>LXOW01388269.1_pt2 | contig 14365 bp, 14 predicted proteins | sample 1368591 | NCBI WGS metagenome assembly LXOW01 (sample SAMN04884650, study PRJNA319009) | bovine gut metagenome | isolation source: Cow rumen | host: Bos taurus | place: Italy: Legnaro (PD) | collected 2014-07-09
CCCGAACATAGCATATTCGCTATATTTCGGGCTTTTTTAATGTTGACACCAGATATCATTTATGGTAGTTGCCACATCCCTACTTATATGTCCTCCATGGTGCCAATTTTAAATAAATATTAACCAACAGCAACACGACTATAAATGTTACATAGATAAGAGCCATCATACAAAATCGCCCATATGCCACACACTCTGCACCAAAGATGGCATAAGCCAAAATTGCACNNTCAAATAATCAACTATATTTGCTGTAATCTTTTGATTTTCCGGTTTCTCTTTTACCACAATGTTACTGTAAGGAAGCATATGTAATTCAAATCCCATATTTATCAAAATCATACAACTAAACGCAATCGCCTTTGCACTGTTATCTTTTTCAAAAAAAACACAAATTGCAATTACTAAAACCATATACCCCATGATTTCCTCCATGGTGCCAATTTAAAAAAGTTATTAACCAACAGCAACACGACTATAAATGTTACATAGATAAGAGCCATCATACAGAATCGCCCATATGCCACACACTCTGCACCAAAGATGGCATAAGCCAAAATTGCACGGTTTCTCACATATTTTGCCCCAATTTTCATGCGGTCTTTTATTATGTTTTCCGAAGAAATGGGCAAATATTTCAAATAATCAACTATATTTGCTGTAATCTTTTGATTTTCCGGTTTCTCTTTTACCACAATGCTACTGTAAGGAAGCATATGTAATTCAAATCCCATATTTGTCGAAACAATACAACTAAACACAAACGCCTTTGCACTGTTATCTTTTTCAAAAAAAACACAAATTGCAATTACTAAAACCATATACCCCATGATTTCCAGGAAATAAGCACCTATCTTATGTAATTCCCAATTGCCATTACTTTTATCTTTTATAACTTGATCCATCTGGTGCAACGCTTCTATTTCTCTCATATCAATCTCCTCCCGTTTTTATAAACATGACGCCAAGGTATGATAACCAAAAAAGATACTATTGTCATCCCAATAACGAATACCAATATCGGCATAAACTATGTAAGATTCATCTTATCAAACTGTTTTATAGCCTCTAATCTTTTTCTACTCAAATCTCTACCTCGCTCCATTCTTCCGCTTCTCCGAAGTTTTCCTGAAAACGCAGTTGTTTTCCTTCTTTTAGTGTCAAAACATAATCCATATTTCGGTTAATGTCTGATTGCACATGGGTACTCATAAGTACGGTAGCACCCTCCGCTAATATTTCCCGCAGCAAATCGTAAAATTCTTTTCGAAATGCAGGATCCATGCCGGCAGTAGGCTCATCCATCAAATATAGCTTTGCCTTTCTTGCCATGCCAAAAGCTAACTGAAAGCGAATCTTTTGCCCTCTGGACATACCGGCAATGGTTATGTTTTGGGAAACTCCAACTTTCTCCATACACGCCTCAAATGCTTCATCTGTGTAATGCTCGTAAAAAACACCTAACATCTGGGCGGTTTCCATTGCCGTCAGTTTTTCGATAAACATCATATCCTCGGTAATATATGCCGTATCCCCTAAAAATTCCACATGATTTTTTCGAATATCCTTCCCCATCCACAAAATAGTTCCTTTATCCCCTTTTTTCGGTTCCATCAAAGCTTTAAAAAATGTAGTTTTTCCTGCTCCATTCGGACCTAATATTCCAACCAAATAGCCTTCCTCCACTTGGAAATCAATGTGTTCCAATTGAAATTTTCCTGCTTTTCTCTGTAAATCTTTTATTTCTAACATAACTATTCACCTCATCTTTTCTTCCATTTTTTAATTTTTGGGGGCATCCATCTTTTGTATTCTACACACATTTCGTTGTCTACCTTGTCTTTCTTTTAATTATTCTCCATCAAAGTTTCCACCATTTCCAAAATATCCTCCTTGGATAACCCGGCAGCCTTACATTCCTCAATCACTTCTGATAAATGGGTTTCCAGCATCATAAACTGCTTTTCCTTCAAGTAATCGGTATTGTACTCACATACGTAAAAACCTTTTCCCGCCTGGGAACGTATAAGTCCTTCCTTTTCTAATTCCTCATAGGCGCGCTTTGTGGTAATGACACTGACCTGAAGGTCCGCTGCCAGTTTACGAATGGAGGGAAGCGCCTCTCCGGTTTCCAATTCCCCGGATAATATCCCGTTTTTCAGCTGATTTACAATCTGCTCGTAAATTGCTAAGGTTCCCTGGGGTTTTATGATTATCTTCATATTTCTTCCTCCTCATACCCATGCCATTTGGTGCAAAGCCTGTATTTCACCCATAAAATGCGAATGGTTGCTATCAGCTGAATTCCCCCATAAAGCAATAGTAGTATCCATCTTGATTTTGAGAAATCATTATCAGTCGATATATCTGTAATTATCTTTACAAAAAATAAAGAAAAGAATAAAACGATTACATGTGAAAACCCACATAGTTCTTTCCACCCAGTGCCGATTCGAAGTCCTTCACATAGGTGCAACGATAAGATTGTAAAAAATAAACTAAAAAGACATATCCAATTCATTGTAAATAGTATTTTCCCCACAATCATAACTGGCAGCGAGCTAACCGTAAAAACAATAACCCTCGCCCAATAATTTTTCTTCACCAGACCGTCTTTCTGCTCTTTTTGTAAAGGCAATAAATAATAAATCGTTGAAAAACGAATTCCAAACAATTGATTGAGTCTCACTGTCAAATTTAGAAAAAATACGGAAATCAAAACATAAATTTCTTCCTTTTCCGCTTTTCCCCTTAAATATACTGTTAATATCATAATAAAAAGAATAATTCCATAAACTCCTAGAGGTCCCGGAAATCCTTCTGCATCAAAGNNTTTCCACATTTTCCCATAAATATACTGTTAATATCATAATAAAAAGAATAATTCCATAAACTCCTAGAGGTCCCGGAAATCCTTCTGCATCAAAGCCAAAATGAAACTTGGATTTCCAATCTTTCAAAATCATCTTCATTTTTTTCCTCCAATCCTTTTCCATCCCACAAGCTCTATCCATGTCAATGTACTTTACGCTTACGGTCTATGCATAGACCTAGCTGAAGTGTTACGTAATATATGCATCATTTCCCCCATTAGCTTGCTACGAGCTGGAACAATCTTTGCGAAAGCATAGAACAAATCATTTAACCCGGGAACTTCCACCCGCAATTGTGCATCATAAGAATGCCACGATTTGTGTTCTACCAAAGCCCAACTTTCATTTGCTCCTTTTTCTATATAAATAAGCTGTTCTTTGGGAAGATTTCTCAAGAGATATTCTTCGCCATAAAGCAAGCGATACCGATTTTCCAATTCCTCCCGATCCATAGAAAATAGGATTTCTCCCTCTTTCACAAAAGTAATATAATCTCCAATCTGCTCTAAGTCCTCCATAATGTGGGTAGCCAATATGACGCTGTGTTCTCCGTCCTCCACAAAATGAGTCAGTTCTTTTATAAAATCCTTCCGAAACTCTGGATCAAAGTTTGCCGTAGGCTCATCCAACACCAAAAGTTTGGGGTGATGAGAAAGGGCAAAGGCAAATTGATATTTTAACTTCTCACCTTTTGATAACTTTCCATATGGGCTCTTGGGATTCAAATGATACTGTTTCATCTTCTCCAACATCAAAGTTTTATCATATTTACAATAATATCCTCCGAAGTAATCTGCCCCTTCTCCAATCCTTAATTTCTTCGGAAAATAATCCTCCACCATAACAAAACCTATATCCTCAAGAATATCTGCCGACCCATTTGAATAGTCCATGCCAAATATTTCAATATCCCCTTTGTTGGGTTTTGCAAGACCAAGAAGCATTCTTAGCAATGTGGTCTTTCCTGCACCATTTTCTCCAATGAGCCCCATAATATATCCCTTGGGAATATGGAGATTCACATTGGAAATATGAAATCTGCTGTTTCGAAAACTTTTTGATACTCCTGTCATCTTTACCATCTTTTTCACCTCAATTTTTTGTAATGTTCTCTCTAGGTCATTTTATACAAGAATTTAGAGAGAACATTTATGATTTGTTAAAGTCATTTTCATATGAACCTTCTAACATTAGGACTGCATAATATCCAACTGTCGACTTAACTGTATATCACCTCTATATCAACTGTATATTATCTGTATATATTTATATATACACTATATACACACCATTGTCAATAAAACATTTTTCATTTTCTTGCAATCACTTCAAAACTCATGACATTATATTAGTGAAAACAATTTCATCGATGAAAATCTTTTAACTGGAAAAATAGAACTGAACGCAAAACAACCAGAAGACTGCATAACCAAAAAACGCCTCTGGATTGACCAAATAATCCGTCAATCTAGAGGCATATTTTTTGTTTTCCAAAACTAATATAAGCTGGAATTTCAATTATTTTTTGAATAATATCCAAATAATTCTTTTATATTATTTTTTTGCAATCGTTTTTCTTGCACTATATGCGCCGTAAATCTTCTTTCCTTTACTATTCTTTTTATACGCACGAATTTTTACATAATAACATGTTTTCTTTTTCAAGCCAGAAATCGTGAAAGATGTTCTTCCAGCAGCAACAACCTTTGTTTTCTTAGATTTGAAATCCTTAGATGTAGAGTAAATAATCTCATATCCTGCAGCATCTGAAATCTTTTTCCATGCAATTTTTGCCTTTGTTGCTCCTGTTCTCTTTGTAGAAGAAATACTAACAGCTTTTGGTGCTTTAACTTCTGGTTCACTTTCTTTCGATGGAGTTTCATTTGTACCTTGATTCTCACCTGTTGTGCCATCTGTTTTTGTACCATCTGTTTTCGTGTCTTCTGTTTTTGTTTCTGTCTGATTTGTTACTTTAGATGGTACTGTTGCCAATACACCATCCGGCACATTAATCTTAGGTGCTCCAGAAATATCCTTAAAGGTAATTTTATTTTCTGTTGCGTACTTTTCTGCTGCACTTCCTGCCACACCGTAAATCACAAACGCATCCGATACGCCTCCAAAACATGTTTTTCCAATTTGGGTAACACTACCAGGAATAACAATATAATCACCTGAATAGTTTCTAAACATATTTTTAGGTAATGCAGTTACATTTGATGTAATTTCAATATCCTTTAAAAGATCACTTTTACCAAAAAGTTCATTATCCGCAGTAATCGTTGAATTTAATTTGATATACTCTAAGCTATCACACTCACCAAAAGCAGATGTTCCTATTGTTTTCAAAGCATCCGGTAAAATTACACCTTTAATTCCACTATCTCTAAATGCATAATTGCCAATTGATGTAATACCATTTGGTAGCGCAATGGCTTTCAACTCTTTTGTTTCACAAAATGCAAGTTTTCCAATTTCTGTTACTGTACCAGGTAAACTTACTTCATTTACACTAGTTGCACCTTTCAAAATACTTGCTGGAATCTTAGTCATTCCCTCTTCAAAAACGACCTTCTTTAATGTTGGACACTCACTGAAAGGAGACTCTATATCTGTAACAGTTGTTAATGTTGCAGGTATGGTCATTTCTGTAATTCTTGAACAATTTGTAAAAGCACATGAGCCAATTGTTTTTAATTTTGATGGCAATTTAACATTTTTTAATGCTTTTGCATTTCGAAATGCAGCTTTTCCAATAATTGTAATACTATCTGGCAATTGTATAGTTTCTAATTTTTCACAATCAACAAATGCAAGTTCACCTATTTCCTCCAATCCTGAAGGTAATACAACTTCTTCCACATAGGTTGCACCATTAAATATTTTTGCAGGTAAAATCTTCATTCCATCTGCAACAACAACTTTCTTTAATCTGCTACATCCGGTAAATGGTGATGGATTTGCAGTATATTCTGGATCTATGGATGTTACATTTGCAGGAATTGTAAAGGACTCCAAATTTTCACACTGAGCAAAGCTATTTCTTCCTAATACTTCCAATGTTTCCGGCAACTGAATAGCTTTTAGTCTGCTACATTTGCTAAAAGCTAAAGCATCAATTTTAGTAAGTCCTGTTGGCAATTTTATATCAGAAATATTCACTGCCTCACGAAATGCTTCTTTCCCAATTTCCGTAACACTTTCAGGCATTTTCACATTAACCACATAGGTATCTCCACTGAAAATATATGCTGGAATTTTCGTCGTACCCTCTTCAAAAGTGAATGTAGAAAGTTTTTCACATCCCATAAATGGACTCACACTTTCCGAATACTCATTATCTATATCTTCTAAAGTTTTAGGTATCAACACCTCTGTTAATTGAGTACAGTTTCCAAATGCCCATTTTCCCATAGTAGTCAAGTTCTTTGGAAAATCAATTGCTTTTAACGAACTACAATCTTTAAATGCTGATTTTCCAATTTTCTCTACACTATCAGGTATTGTAACCTCAGTAATTTCCTTACAGCCCTGAAATGCTCCCTCACCAATTTCTATAATAGTATTTGGAATTGTAAAGGATTTAAGATACTGACAATTTGCAAAAACATATGATGGAAGTACACTCATACCATCTGCAAATGTAATGTTTTTCAGATTATTACACTCCGAAAATGGACCAGATGCGGAACAATAAACCATATCTGATTTTATATATGTACTTGGTAATGCAATGGAAGAAATTGATGTTTTTGCAAATGCATTTCTTCCGATATCTTCTACTCCTTCATTTAATGTAATTTCAGCAATATTTGTACAATTATCAAATGCATATGCTCCAACTTTTTTAATATTCTTTCCTAATACAACCTTTTTGATATTAACATTTCCCTTAAATGCACTATCTTTAATCTGTGTAACGGGAAATGAATACTCCTCAAAATTCACTTCATCAGGTACTACAACTTCGGTTACTGCACTATCTTTTGCTACCCCTGTCATTTTGACATGAAGGTTTTTATCAATAATTTCATATGAAAAACCTCCAAGTTCAAATTTCTGTCCATCCTTTGTAGCGGCGCTCACCTGGGTTGACTGAAATGAAACTCCAGTTCCTGAAATAGATGTTGTAGCAACTACTGTTGCTATCGCCATAGCTGTAACACTTTTTTTGATCATTTTACTTTTTCTCACAATGATACCCTCCTGTTTTGAAATAATAGTTTTTACTTCACTTTTTGTGAATTATTCTATGCAACAATTCATTTCATGAACTTATTCTATCATTTCCTTTTTTTGATTTCAATGGATTTTCCAATTTCTAACCAAATTTTAAGATTTTTCTCAAGCGGAACAAAGAGTTTTGCTTGTAAAACTCTAGCGCGACCGTGGTATTGCGCAGCAATTAACTCCATCTCCGCGGTCCGCGCATCCTCGCGGAGCGTTTTTATGTAATAGGAAATTGCATCGCAATTTCCTATTACATAAAAAAACCTCTGAATTAGCAAAACCGCTAATTCAAAGGCTTTTCATTTACATTTTCTTTAATGTCAGATACCAGTCTTTCACTTCACAATTATTTCCCGGATTTGACATTCTCTCATCAATTTCATCCTGGGTAAGTGGGGCACCAAGAACAACTTTGTCCCCCGGAAGCCAGTTCGCCGGTGTGCTTACATTTTCCGTATCATGAAGCTGTAAGGACTGTATCACACGCTTAATCTCCTGAATGTTTCGACCAGTGCTCATAGGATAATACAAAATCGCGCGCACGATTCCTTCCGGATCAATAATAAATACCGCACGTATTGTCTGGGTTTTTGCCACTGTCTGCAACATTCCATATTTTTTTGCAACATTCATGCTGATATCTGCAATGACAGGGAACTTCACTGGTGTTTTCACCCCATCGATTTCAATATTTTCCACACTCTTTAACCATGCCAAATGAGAATGTAAAGAGTCGATGGATAAACCAATCAATTTCGTATTTAACTTTTCAAATTCGCTCTCCATCTTTGAAAATGCGATAAATTCTGTGGTACATACCGGTGTAAAATCAGCCGGATGCGAAAATAAAACAACCCATTTTCCTTTGTAATCCTCCGGAAAATTCATCTTTCCATTTGTGGTCATGGCACGAAATGCCGGTGCCGGATCTCCAATCATCGGCATTCTTTCTGTTACATTTTCATTGTTATTTTCCATATGTAATCCTCCCCTTGAATCTTAATGTACTTCCATAGTCTCATTATACAAGAATTTCGAAATTATTTTTTCTTGGATAACGATATTCCCGTTACTGTTCAGTACCTGATTTTTCCTCATCACTATCTTCCTCATTTTAACATTAATTGATATAAAAATCCAACGAAACAAGAGTTTGTTCTATTCTGCCAATCAATAGTAACAGATATGCAATCAAAAAAGAATACGGGCAACTAAAAGTGGCATACCAAAAATAGAAACAACAAAAAACGACCATTTTAGTAGTTTTATCTACTANNGCAATATAATAACGTGTCTCTGAACCGGTATATGATCGATACAATACAACGATTTCGTCTTTATCGTTTGTGCTTACATCCCAATTAATTGTATATTCCTCCGAATCAACCATATCCTTTAAATCCGGATTTTGGACAAAACAATAATTTTTGATTGCCTCTAGTGCCTGTTCCTCCGTAAGTGCTTCTGTTTTACTCTCATCCTGTTGTTTGGTTTCATTTGTCGAAAGTATTTCTGTTGGCTGTGCATCTGTATGATTGCTTTCCTTACCGCATGAAATCATTCCAACAGACATAACACATAACATAGTTAATAACATTTTCTTTTTCATAATTATTTCTCCTCCTGATTTGGGATAAAAATATATAAATACCTAAAAGACATTAGGATTACATTACTGGAACAAAGAGTTTTGCTTGCAAAACTCTAGCGCGACCGCGGTATTGCGCCATCCTCGCGGAGCGTTTTTTATGTAATAGGAAATTGCATCGCAATTTCCTATTACATAAAACATTTTCTAACTGCTGAATATCCATCTCCGGATATTGTGAAAATAACTGGTACATCTTAACCAATGCTTCTTCCTTAACATCTACAAATTCCATACACTGTTTCCACCGAATAGCCTTTTTTCCAAAGCTTATATGCTATTCTTAAATATGCCCGTTCCATTCCTTGCTCTATTCCACGTTCAAATGTTTTTTAGGATAACACGAATTTTGAATGCACAAGAATAAATACATTGTCATTTTGTGCGACAATATATCCATATTCCATATTATAACATTCACTTTCTTTGTTTTCAATATCATTTGTTAAAATCAGGGATTTCTCAGCCGAATTGGCTTGTCTCGAAGAATTTCGAACTTGAAATCAATAATAGTATACCCAAGATATGTGAGAGCATCAAGAAAATATTTTATTCTACAATTATAGTAACCGAATACAATTCTTCATTACTCCTTCTTTCATGTCTTCTTTTCATTTTTTCAAAAAAATTAATCCCCCAATAATCTTACGACAATATCTTTTTGTAAGGGTAAACATGCTACATGAAATCTCTAACGCATTACTGTTTTCCCAGTACGACAAATCATTGCATGTCTAGCACACCCTTAGAGGAACCCACTTTCATTTATGTGTGTGCCAAAAAGCTGACATGTAAGCTTACTTGCCAAAGTCGAAGCAAACATGCATAATACATCGTATAAGACTAAAGGCAATTTTCACTAATCGCGCGAAAAGGATGAAAAAGCAAAATGGAAAAACATGAATTTGAGCAATTTGTTTTGGAACATGGAAAGGATATCCTGAGATTTTGCAGATTACAGGCAAATAACACAGATATAGGAAATGAACTGTATCAGGACACCATGCTAAAACTATTGGAAAAACGTAAGAAAATAAAATTAAATCAAAATGCAAAAAGCTACGCACTGTCCGTTTCGATTTTACTTTGGAAAAACAGGAAGAAGAAATACGCAAATCGAAAACGGTTAGTGAATATGTGCAGTCTGGAGGAAATGTCCGAAACTGACGGCGACACAATAGAGGATGACAAAACGAGTACTCCGGAACAAACATTTCTAAAAAAAGACGAAAGAAATGAGGTCCAACGGTTAATTCAGGATTTGCCTGAAAAAAACCGTGTTCCACTGCTGCTTTATTATTCTGCTCAAATGAAAGTGGAAGAAATCGCACAGGTATTAAAACTTCCGGAAGGAACTGTGAAATCCAGACTACGTAAAGCAAAGCAAATCATGAAAGAAAAGTTGGAGGCATTAGGATATGAATGATGAAAAATTAGAGAAAATGTTACAGGATGCCCTTACTCCGGACATTAACGACGAAGAAATTCAAATAAACCAGAGAGTGAGGAAATATCATATGAAAAAAATAATTACCGCAGGAATTGCTATGGCAGCATGTGCCGCACTAATTGTTACAGCAAATATCAATACCACACAGGATAATAATCCATTAAAGCAGGTAAATGTAGTGAAAACAATAAACAATACATTTGCATTAAAAGCCAATGCTGCTGAAATCACAAAAGACAACAAAGTGCCTACAAACATTGGCGGAACAGCTAATCTCGACTATGCTTTTACTATAAGCGAATCCGACAATGACGGAAAAACAAAGGAAACCTATTTTCTTGGAACCGGTTTTGCGTGTGAAGGCGATAACATTGACAAAATCACATATCATATTAACAAAGGTGCATTTTTAGTAAGCGAGAAAAAAGGCAACAGTATTTTAACAGATTACGAAACATATACAGGAAAAGATTTGAGTATACTAAACACCTCCAAAGATGATATGTCAGACCAACAAAAGCAGGATCCATACGATCAAATGCAAGTTTCTTCCTACACCGTTGATTATGACCAACAAACATCTAAACATACCAACATCAGCATTTGTGAAACCGTCATGGATAAACAAGTATTTCAATCTATTTTTGATGAAAGCATTAGCGTAGAAAAACGCGTAGAAGCTGTTAATCAGTTAATGAAAGATTTCGAGATTAACTGTACCGTTACATTTAAAGATGGTAGTACAGAAACGAAATCCATTGGAATTGAAGGCTATAAAGAAAATGATAAAACTGCCGGTTTTGCATTTGTCCTGAAATAAATATAACCCCGACCATAGTGGCAGATTGATATTTCACCAGTCAACTTAACAGGGTGCATATCATCTACCACCAAAGCCCGGGGTTACTTTTTCTTCTCAGGTAGCACAATTAAAGAAGTTTTTCGTTCTAGTCGTGTATTATAGTTTATACAAACATCTTGAATAAGTCACTCCATTTTTGTCTTTATAATACGCTCTAACAGTTGATGACTTACTCTCTATCATCAAGTAATTACCTTTCAATTTTTTCATATATTTTCGCATTTTCGCAGCACTTATGAAAAGATAATTCTTTTGTTTTTTGGATGCCTTTACATAAATGGTTTTTGTTTTTTTCTGTCCATTTTCATTTGAAATTACAAAAGTAATGCGATATCCCTGGCATCCTTTTACGGAATTCCATTTTACATAAAATCCATTTTTCTTTAAATCTGCATCAAATTTAACATTCTTCACTGGTGACAATAAATAGGCTCCCACTACCTTTGACGAAGCACTTTTACACACTTGATTGTCAGCACCTACTCCCTGAGCTACCACTTTAAAGTATACTTTTTCTCCTGTTTTTCTAGCTTTTTTGGAATTCCAGATATACTTTTTCGTTTCACCTGTCACTGTTTTGATTTTTTTATATGTCTTTTTGTCATAAGATACGTAAATGTCATATACTAACCCCGATACATCCTCCGATTCAACAGAAAATGTAAGTTGAAATACTGTTTTCTTCGATGTTACCTTTAAAGTAGGCTTTGAAATTTTTGAGACAACTGGTTCCATTGTCGGCTGAGCTGTCTCATTATTTGGTGAAGCACTCGGAGTTGTTATAGGTGCTACACTTGGCGTAGCAGTAGCCCCTCCTGATGAAACATTTCCTGCTATTCCTTCGATTTCAACTAATGTTTCATATGGTTTTACATAAACGCAATTGCTCTTTTCCTCGCTTAATTTTAACTCTTGCGTGGATAATTTTTGCTGTTCTACCGAACCTGAACCATTATCTACAACAACAATTACCTGTATATCATTTAAGTCAATGGTATCACCGGTTGAAATTGTTTTTGTGCCAATATATTTTGCAGTAATCGTAACCTGCTGGGCTTTGATTTCTAGCTCATATTTCTTTCCTTCATATACTGCCGTCACCTTATTCTTGCCCGGTTTTAATGAAACATCTTCCAATGTAATCTTGGCATCAGATACTATTCCTGATGTATTATCATCATATATAGCTACGACATGAATTTTGCTCATATCAATGGCATTGCCAACAGTTGCAACATAATCACTGTCACAAGAAACGACGTAGGAAGAAGCATTTTTCTTTCTTCCGGAAACATATACTTTTGTAGATGCCTTTTGTCCGGAATATGGATTTGTGTAAGTGACTGTTACTTCATTGTCATCACCTAATTGGATGGTGTGATCAGCGATGGTAATATCTTTTTCGTCCGTGATTTTTACCGAGGTATCATCGTCGTAGAAAGCTGTGACAGTCACATCTCCCGCATTCATCTGATTTTTTCCAACAGATATCGTCCTCGCTGTTCCATTATCTTTCTTCACTGTTGCTGTAATATGGTCTAACTTGCGATATTTAATTAATACTTTAATTTCTTTTTCTATTCCTGAATACAAAACCTTAATCTTATTATTATCATCAGCTACAAGACTACTATATTTGTATTTATATCCTGTAAAGCCATCACCAAATGGTATTTCAATTTCTTCTCTATTATTTGAAATTGTTGCAACAACTTTAACATTCATATTCTTATCATCCAATGAAACGGAATTCATTGTTTGATCACCAATTATAATTTCTTTCGTTTCCTGAGTAATATTCAATTTTGAAATCAAGTTTTTAAATATACAACTCTTCTGTGATGCAGCATATTGTTCTAATTTACTACTTCCTGTAGACTTCTTTATTCCGTAAAAATTAATGTTTTCAGCTGTCAAATTTTTCAAATCAATTTCAGGATCATAACAGTACACATTGTCTGTATTTTGTTCTGAAATCGATACTGTTTCGGTAAAAGATGCCTTTCCTTTAAAAATAACATTTTTAGCATTTATCCAGTAATTTGAAGAAACATCGTTATGGTAAATTACAGTGTCTAATTTGGGAAAAGATCCAAAAAATCCATTCAATTCAACCATTGATTCACAACTTGTACTTTTAAACTCAACCGTTGATAACTTATCGCAATTAAGAAATACCCCCATTCCCATATTCGAATTAGATGAAATAAAATTTGCTTGAATTTTAGTCCCCCAAGTTATTTTTTTCAAATTATCATTATTTAAAAATGCACTTTCACACAATATAACTTCATCCCCAAAAATAATTTCATCCAACCCCGAATTACGTGCAAAAGGACCGTCGCTTTGTGTAACTGCTCCACCTTTCATCTCAACTTTTTTTTCGAACGTAACAGTTTTTTTGTTGTTCAAACCATCATCATTAAAAGAAAATGCAAATATATCTCCCCTTAATAATGCTTCTCCTTTAAAAATTGTATTTTCAAAGTCACACTGACTGAATGCTTGCCTATCACAAACTACATCAGTTGGAAAAACAGAAACCGATAATTCACTACATTTATAAAAAGCACTATCTCCAACCATTAACTTTGCTATTTTTTCTGGGAAAGTGACGTTAGTTAGTGAAGAACATTCTTGAAATGCACCATTAGCGATTGTCAATACTCTCTGTGAAGGTAATGATTCTGATAAAAAAATAATTTCCTTCAACGATGTACACCCATAAAACGCCTGATAATCTATTTTAGTAATAGATGAAGGTATGATAATTTTCCGTAATGTTTGATTTTTATAAAACATTGTATTATCACCATATGAAGATCCTGACCCAATTTCTTTTACAGTTAATCCTGCAATTTTATCTGGCACTTTAATATTAGCATCTATGTTTGAGGTTCCCAACAACCGAACATAATTAATTCCTTTTTCTTCGTAAGTTTGGTAATTCCATACAACTCCATNNATAATCGCAATACATTTTTTCATTTTTTTCATTCGCACAATTCCTTCCTTTGAAAAATATTTAAACTTTATTTCACAAAACACACACAAATTATAAACGAAACACTACCTCTCGGCAAGAAAAAACACACAATTATCAGCAATAATAAGTTATTGACGAGCATGACATAACCATCAAGCTCGCCAACAGCTAATTATTATTTTTCTTTCTTTTCTTCGAAAGCTTTTATAAATTGTGTAATATCAACCTCCGGATATTGTGAAAATAACTGATACATCTTAACCAATGCTTCTTCCTTAACATCTACAAATTCCATACACTGTTCCACCGAATAGCC
>LXOW01085110.1_pt1 | contig 14363 bp, 14 predicted proteins | sample 1368591 | NCBI WGS metagenome assembly LXOW01 (sample SAMN04884650, study PRJNA319009) | bovine gut metagenome | isolation source: Cow rumen | host: Bos taurus | place: Italy: Legnaro (PD) | collected 2014-07-09
CTTCGTCAAGAACGAGCTGGGCAAGATCCTGGGTGGCAACGTAGAAGCCTCCTTCTCCAAGAAAATCGCCGGCGGCTTCACCATCGGTCCCAAAGACGGCAGCTATTTCATCAGCCTCACGGATGACACCTTCCGCGCCCTGATTGGCGAGTATCTCCGTCCCACCACCAAGAAGTTCCTGTTCGGATAATGAGCAATTTCGAATACATCATCGCCAGCCTCCCCTACCTGACACCCGGCTACCAATACGCCGAGGGAAAGGGTTTCCAGGATGTGCTCGGTGAAATCCGCCGGGACCTGTCGGCCCGGGACAGCGCCACGCTGGACTTCCTGCTGAAGGGATTCGCCCCCGAGTCGCTGGACGCCCCGTTCTACGAGGAGGCTCTGCACAGCGGCAGCCGTTTCCTGCGGGAGTATTTCCGGTTCGACCTGAATCTCCGCAACGCGAAGGTCCGCTACCTGAACCGGCAGCTCTCCCGCGACGCCGAGCAGGACGTGCTGGGAATCGACGGAGGCGAGTTTACCGAGGCCGCCAAAGTGGAGGGCATCCTGGCCGGAACCGACCTCATTGCCCGCGAAAAGGGTCTGGACGACCTGACCTGGGCCAAGGTGGATTCCTTGTCTACCTTCCATTATTTCGACCTCACAGCCGTCCTGGCTTATGTGGCCAAGCTCCACATCGCCGACCGCTGGCTGGCCCTGGACGAAGCCCGCGGACGGGAACTGTTCCGCAAGCTCGTAGACGAGGTGCGCGGCACCTTCAAGGGCGTCAAATTCAATGAACAATAAAATAAAGGATATATGAAAACCACTGGTATCGTAACCGGAATCGTCTCCAACCTCGTAACCGTCCGTGTGGACGGCCCGGTTGCCGAGAACGAGATCTGCTACATCACCCTGGACGACACCGCGCTCATGGCGGAGGTCATCAAGGTGACGGGCAAGAACGCATCGGTGCAGGTGTTCGAGAGCACGCGCGGCCTGAAGAACGGCGACAAAGTCGAGTTCCAGGGCCGGATGCTGGAAGCCACGCTGGGCCCCGGCCTGCTGTCCAGCGTCTATGACGGCCTGCAGAACGACCTCACCACCATGGAGGGCGTCTTCCTCAAGCGCGGCGAATACACCGACCCGCTGGACCACGAGAAACTCTGGGACTTCACGCCCATCGCCGCGCCCGGCGACAAGGTCGTGGCCGCAGACTGGCTGGGTGAAGTCAAAGAAGGCTGGCTGCCCCACAAAATCATGGTTCCCTTCTCCTTCAAGGGAGAATTCACCGTCAAATCCGTCGTCCCCGCCGGACAATACAACATTGACCAGGAAGTGGCCGTCCTCGTGAACGAAGAGGGCGAAGAAGTCCCCGTCTGCATGTGGCAGAAATGGCCCGTCAAGGTTGCTGTCAAGGGTTATAAGGAAAAACCGCGCCCCAGCCGCATCATGGAAACGGGCGTGCGCGTCATCGACACCCTCAACCCCATCGCGGAAGGCGGTACGGGCTTCATCCCCGGACCGTTCGGCTGCGGAAAGACCGTGCTCCAGCACGCCATCGCCAAGCAGGGCGATGCCGACGTGATCGTGATGGCGGCCTGCGGCGAGCGTGCCAACGAGGTGGTGGAAATCTTCACGGAGTTCCCCGAACTCATCGACCCGCATACCGGACGCCACCTGATGGAACGGACCACCATTATCTGCAACACCTCCAACATGCCGGTGGCTGCGCGTGAGGCATCGGTCTATACGGCCATGACCATTTGCGAGTACTACCGCGCCATGGGCCTGAAGTGCCTGCTGCTGGCCGATTCCACCTCCCGCTGGGCCCAGGCCCTCCGGGAAATGAGTAACCGTATGGAAGAGCTTCCGGGTGCGGACGCCTTCCCGGTGGACCTTTCCGCCATCATCTCCAATTTCTACGCCCGCGCGGGCATGGTGGTGCTGAACAACGGCCAGACGGGCGCCGTCACCTTTATCGGTACGGTCTCCCCTGCCGGCGGTAACCTGAAGNNTGCTTCTATGCCCTGGAGCAGAACCGCGCCGACCAGAAGCGCTACCCGGCCGTGAACCCCATCGATTCGTATTCCAAATACCTCGAGTACCCGGAAATCCAGGCCTACCTGGACGAGACCGTGGAACAGGGATGGACGGACAAGGTTTCCCTTGCCAAGAACATCATCCGCCAGGGACGCGACGCCGCCGAGCAGATCAACATCCTCGGTGACGACGGTGTGCCGATGGCCTACCACGAGACCTTCTGGAAATCCGAACTGGTAGACTTCGTCATCCTCCAGCAGGATGCCTTCGACCCCATCGACAGCCTCTGCCCGATGGAGCGCCAGCAGTTCATGCTGGACCTGGTCCTGGACATCTGCGCGAAGGAATTCAGCTTCGAGAACTTCGAGGAATGCCGCAACTACTTCAAGGAAATGATCAACCTGCTCCGGCAGATGAACTACTCCGAATTCCACGGCGATTCCTTTGAAAAATATGTGAAAGAACTCAATAACCTCCTGGAAAGCAATGGCAAATAAAGTATATCAAAGAGTCTATACGCAGCTGGAAGCCATCACGAAAGCCACCGTGGCCCTTCGCGCAACGGGCGTTTCGAACGATGAGCTGGCCACCGTGCACGGCCGTCTGGCCCAGGTGGTGAAGACCAAGGGCGACACCGTCACCCTGCAGGTGTTCTCCGGAACGGAGGGCATCCCCACCAACGCGGAAGTCGCCTTCCTGGGCGCCCCGCCTACCCTGAAAGTGAGCGATCAGCTCTCCGGCCGTTTCTTCGACGCATACGGCCACCCCATTGACGGCGGTCCCGAGGTGGAAGGGGAAGAACGCCAGATCGGCGGTCCTTCCGTGAACCCGTACAAACGCCGCCAGCCCTCGCAGCTGATTCCGACGGGTATCGCCGGTATCGACCTGAACAACACCATCGTCTCCGGACAGAAGATTCCGTTCTTCGCCGACCCGGACCAGCCGTACAACGCGGTTATGGCCGATGTGGCCCTGCGGGCCGATGTGGACAAGATCATCCTGGGCGGCATGGGTCTGAGCAACGACGACTACCTGGCCTTCCGCCACGCCTTCGAAGGCGCCGGCGCCCTGGAGAAGATCATCAGCTTCGTGAACACGACGGAAGAGCCGCCGGTGGAGCGCCTGCTCATCCCGGACATGGCCCTGACCGCCGCCGAATACTTTGCCGTGGACAAGAACGAGAAGGTGCTGGTGCTGCTGACGGACATGACCCTGTACGCCGACGCCCTGTCCATCGTGTCCAACCGTATGGACCAGATTCCTTCCAAGGATTCCATGCCGGGCTCGCTCTATTCCGACCTCGCCAAGATTTATGAAAAGGCCGTGCAGCTGCCCTCCGGCGGCTCCATCACCATCATCGCGGTGACCACCCTGAACGATGGCGATATCACGCATGCCATCCCGGACAATACCGGTTACATCACGGAAGGACAGCTCTTCCTGCGGGCCGATGCCGATTCGGGCAAGGTCATCATTGATCCGTTCCGCTCCCTGTCCCGTCTGAAACAGCTGGTCCAGGGCAAGCAGACCCGCGACGACCACAGCCAGGTCATGAACGCCGGCGTGCGGCTCTATGCCGACGCCCAGAACGCCAAGACCAAGCTGGAGAACGGTTTCGACCTGTCCGACTACGACCACCGCTGCCTCGACTACGCGAAGGAGTACGCCACCCGCCTGCTCTCCATCGATGTGAACATCAAGATCGACGAGATGCTGGACACCGCGTGGGAACTCTTCGCCAAGTACTTCACGAAGGCCGAGACCGGTATCAAACAGACATTCATCGATAAATACTGGAAAGGATAATGGCCATCAAGTTCCAATACAACAAGACAGCCCTGAACAACCTGTCCAAGCAGCTGAAAATGCGGCAGAAGGCGCTCCCGACCTTGCAGAACAAGGAGAGTGCCCTGCGGCTGGAGGTGCGCAAGGCCAAGGAGCAGGCGGAGTCTCTGCTGAAGGATCTTGACAACGCCCTGGCCCGGTACGACTACCTGGCCGCCCTCTGGAACGAATTCGAACCCGGCCTGATTGCCATCACGGACATCGACCTGGTAACGGTGAAGGTGGCGGGCGTAAAAACCCCGCACCTGGACGGCATCCACTACGAGCTGCGCCCCTTCAACGCCTTCGTCAAACCGGCCTGGTATGCCGACGGCGTGGCCATCCTCAAGGAACTGAGCCGCCTGGGTATCGAATCGGAAGTATATCGCGAAAAAGCGCGCATCCTGGACTGGCAGCGCAAGAAGACCACCCAGAAGGTAAACCTGTACGAAAAGGTGCAGATTCCGGGATACCAGGAGGCCATCCGCAAGATCAAACGGTATATGGAGGATGAGGAAAACCTTTCCAAGGCTTCCCAGAAAATTGTCAAGAGCCGTCATGCGGCCGAAGAAGAGGAGGAAGAGCTATGATCGATAGAATGACCCGCTATTCCTTCATTCTGCTGAATGGAGAAGAGACCGCCTTCCTGGAGCAGCTTCAGGAGGTGGGTCTGGTAGATATTACGCGGAGCGCCAAGCCCATAAACGAGGACTCCCAGAATATTGCCGAGGAGATCCAGCTCATCAGCTCGCTGATCCAAGGTGTTGAGCGTCTGGAGCTTCCGGCCGATACCCAAGCGGTTCCCTATACCGGCGAAGGGTCGGAAGACCCCTTGCGTATGGCGGGCGGAGCGCTCATGCTCTATACGCAGGCACAGGCCGATGTGGATCGTCTCCGCAAGGCCGTGGAGGAAACCCGCGTCTGGGGAGAATTCGACCCAGCCCGCCTGGAGATCCTCTCCGAAGCTGGCGTTCCCGTCCATTTCCATGCCCTCAGTGCCAAGCAGTTCGACGAGAACTGGCTCCAGGAATATGCCTTGTGCATCATCCAACAGGTCAAGGGCATCGTCTATTTCGTTGTGACCGGAGAAGACGGCCTGCCCGGCGAAATCCCCGCCCCTTCCGGAGACTGGAAGAAGATGGAGAAAGAACTGGCCGAAAAGGAAGCTAAGCTGAAACGCCTTCAGGGTGTGTCGCTTACCATTAAGAACAAGCTCCCGCAGCTCAAGGCGATGCTGGCCGATGCCTATACCCGTCTGGACCGGTGCCTGGCTCAAGAGGCTGCGGTTCCGGCAGCGGAAAACACCCTCCTCACCCTGGAAGGCTATGCCCCCACGGAGGATGACGACACGGTCACGGCTGCCCTCGACAAGGCCGGCGTCTTCTACCTGAAAGAAGCCGCCGAGGCCCCGCACAACCCGCCCATCAGCTTCCGCAACAACAAGTTCGTGAAGATGTTCGAGGTCCTGACCGACATGTACGGCCGCCCGGCCTACGACGGTTTCGACCCCACGCCCTTCATCGCCGTCTTCTTCCTGCTGTTCTTCGCCCTGTGCATGGGCGATGCCGGCTATGGACTGGTCCTGATCGGCATCGGACTGCTGCTGAAGAAGGTTCCGTCCTTCAAGGACCTGGCCCCGCTGGTGGTGACCCTGGGCGCCGGAACGGTGGTGGTGGGATTCTTCCTGCACACCTTCTTCTCCATCGACATTGCCGAATGGCCCGTGTTCGCCCCCTTCCAGAAGGTTTTCCTTCCGGCGGAAATCGGCGGTTTTGCCGGCGGTATGGTCCTGTCTATCATAATAGGTATCCTGCACATCTGCCTGGCCATGGTGGTGAAAGCCATCTACGCCGTCAAGGTCAAGGGATTGTCCGCCTCGCTGGGAACGCTCGGCTGGACGCTGCTCATCGTGGGCGGCGTGCTGGTGGGCGGTTTCGCCCTGGCCGGCGTCCTGTCCCTGGAGGTTACCAAATGGATCATCATCGTCCTGGGCATTGTTTCCGCCCTGGGTATCTTTGTCTTCAATGACCCGGAGCGCAACAAGCTTGCCAACATCGGAGTGGGCCTGTGGGACACCTACAACACCGCTACCGGCCTCCTGGGCGATGTCCTGAGCTACCTGCGCCTCTATGCCCTCGGCCTGGCCGGCGGCATGCTGGGCATGGCGTTCAACGACATGGGCAGGATGGTCCTCGGAGACGGCTCCAACCTTGTCCTGTGGCTCCCGTTCCTGCTGCTGGTGATCCTCGGGCATACCCTCAACATCGCGATGTGCGCCCTGGGCGCCTTCGTCCATCCCCTGCGACTCAACTTCCTGGAGTTCTTCAAGAATTCCGGCTACGAGGCCGCAGGCCGCAATTATCATCCCCTGAAAAAACAATAAACAAATAAAAATCAAATCATTATGGAACAAGTACTCGGTTATCTCGGACTCGGACTCGTCCTCGCACTTGCAGGAATCGGATCCTCCATCGGAACCACCCTCGCCGGCAATGCCGCAGAAGGCGCCCTCAAAAACAAACCGGAAGCCTCCGGTAGCTACATGGTGCTTTCCGCCCTCCCGGCCACGCAGGGTATCTATGGCTTTGTGGCCTTCTTCATCATGCTGGGCAAGTACACCGGCGGTGAAATCAGCGGCGCCCTCTGCTTCGGCATCGGCCTGAGCGTAGGCCTTGCCTGCCTGCTTTCCGGTATCCGCCAGGGCCAGGTTTGCGCCAACGGTATCGTGGGCGTTTCCCAGGGTCATGACGTATTCACCAATACCCTGATTTACGCCGCTCTCCCGGAGTTCTACGCCATTCTGGGTCTGGTAGGCGCCATCATGGCCAAATAAGGTATGACACTGATCAAATCTATCTCCGGTATCCGGGGAACCATCGGTGGGGAGCCGGGCCAGGCCCTGACCCCCATCGATGTCGTTAAATTCACAGCCGCCTATGCGGCCACCCTGCCCCAGCGGAAAAGCGCCCCGAACGGCGAACGCTACAAGATTGTGGTGGGCAAGGACGCCCGTATCAGCGGTGATATGGTGGAACACCTGGTCGTAGGCACCCTGGTGGGCTGCGGCATCGACGTAGTCAAGTGCGGCTTCGCCTCTACCCCCACCACGGAAATGGCCGTCCTCTTTGCCGAGGCCGACGGCGGTATCATCCTCACCGCCAGCCACAACCCGCGCCAGTGGAATGCCCTTAAACTCCTGAACGACAAGGGAGAATTCCTGACCGCCGCCGAAGGACAGGCTGTCCTGGATCTCGCGGAGAAGGAAGACTTCTCCTTTGCGGAGGTGGACGACCTGGGCACCATCGAGGAAGAAGACTTCACGGACAAACACCTGGACGCCGTCCTGGCGCTTCCGGCCGTGGATGTGGAGGCCGTCAAGGCTGCCCATTTCACGGTGGTGGTAGATGCCGTCAACAGCGTGGGCGGCATCATCATGCCCCGCCTTCTGAAACGGCTGGGCGTGAAGTGTATCGGCCTCAACTGCAACCCCACCGGCGATTTCGCCCACAACCCTGAACCCCTTCCCGCCAACCTGGTGGACCTCTGCCAGACCGTGGTGAAGGAGAAGGCGGACCTGGGCGTGAGCGTGGATCCGGATGTGGACCGGCTGGCCTTCATCTGCGAGAACGGGGAACCCTTCGTGGAAGAATACACCCTTGTCAGCGTGGCCGATTACCTCTGCGAGCGCGCCCGGAAAGAGGGCAAGCCCATCGCCACGGTGAGCAACCTCTCCTCTACCCGCGCCCTGCGGGATGTAACGGAGAAGCACGGCGGCAAGTACTACGCGGCAGCCGTGGGTGAGGTGAACGTAACCACCAAGATGCACGAGGTGGACGCCCTCATCGGCGGCGAAGGCAACGGCGGCGTCATCTATCCCGCCATCCACGCCGGCCGCGACGCCATGGTGGGCGTGGCCCTCTTCCTGTCGAACCTCGCCCATAAGAAGATGAAGGTGAGCGAACTGAAGAAGACCTACCCGCAGTATTTCATTGCCAAGAACAAGATCCAGCTCAGCGACAGCGCCCTCATCGGAAAGATCCTGGACCAGCTGAAGGTCATCTACGCCAAAGAAGATGTCAATACCATCGACGGCGTGAAGATCAGTTTCGAGCAGAAAAAACAGTGGGTCCATCTGCGTAAATCCAACACCGAACCCATCATCCGCATCTATGCCGAGGCCGGTACCATGGCCGAGGCGGAAGCCCTTGCGAATGAGGTGATCGGGGTGGCCAACCGCATTATCGGCTGATGTTTTCGTTCCGGACCACACCGCTGGAGGACCAGCTGGACAGAGCCCTGATGGACGGCAAGGTGGGGTGTTTCTGCACCCAGAACTGCTGGGACACCGCACGGGGACGTTACCTGTACGACCTGTTCCGGCAGCGCGGCAACCTTGCCGCCCTGTTCATGCCCGAGGGAGCCGAGCTTACGCCCGGCACCAACCACATCGTCTTTGAGGTTGACCGGCTGAAAGACCTGCATGCCGTCGTCGTGGAAATCCAGGACGCCGGCGCCCGGTATTTCAACTACACCAAAGACGTCTTCCGGCTGATGGAATGCCTGAACGGCCTGGGAGATGCCTCCCCCGCCCTCTATGTGGTAGACCATATCAACCCGGCCGGACGCTACGTGGAAGGCACCATGCCCGCGGGTCCCGTGGAGCCGCATACGCCCAAGGTGGCCCACCGGCACGGCCTTACGCTGGGAGAACTGGCCACGCTGTACTACAACGAGATTGGCGCCCGCTTCCCCCTGCATATCGTATCGGCCCTGGCGGGAGCCCAGGCCCGGCAGATCCTGCCGTGGACCATCGCCCCCGCATCGGATATCCCCGGGATGTTCACGTGCGAGATGTACAGTGGCGGCGGCCTGTGGAACAACACCACCATCACTCCGGGCATCGGCACGGCACGGCCGTACGAGTATTTCGGGGCCCCGTTCATCAAACCGAATGCGCTGGAAACCGTTCCCGCCCCGCAAGGCGTGCTTATGCGCCCGTGTACCTTCACCCCGGCTGCCGGGCGGTACCAGGGCGAGCGCTGCGCGGGCTGGCAGATCATGCTGGAACCGGGAGCCGAGTACCACTCGCTCCTGCACACCCTCCAGTTGATGCGTTTTCTCTCCGAACGATACTCGCAGTTCGAGTTCACGGAAGGCTTCCACGCCAAGCTGGCCGATCCGGTCCTGGAGTCCTACCTCCGGGGCGACATCTCTTTCCAGGAGGCTCGGGAGCACGTAAAACTGGAAGAACAGAAATGGATTCGCAAGGCCAAACGCTTCTCCCTGTACGACGACCAGCCCTATCGCATCAAATAGCAAGAAAAATTGCGGGAAAGAGTTGGAAATGCCGAAATAAGTCCGTATATTTGCGGCCCGATTTGGAAACAAAATTTAATTTTTATAGCAATGAAGAAAGGAATTCATCCCGAAACCTACCGTCTTGTAGCTTTCAAGGATATGTCCAATGACACGGTGTTCATCACCCGTTCCTGCGCCCCAACCAAGGAGACCCTTATGGTGGAAGGCGTTGAGTACCCGGTTGTCAAGGTGGAAATCTCCAACACTTCCCACCCCTTCTATACGGGCAAGGTCAAGCTCGTGGATACCGCCGGTCGCGTGGACAAATTCTACCAGCGATACAAGAGCCGTCAGAAATAATTCTGGCAGAAAAGGTTACAAAAGCGGCTACCCCGAGTGGGCAGTCGCTTTTTCATAGAAAGACCCATGAAAGCAATCGGTACTATCCTCCTGTTGATTTGTTCCAACGTCCTCATGACGCTGGCCTGGTACGGACACTTGAAACTACAGCAGATGAAGGTGACGGACAACTGGCCCCTCATTGGCGTCATCCTCTTTTCCTGGGGTATCGCCTTCTTTGAATACACCTTTATGGTGCCCGCCAACCGGATGGGCTTCGCGGAGAACGGAGGTCCTTTCTCGCTCATCCAGCTGAAAGTGATCCAGGAAGTGATTACCCTGACGGTTTTCACCGTCGTGGCCCACTTCCTGTTCCAGGGACAGACCTTCCACTGGAACCATTTTGTAGCCTTCGGCCTGCTGGTTCTGGCCGTATTCTTCGCTTTTTTAAAGTAGAAGAGGCAGAAAAATTTGGAGATAAGATTTTTTTGCGTACCTTTGTACTCCCAAACCAAACGCTCGGTTCGTATAACGGTTAGTACTCAAGATTCTCAATCTTGCAATAGGAGTTCGATTCTCCTACCGAGTACCCAGACGGTGGCCCTTCGGTCACCGTTTTTTTATGCCGAAATCACGCCGCTGGCGAGGACTTCGTCTCCGTCGTAGAGGGCGGCGAACTGGCCGGGGGTGATGCCCCGCTGGGGTTCGTCGAAGAGGATGTACAGCCCGCTTTCGCGGCGGAAGACCCAGGCGTCCTGCAGGGGCTGGCGATACCGGATGCGGACCCGGTAACGTCGCATTCCGCCAAGGGCCGGAAGACCACTGGGACGGACTTCGTGTATTTCTTCCGGTAAAATGCGCAAACAACTGCGCGACAACCCCTTATGTGTATGGCCTTCACCCACGTAAATCCGGTTGGAAGGGATGTCTGTAGCCAGGACGAAAAGGCTGTCCTTGTGCCCGCCGATGTTCAGGCCCTTGCGCTGCCCCACGGTGTAGAACTGGGCGCCGTCGTGGGTGCCCACAATCCTCCCGAAAGGGTTCTCCTTCCAGCGGGTCTTGCGCACATGCTTCTTACCGCTGCGGTAGGTCTCCGTCTCAAAGGGGATGTCGTAACGGAGCGGGGCGGCCAGCAGGGCCAGGTCTTCCTCCGTCAGGGCCTCCAGCCGGGCGGGATCGTAGACGTTGCGGGCCGCGGAAGCCGTGCATTTATCTTCTGAAATATAACTGGTTACGGCATGGAAATCCGTTCCGGCGGCCACCAGGGAGGTCAGCCGTTCCACCTGACGGGTGTAGAGCGGATCGGACGCATACCAGGCGTCGTAGACTTCCACCACCTCTCCCGGAACGCTTTTGAGCTGCTGCTGCAGGAAGACCGGCAGGTCCACCTTTCCCACAAAGCAGATGCCCTGGGAGTCCTTTTTATCGGCCGACGGCAGGTCGGCCTCCGCGGCCAGGGCCCGGACCTCCTTCTTGAGCAGATGGCCGATGGGAAACATCGCCTTGGAAAGCTGGTCCTGGGTAAGCTGGCACAGGAAATAGCTCTGGTCCTTGCCCGGATCCACCCCCGCCAGCAGGCGGAAGGACCCGTCAGGAGCCTGCTCCCGGCGGCAATAGTGGCCGGTGGCCACGCAATCGGCCCCCAGGCGGGCTGCCGCCTTCAGAAAGGCATCGAACTTGATTTCCCGATTGCAGAGGACATCGGGATTGGGCGTGCGGCCGCGGGCATATTCATCGAACATGTAATCCACCACGCGGGCCCGGTATTCCTTGCTCAAATCCACGAAATAGAACGGGATGCCGATTTTGCGGGCCACCATCTCGGCCACGAAGCGGTCTTCTTCCCACTCGCAGTCACCGTGCAGGGTGCCTTCCGTATCGTGCCAGTTCTGCATGAACATGGCAAAGACATCGTACCCCTGCCGCTTGAGCAACAGGGCCGCGACGGAAGAATCCACGCCTCCGGATAAACCTACGCATATTTTCATCTGCAATCCGTTCCTATTATTGATGCAAATATAGATAAAAAACACTATATTTGTAAGAATTCAATAACTGAAAAAGGATATGAGAAACACGAATTGCGTTATCCGCTACCGCGAATACGATTCCCTGGAAGAGCTCGAACCCAAGGACCGGGCCCTGACCGAGGCGGCCATCGAGGCGCAGAAAACATCGTATGCCCCTTATTCTCAGTTTAATGTGGGAGCAGCCGTCCGTCTGGAAGACGGGACGGTGGTGAAGGGTTCCAACCAGGAAAACGCCGCGTCTCCGGCCGGCTTGTGCGCCGAACGGACCGCCATGTTTGCCGCCAGCGCCCAGCATCCGGGACTGGCCATGGAAAGCATTGCCATTGCGGGAGGTCACCGTTATACCATTACCGAACAGCCGGTGAGTCCGTGCGGTTCATGCCGCCAGGTCATGTCGCAATACCAGCGCAAATCCGGCGTTCCCATGTCCATCATCCTGTACGGAACGGACAATATCAAGGTTTTCGACCGCGTAGAGGATATCCTCCCCTTTATTTTTGATTCGCTGGAAACGAAGAAGTAAGCCATGAAGGAATTTTGGCAAATCATGCTGCGCTATGTGGCGCCCTATAAACGGTTCCTGGGCGGAGCCGTCATCATGAATATCCTGTCGGCGGTCCTGAACATTTTCTCGTTCGCCCTCATCATCCCCATGCTCAAAATCCTGTTCGGACTGGAGCAGGGAACCTACGAGTTCATCCCCTGGGATGCCGCCGGAACGGACCTGATGGGCAAACTCACCAACAACTCGTATTACTATGTGACCGAGTTTTCGCAGACCATCGGCGCCTCCAAGGTCCTCCTGCTGCTCTGCCTTTTCGTGAGCGTGGCCACCATCCTCAAGACCGCCTGCTATTTCGGCGCGTCCGCCGTGATGATCCCCATCCGCACCGGCATCGTCAAGGACATCCGCATGGAAATCTACAACAAGATCCTGAGCCTGCCCATCGGCTTTTTCTCCCAGGAGAGGAAGGGCGACATCATCGCCCGCATGAGCGGTGACGTGCAGGAGGTGGAGAATTCCATCACCAGTTCCATCGAGGTCCTCATCAAGAACCCCATCCTGATTATCTTCTACTTCGGCACGCTGCTCTTTATCAGCTGGCAGCTGACGCTGTTCACCATCATCTTCGTCCCCGTCATGGGCTGGATCATGGGCGTTATCGGCAAACAGCTCAAACGCGGCTCGCTGGAAGCCCAGGCCCTCTGGAGCGACACCATGTCGCAGGTGGAAGAGACCCTGGGCGGCCTTCGTATCATCAAGGCCTTCAATGCCGAAAAAGGCATGTCCGGCCGCTTCGACGGGGTCACGGGGGCCATGCGGCGCAAACTGAACCGCGTCACCATCCGCCAGGCTTCGGCCCACCCGGTGAGCGAGTGCCTGGGTACCATCATGATCTGCATCGTGCTCTGGTTCGGCGGTACCCTCATCCTTTCGGACAACGCCCCCATCGATGCCCCGACCTTCATCTACTACATGGTCATCCTGTACAGCGTCATCAACCCGCTGAAGGAGTTCTCGAAAGCCAGCTACGCCATTCCGAAGGGTCTGGCATCCATGGAACGCATCAACAAGATCCTGGAGGCAGACAATTCCATCCAGGAGCCCGAAAAACCCGCCAAGCTGGACGGTTTCCGCGAGAAAATCAGCTTCCACGATGTGCATTTCAGCTACAACGACAGCCGGCAGATCCTGTTCGATATCGACCTGGATATCGAGAAAGGAAAGACCGTCGCGATCGTGGGTGAATCGGGTGCCGGAAAATCCACGCTCGTGGACCTGATTCCGCGTTTCTATGATCCCTCGAAGGGAAAGATTACCATCGACGGTACCGATATCCGCGACCTCCGTTCGGCCGACCTGCGGTCCATGATGGGCATCGTGAACCAGGAGCCCATCCTCTTTAACGATACCATCTTCAACAACATCGCCTTCGGCGTGGAGGGTGCCACCATGGAACAGGTGGTAGAGGCGGCCAAGGTTGCCAACGCCCACGAATTCATCATGGAGAAGGAGGAGGGTTACCAGACCAATATCGGCGACCGGGGCGTCAAGCTTTCGGGCGGCCAGCGGCAGCGGCTTTCCATTGCACGCGCCATCCTCAAGAACCCGCCCATCCTCATCCTGGACGAGGCTACGGCTTCGCTGGATACGGAATCGGAGCGTATCGTACAGGAAGCGCTGGACCACCTGATGTCCACCCGCACCACCATTGCCATCGCCCACCGGCTTTCCACCATCAAGAATGCCGACGAGATTATCGTCATGAAAGAGGGTCGCATCGTGGAACGCGGCCGTCACGACGAGTTGCTGGAGTTGGATGGCTATTATAAGAAACTCCACGACATGCAAGCCTTGTAAAATGAATACGGTTAAACGCATCAAGATACCCTTTATCGAGGGGCTGGAGCAGCTTTCCTTCGAGGAACTGGACCTGGCCCTGGAGAAAGCGGGCAGCAAATTCCCCGTCTGTGAGAACAACTGGCCCGCCGCCTTCCCCTACGGACCCGACTGCAACGGCGTCATTGCCCGCAGCAAAGACTACCTGGTCCTCGCCTACCATGTGCGCGGACTGGACATCCGGGGCGTGGAACTGGAAGACAATGGGAATACCTGGGAAGACAGCTGCTGCGAATTTTTCGTCACGCACCCCTTCGACGGGACGTATTACAATTTCGAACTGAACTGCATCGGCACCCTGCTGGCCGCCAAACGGACCAGCCGGACCGAAAAGGTCATGTTCACCCCCGAACAGCTTTCGCAGGTGAGGCGTTTTACCTCCTTCCCGCATCAGGCCGTAGAGACATCGGACCGCGTGTTCAGCTGGTCCTCCGCCCTGCTTATTC
>LXOW01458233.1_pt1 | contig 14357 bp, 14 predicted proteins | sample 1368591 | NCBI WGS metagenome assembly LXOW01 (sample SAMN04884650, study PRJNA319009) | bovine gut metagenome | isolation source: Cow rumen | host: Bos taurus | place: Italy: Legnaro (PD) | collected 2014-07-09
GAATGATAATAACAAGCATCCTGTGTTTCATATTCACAGTCTTATGTACGATGCCGTGGTTTGGTCAGAGCACCATGGTTTTTTTATTGTTCACTGCATTTTGCGCCGTCGAAAGCATATTCATCGTGCGTGTCAAAAGCAGACTCCTCCGCCTTGTACAGGCACTGATCCCGCCGCTTGTGGCGTTCCTCACATCCCTCGGTTGGGTCAAGGCCAATCCCGTGGCTGCGGTGCTGCTCGGGATGGTTTCGGTCTATTATGTGGTCTACATGACGGTGGGGAGGTTCGATACCGAATACTGGCGTTTCAGAAGGACGTTCGTCCTTATGGTCTCGGTGGCCGGCTTCCTCAGTGCCCTGAACATCATCCTCTATCTGGTGGTGGAGGAAACGACCAAGGCAAGGATCAACCTGCCCGGAATCATCGGGTTCACGATTGCGTGTGCAGTCAGCGGAATGATAGCCCTGTCGGAACTGCGCAAGGGAAATCCCGACGCAAAGTGGAAGGCAATGAACGCCGGAAGGCTGGTGCTGATGTTTGCAATCTCCGCCGCGGCGCTCGCCCTGCTCTACCTGATTCTGTCGTTCGTCTTCTCCCTCATCACGCCGACTCTCGGGCCCAAGGCCCCCAGGCTCATGACGGAGCGCATACGGTTCAACTACTCCAACATCCCGCCTGCATATTCCACGGTTCCCGGCGGCCAGATGGTTGAGGACGAATCCATGAAGGAGGACAAGCCGGTCCAGGAATTCGAAAAGGAAGAAGAGGAAGGCTTCCCGTGGGTTCCGGTCTGCATAATCGCTGCCGTAGTCGTCGCCGGAGCGGTGGCCTTCCTGATCATCAGAAAGCGCAGGAAGAAAACCGAAGAACCGATTGTCGTCAGGACTCCTGAGGAGCAGGCGCAACTGGACAAGATCGAGAGAATCAGGACCGTTTACAGGCAGTACATCGCCTTTGTACGCAAGGAAGGCGCAGACCTCTCCAAGGGCAGCACGTCCGAGGACATACTCGAGTCGTCAAAGGACCTCAGGGAAGAATCCGATCTTACCGAAGACGAATCCAAGTTGCGTGAGATCTACATAAGGGCACGCTACGGCAACCCCGACGGCATCTCAGAAGAGGATGTGTCGGAGGCCTGCCGCCTGCTTGAGAAGATCACGCAGAAAAGCTGATTTCTTTACTTGAAGTATTCGCCGCAGTATTCGTAAATCTTTGCCAAAAACACCTTGGCTTCATCGAGATCGCATGCAAGCAGATGGCCGGAGTGCTTCATGACCACGGTGTCGTACTTCACCTCATTTTCATCCAGAGCCTTCTCCAGCACCAGCCTGCTAGTGGGCGGAACGATTCCGTCTGTGCTCCCGTAGGCCGAAAGCACGGGCACGCTCTGGGGCGTGACGTAGCTGAACGGGGAGATGTGCCTCCAGATGGCCTCGGCCTCGCCGTTTCTCACCATCTCCTCGGTCACGTTCTCTCCGCTGAACATGCTTATCCACCTGGCGGCACCCTTGACCGTACCATCCAGACCCGCCTGCCTGCGGATGACCCAGAACACCTCGTCGCTCATCCAAAGATCGGGATCAAATGTGGTGGGGCCCGACATCTGGATGATGAACTTCACGGGAAGATCTGATGCAGAGGCCTCCTTGAGTCCGTACATCAGCGCCTGGCAGGCACCTGCGGAGAATCCCGAGACGGCCATGTCATCAAGGACAATCCCTCTTTCGGAGCACTCCTTCTTTATGGCGGTCACCGCCTCCCTCACCTCCTCGTTGATTGAAAGGATGGTGGGATCGGCACCGTCGGCCTTGAGAGTATAGCAGATTGATGCGGCCACATATCCGTGGGCGGCGTAGTTGCGGCAGTAAGGCTCTCCGTCCTTCTTGTCTCCGCTGGTCCAGCTTCCGCCGTGTATGAACAGCATCAGGTGCTTTGCCTCGGATGCCGAGACATCCTCCGGAAGATAGAGGTCAAACACGTTCCTGGGGGCATCTCCGTACCGCAGGTCCCTGATGACCTCACCGTCGTAATCTACGTCGAACACGGCCATGGATTCGGCCGCGCGCACCTTGGCTTCGTTTATCGCAAAGCAGCTGGTGAACATCATGACGATCATCGCCAGAGCGATGACAATTATCGTGTTCCTACGCATGGGCCCCTCCTAGTATTCGAACTTCATGGGCATGTTGTAGCCTAGAATACGCGAGACTATCAACGTTATGACCCCTGCGCCCAGCACTCCGGCGCTGATCCAGATGTCCGCGTTCGTAACCTCCCCCACGGTGGCCCTGACGGCGTCGTACACGAAGATGCTTGCTCCGAGCGCGACTCCTCCGGAGACCGCAAGAGTGGTTCCTGCGATATCGAGACCAAGGAGCAGCTTTGCATTCTGGAGATCCCCCTGATGTCTGGATCCGACTCCGAAACCTATGAAGGTGTTCTGGAGCTGGAACTTGTGGACATCCTGAACCGATTCACCCTCTTCTGCGCAGACCGCGGTGGCGACCGCCAGCATGAGGACCATGATTAAAACCAGTTTCTTCATTTCCAACCCTCTCCTGTTTCCTGTATAGCATCCCAGGCGGCGGAATTCAACACAATACGGTGTTTCAGCCACTAGTATATATTGACTATGGGGCTGATATTCTGCAAAAATCTCCCCTAGAGTAAAACCATGGATTTGTTTGANNAAGCGCCGCATCATGCTGGGCTCCAACAACTATCTGGGACTCACGTCCAACCAGCAGGTCATCGACGCCGGAATCGCCGCACTTCAGAAGTACGGGACCGGATGTTCGGGTTCACGCTTCCTGAACGGAACGCTCGACCTCCATCTGGAGCTTGAGAAGAAACTTTCGGCCTTCCTGAACAAGGAAGCCGCCATCACGTTCTCGACGGGTTTCCAGACCAATCTGGGAATCCTGAGCTCCATCTGCACCAGGGGCGACTACATCATCTGCGACCGCGAGAACCACGCCAGCATCTATGACGGCGCAAAGCTCTCCTATGCGGAGATGAAGCGCTACTACCACAACGACATGGACTCCCTGGAGCGCATCCTGAAGAAGCTTGAGGACGCACCCAAGCTGATAGTCACCGACGGTGTGTTCAGCATGAGCGGAGACATAGCGAACCTTCCAGACATCGTTGACCTGGCCGAAAAGTACAAGGCCCGCGTCATGGTGGACGACTCCCACGGAATCGGAACCATCGGCGAAGGCGGACGCGGAACGGCGGCCTACTACGGCCTTGAGGACCAGGTGGACATCATCATGGGAACGTTCAGCAAGTCCTTTGCGAGCCTCGGAGGCTTCGGAGTAGCAAGCGAGAGGACCATTGATTACATGCGCCACATGTCGCGTCCGTTCATGTTCTCTGCCAGCATGACTCCCGCCAACGCCGCCACGGCAACAGCCGCACTCGACTACCTTGTCGCGCATCCTGAGATCAAGGACCATCTCACCCAGGCTGCGGACAACCTCCGCAACGCCCTTGCAGCACGCGGAGTCAGGTTCAAGCAGACAAAGACACCGATCATCCCGATCTACACGTCTGACGGAACCACGACCCTGAAGATCGTGCGCGACCTGTATGACGAGGGAGTGTTCGTCAACGCGGTGCTTCCGCCCGCAACGGCCGAGAACGAGTGCCTGATCCGCACCAGCCTGATGGCCAACATCTCCAAGGAAATCCTTGAAGAGGCCGCAGACAAGATCGCAAAGGTTCTGGGAAGATATCTGTGATCAGACCTTGAGGCGATTGAGAAGATTCCCGGCCGCCTTGAGGGAAATCCCTGCACGCTTTGAAATCTCCTCCGCACTGCACTGGATTACGTCGTCCAGCGTGGTGAAAGCATTCATTATCTTCTCGCTCGAGGTCTTNNGAATGGTCAAGCCTGAGGTCCGGCCGGTCGTCGTCGAAGACGATGGTCTCATAGCGCTTGGCAAGACCCACGACGGGTACGTCCGCAAGACCCAGGTCGTCCAGGACCTCACGCGCCACATTCACCTGCCCCTTGCCTCCGTCGATCATCAGCAGACCCGGTTTCTGCAGGTTCTCGTTGATCACGCGGCTGTAGCGGCGGTAGACGGCTTCACGGATGGCTCCGAAGTCATCGATGGCCCCGTTCAGCGATTTGATGTTGAATCTTCTGTATCCTGCGGGATTCGGGTTACCGTTTACAAATGATATCAGACTTGCCACNNTTGTCCTTGCTCTTCAGGCGTTTCTCCACATCCCTGGATGCGTTCTCCGCCGCCATGCGCAGGATGCGGAAGTCGCGTCCCTCCCTGGGAACATGGATCTTGACGTCCTTGTGGAGGAATTCGTTGAAGTACCGTGATATCAGGTCCAGATCGATCTCGTGCGAGACATAGATCTCAGAAGGAATCTGCCTGCCGTCCTCGTAGTACTGGGTCAGGAAGTTGAGGAGGGTTTCGGACTCGTCCCCGAACGTCTGGGCGCGGTACAGGGCGCGCCCTATCAGCTTGCCCTCGCGGAACTGCATCAGGGCAACGGTACAAAGCGGACTTCGCATCTCTATGGCGGCATAGTCGCGGCTCTCCGTGTTGGAATAGTCCTCCACCATCTGCGCCTTGGATACGCTCTGGACCGCCATGAGCAGATCACGCTTGCGGGCGGCGACCTCGTACTCCATTTCCTTCGCAGCAGCCGTCATTTCCTCGCGCAGCTGCCTCTCCAGGTCGTCGTTGCGTCCGGACAGGAATCCGCGGATGCGGTCTATGCTTTTTCCGTACTCTTCCTTGGTCACCTTCCCGCAGCACGGTGCAAGGCAACGGCCTATGTGGTGGTACAGACAGGGCTGCTTGCGCTTTTTCATGGGTGTGGAGCACTTTCGCAGCGAGAACAGCCTGTCAATGAGGTCCATGTACTGGTTGATCTTACCCGCCTCAGGATACGGGCCGAAGTATTCGGATCCGTCCTTGAGGATGCGCCTTGTGGTGAAGACCTTGGGAAAGTCCTCCTTGGTTATGCGGATCATCGGATAGCTCTTTCCATCCTTCAGCAGGATGTTGTAGTGCGGGTTGTACTTCTTTATCAGGTTGTTCTCGAGAATCAGCGCCTCGTAGTCGTTGCCGGTTGGGCAGGAAGTACTGGCTCACGCGCTTTCTCAGGCTTTTGGCCTTGCCCACGTAGATGACGTTGCCCTTTTCGTCCTTCATCAGATAGCATCCGGGGTTCAGCGGCAGGGCATGGGCCTTGGCCTTCGCCTTCTCGAAGTTCTCCCTGCGTTCCCTGAGATCTTTTTCCGTAAGCTGTCTGTCGACCTGATAGCTCAGACCGGCCTCAAAGGCATTCTCGTCCATGCAGATGATTGTAATGCACTTGAGGAAAAAAAAGTAGTCAATTAAGATGCAGACATGGACATGGAGCAGTTCATCCGGGACATTCCGTACCTCTCGTTCCAACAGCGAAGGATGCTCAGGGAGCAGGCCCAGGACCTCGCGCTCTGGAACATCCCCGGCATGGACGTCTTCAGCATGTGGCCGTCCGTGGACGCCGAGGCCGGAAAGAACGAGGTGCGCAGGGCATTTTCCGACTTCATGGAACGCATGGACGCAATCCGGCACACCCCGGTGGACTACTCAGACTTCAACCCGGACTACGACTTCAGGGGAAAGGGCGCGCACATAAACACTGACTTCCTTTCACCTGACAGGATCATGGGAAAGTGNNGCCTTCGCATGTGCGTACTGCTCCATCCAGAGCTTCTATTCAAGCAACGAGATAAGAGTCCTCAAGGACCTGAAGCAACATCTGGACACAATGGTCCTTGAGGAAGGGACCTGGCATATCGGCACGGGCCAGAGCTCCGATTCCCTTCTGCTTGGAGACGACTACGGGACCCTCACTGCTCTTTGTTCCTTTGCAAAAAAGCACCCCGATGTCGTGGTGGAGCTCAAGACCAAGAGCGCGAGGACGGACTGGATCGGGATGGACATCCCGCGCAACATCGTGTCCACATGGTCGCTGAATGCCGAAACCCCGGCATCAAAAGAGGAGCATCTTGCGGCAAGTCCAAAGGCAAGGATAGAGGCTGCGGCGAAGTGCGCAAAGGCCGGTCATCTTGTGGGATTCCACATCCACCCCATGGTGTTCTTCAACGGATGGGAGAATGAGTACCGGGACCTTGTGATGGCCTTGTGTGACAATATCGACCCGGAAAATGCAGTGATGGTCGGGATCGGGACCCTCACATTCACAAAAGAGAACCTGAAGACGCTGCGTTCCTCGGGGCGCCCCACACGCGTGACACAGATGCCGCTTGCGCCCATAGCAGGCAAGTATTCCTACGACCTCGAGACCAAGAGGAAGATGTTCAGCCACCTTTATTCATGCTTCCCTCAGGACTGGAAGGACAAAGTCTTCTTCTACCTCTGCATGGAGGACCCGTCCCTCTGGGAGCCGTGCCTGGGACGTTCGTATCCGTGCAACGCCGACTTCGAGGCCGACATGAAGCGTCATTATCTGGAGAAGGTCAGGTCAGAGCAGACCCATTCTTGAAAGCAGCACCGCCACACCCGCACTGCAGGCGGTCTCGGTGCGCAGGACTCTGGAACCCAGGAGCATGGGACGGAAACCGCTGTCGCTGAAAAGCCTCCTCTCCCTGTCCGACCAGCCGCGCTCGGGGCCTATGGCAAGCACCGCGGAGGAACCGATCCCGGCTGTGCTGAGAGGCACGGCGCCGACCACATTGTCCAGCATTATCAGATCCGCATCCGGACTGCAGTGCTCCCTCACAAGCCTTACGGCCATGTTCGCGTGATCTGCGAAAAGCACCTCCGGAAGTCCGGCGTGCGCAGACTGCATTGCGCCGTCCAGCAGGTATTCCCTGTACTCCCCCGTCTTATAGAGGTTGCTGGAGAGGTAGGACTTCTCTCCTGTGTCCGATCCGCAGAGGATGATCCTTTCCACACCCAGACTCACGGCCTCCCTCAGGATCCGCTTCATGCAGATGGGCCTTACCTGCGCGCACAGAAGGGTAACCGGGTACAGCGACGGCACGCATGAAGGTTCATAGGAAACCGTTATTCCCTCCGGAGAGACGGCCTTCACCACCGCATCTCCCTCGCTGGTGTTGATTATGCCCATCCTGAAGCCGTCACCCTCCTTCAGGTGAAGGACATTGATGATGTGTGAAGCCCTCTGGTCATCGGCGGGGATGAATCCGCCTTCGGGAAAAGCATCGAAAAGAATCATGTTCATATCGGGATTCTAACACAAAACCCATTTATGTTGATATCACCAGATAATTGTTATAGAATCCCAATTGTTTTGAGTATGAAGAAACTGTTGACGTTAACAATAGCCCTGCTGCTGTCGGCAATGGCAATCACACCGCTTTTCTCACAGTCCCGGACGGAGACCCTCAAGGTTCTCATGGACCCCGGAAAAGACGACATAATCCTCAATCCGTATACAGCATCGGACAGCAACAGCGTCATCATTATGCTGAACCTCTATGACGGACTGTTCAGCTACGATCCGGAGACAAGCGAACCCGTCCCTGCCCTTGCCGAAAGCCACACGGTCTCGGAGGACGGACTCACATGGACCTTCCGCATCAGGGACGCCGAGTTCTCGGACGGCAGCGCCATAACGTCACGCACATTCTCGGAATCCTGGAACTACATGACCGATGGTCCGCTCGCATCAAACCTTGAGTTTGTCGCCCGCAGACAGAACGGCAGCCTGTATCTGGAGACCCCCGACGAAAGAACCCTCATAGTGCACCTGAAGTATGCGGTGCCTTACCTTCCCAGCCTGCTCTGCCAGCCCTGCCTTGCAGCCATCAAGGACACCACGTCCTACAGCGGCGCCTACAGCCTGGTGAGCCAGTCCGACGAGAGCATCAGACTCAGACGCAACGCATATTACTGGGACAAGGTCGGAGTGGACTTCGTCGACATCATCCTGGGAGAAGGCCATGACAGCGAGGTCCTGGACGGATCCGTCCAGTGGTCCATGGCTGCGGTCACCGATGCCGCCGACTACATGATCCTGTCCAAGCTCTACGCAACCACATTCTTCTATTTCAGTGCAACCGAAGGCGCCTACGCGGACCAGAACATCCGCAAAGCCCTGATAGATGTTATTCCGTGGGACTTCATCAGAAGCCTTCAGGGAAGCCTCATAGAATCGACTTCAATCGTGCCGGACAGCGGCGCCAGCGCATCGATAAGCGACGACATAGTGACCCTTCTGGCGGAAGGCGGCTATCCGTACGGAGAAAAGCCGCTGCCTCTGATCCGCATGGCCATCACCAGAGGATCCCAGAACGCCGCGGTGGCGGAGCTGATAGCAAAGCTCTGGTCCACAACGCTGGGAATCACGGTCACGCTGGACACGGTTCCGCTCACGGTTTTCACCACGGTCCCCGAAGAGAACCCGTATGACTTCTGTACCGTCACATGGATCGGTGACTATTTCGACCCGACTGCGTTCCTGAGGCTTTTTGCATCCGACAGTTCCTANNCAGAACGATCTTGCCAGAAGAGGTTTCCTCCTTCAGGCCGAACAGGTGCTGCTTGATTCAGGTGCGGTCATCCCTATGTCCACGGCTTTTGCCACGAACTTCGTGAGAAAAGACATGATTACGGGATGGACGGCCAATCCTCTGGACATCCACCCGTTCAAGACGATCAGTTTCATCGATTGACGTTATTTCCCTTCAAGAAGACATGAACTCTGACACACCACGGCATCCCCGGTGCCGAGCTCGTTCAGCATGTGCTCGGCCGTCTTGGCCTTCACACTGAAGCAGTCCTCTTCAATTCCCAGAAGCCGGGCCATGCGCTTTCTGATGGGCTCCCTGTAGGGACCCAGCTTCGGGCTCTGGAGGATCACGGTGGTATCCACGTTGACTATCCTGTAGCCTTTCTCCCCAATGAGGGCGACCGTCTTCTCCAGCAGGACAGCGGAATCAATATCCTTGTATGCAGGGTCCGAATCCGGGAAGTGCGTTCCGATGTCGCCCAGCGAGCATGCCCCCAGAAGCGAATCGATCACGGCATGGATGAGGGCGTCTCCGTCAGAATGGCCGACGCAGCCTTTAGGGCTTTCGATCCTTACGCCGCCGAGTACGAGTTTCCTGCCTTCCTCAAGCCTGTGTATGTCCCAGCCTGTTCCGATCCTCATTTCCTTAAGCCTCCGGTTGCGATGTCCGATGCATACGTTATCTTGCGGTTGTCCGCGCTGCCCTGTACAAAGGCAACCTTACCGCCCCAGTCCATGAAGATCCCGGTGTCGTCGGTGTAGCCGGCGTTTTGTCCTGCGGCCTCATGGGCACGGTAGATGTCCGGGAACCTGAAAGTCTGCGGGGTCTGGACGGTGCATACGCCGCTTCTGTCCAACCTTGCGCACATCAGGCCGTCGTCACCGATTCTGACGAGCGTATCGGTCACACGGATGCACGGACAGGCCCCTCCGCGGGCCTCCGCGGCATCAAGACAGGCCTTTACAAGATCTGATGTTATGAACGGCCTTGCCCCGTCATGAATGCTCACCAGCTTGATGTCACCGCTTTTTCTGCATTCATACAGTGCTTTCAGAGCATTGAACACGGATTCCTGTCTTGTGGCTCCGCCCTTTACGTAGATCACCTCAGGCGAATTCTTTCCGGCAATCAGCGGCTCCACTATGGATCTGACCTCATCAAGGTCTCCCTCCCGGTAGGTCACCGCAACCATGCAGAGCCCGGGGACCTGCAGGAACGGCTTGACCGCCATGGCAAGTATCGGTTCGGATCCTATGGAAAGGAATTCCTTCTTGACCTTGGAACCGGAGGAGGCGTTGAATCTTGTGGAGGAACCGGCGGCGGTGACTATCACCGCATGGCAGCGTGACATCATTTCTCCAGATAGGTGAAGATTGTCTTCTCTATCTCCTTCTTGTCCTTGTTGAGGGCATANNACGACCTTGGCTATGGAGTAGATGGAACCTTCCTTTATCAGATCCACGTTCATCTGGTAGCGTGCCTTCCAGTCCACCGCCACGGGCTCGTACTTGCTGCCGATCGACTCAAGGGCCTTGAGGGCGTCGGAGGCCGGTACTATGGCCCTGACTCCGGATTCGGCGACCTTGCCCACGGGAATGCTCACGGTCATGTCGGACATGTCGATGTAGATCACGTAGTACATGACGGGTACGTCCCTGACCATGCGTTCGCGGATATCCTTTATGACACCCACACCCTGCAGAGGATATACTACATGCTCTCCGATCTTGAACTGAGCGTTATCTGAAGCCATACACACATTATAACCGAGTTTAGTGACCATAACAAGAAATGAATTGTAGAAAAAAAAACCCTGTTGGAGTATAGTATCGGATTGTGTGCCCGCGCACACGGGGTCTAATTGTTATGAGCGATATGAACACCAGACGCTGCGGCGTCCTTATTCATCCGACATCCTTCCCGTCACCATTCGGGATCGGTGACTTCGGACAGGAAGCACGTGACATACTCACCATGCTTGCGAATGCGAAAGTCTCCCTTTGGCAGATACTGCCTCTGGGACCCACCGGTTACGGTGCAAGCCCCTACTCCGCGCTCTCTACGTTCGCGGGCAATGAGCTTCTGATAGACCTGAGGTCCCTTGACGGCATGTTCGGCATCGGCTGGCCCTACCGTGACCCCGAGAACGACACCAGAGGCCGTGTGAACTACGGCCGCGTTGAGCAGCGCAAGGTTCCCCTCCTGCTGGAGGCGGCATCCCTGTTCATCAACGGAGAAGCACCCAAGGAAGGTTACAAGGCCTTCTGCAAGGCCAACGCCTGGTGGCTGGACGACTACGCCCTGTACAGGTCCCTTGTGGCGTATTACAACGATTCGCGCTGGCAGCTCTGGGAACCGGACCTCAAGCTCAGGAAGAAGACGGCACTGGCCAAGTGGACAAAACGGCTCTCCCATGAGATCGAGATCTTCAAGGTCCTCCAGTATTTCTTCTTCGAGCAGTGGAACGCTCTTCACAAGTTCGCGAACGACCTCGGGATCAGGATCATCGGAGACATCCCCATCTACGTGGCAGGCGACAGCGTCGATGCCTGGACCCACCCGGAGCTCTTCAAGATCGACAAGGACGGAAACCAGACCGCACAGGCCGGCTGCCCGCCGGATCCGTTCGCACCGGAAGGCCAGAGATGGGGCAATCCCATCTACAAGTGGGACGTCCACGCCAAGGACGACTACGCATGGTGGCGCAAGCGCATCGAGATGACCCTGAAGATGGTGGACATCATCAGGATCGACCACTTCAGAGGCTTCGAGTCCTACTGGGAGATTCCGGCGGGCGCCACAAACGCCGTCGTGGGACAGTGGATGCCGGGACCTGGAATGGATCTTCTCAAGCATTTCAAGAAGTACGACGTCATCGGCGAGGACCTCGGGTTCATAACCCCGGAGGTCGCGGAACTGAAGAGAAAGAGCGGCTTCCCCGGAATGAAGATCCTGCAGTTCGCGTGGGACCTCTCCAAGGGGTATTTCGACGCCGGCCATGCGTTCCTGCCGCACAACTACGAGAACAACTGCGTGGCCTACACCGGAACGCACGACAACGAGACCACCAGGGGCTGGTACAACGGCCTTCCCGATGACTACAAGGACATAGTCAGACGCTATCTTCAGAGCTCGGACGACGATGTGGTCTGGCAGATGATCAGGGCGCTTCTGACAAGCCCTGCAAACACCGTGGTGATTCCCATGCAGGACATCATGGGACTGGACAACAGCGCAAGGATGAACCTCCCCTCCACGGTGGGCGAATCGAACTGGTCTTGGAGGTACGATCCTTCCCTCATGCAGGGCTGGATGATGGACAGACTGCGTGAGATGATCACGCTGTACGGAAGGGCTCTAAACTGAAGATGTTGCCGTTTGTTGCCCGTTTGCAGAAAGAAACCGCATTTATTACGTATGCAAATTGACACGGACGGCATAAAAAATCAAAACTAAGTCATGGACGAACTCAAGACGCGTATTCTTACGGAAGGCAAGATCCTTCCGGGCAACATCATCAAGGTCGGATCGTTTCTGAACCATCAGGTGGACACAGCCCTGATGGGCAGGATGGCGGACGAATTCGCAAGACATTTCGACATCTCAAAGATCACCAAGATCCTGACCATCGAGGCCAGCGGAATCGCACTGGCGGCGGTATGTTCCTACAAATGGGGCGTTCCCCTGCTCTTTGCGAAGAAGGCCAAGAGCGACAACATCGAGAACGGCCTGTTCTGCAGCGAGATCTATTCGTACACATACAAGAAGAACGTCACCGTAATGGTGGAGTCCGAACTCCTCAAGAGCACCGACCATGTTCTGATCATGGATGATTTCCTTGCCAACGGCGAGGCAATCAGGGGTCTGACCGACCTTGTGAAGGAAGCAGGCGCCACCCTTGAGGGCATAGGCATCGCGGTGGAGAAAGGCTTCCAGGGCGGCGGAGACAGGTTCCGCAAGCTGGGAATCGACATCTACAGCCTCGCAGTAATCGACTCGGCGGATGTCGGCAAGATAGTATTCAGGGACTGAAAGGATCTGCGACGGCAATGGGAAAGAGGATACAGGACCACACCCTGACGGAACTCACGGGAAAAGTCAACGTGCTGAAGACGTTTCCGTACGCACTTCAGCAGGTTCTTGCGATGTTCGTCACCAACCTCGTTCCTCTGTGGGCCATCGTGGCGGTCTCTGCGCAGGAGGTTCCCGCCCATCTTGCCCTGGCGATTCAGCAGAACGGCATGATAATCGCCGGAATCGCCACACTGATCCAGTCCACGCCTATCTGGAGGATCGGATCCGGCCTTCCGATATACATGGGAGTCAGCTTCACGTTCCTCATCACGTTGTCGCAGATTTCCGGCACTTACGGATTTCCCGTGGTCATGGGTGCCGTCATAGTCGGCGGCTTCCTTGAAGGNNAGCTGCATCCTCTGGCAGGTGTTCACAAGAGGGGCAAAGAGGCCGCTTTCCATTCTCATAGGACTGATCGCCGGATACATCACCGCCCTTTGCTTCGGCATCGTGGACTTTTCAGAAATGTCGGGCATACAGATCATAGCCCTTCCTCGCTTTCTCCCGTTCAAGCCGGTTTTCCGCGTCGACTCCATACTCTCGGTAATCATAATCTATCTGGTCTCCGCAACCGAAACCATAGGAGATACAACAGCCCTGGCACACGGTGCACTCCACAGGGACGCCACGTCAGAAGAGATTTCAGGCTCCCTTGCCATAGACGGATTCGGATCCATGCTCGGGGGCTTCTTCGGAGTACCGCCCGTGACATCGTATTCGGAAAACGTGGGACTCACCATCATGACCGGAGTCATCAACCGCAACGTGGCGAGGATCGGTGCCGGCCTGCTGATCTTCTGCGGCCTGTTCCCGCCGATCGGTTATTTCCTCCAGACATTGCCNNGCCTCGCTGTCCCTGGCAGTCGGAATCGGATTCACGACATCGTCCGAAGCGGGAATCTGGAAAACCTTCCCTGCCATCGTGCAGTCCATATTCGCACAGAACGTCGTCGCCGTGATATTCATCATGGCGCTTCTGCTGAACCTTGTCCTGCCCAAGAATATGGAACAGGAAATACCCGGAGAGGAACACAAGAATGAAAAATGAGATTCACGAAGAGAAGATACTGATCCTGGATTTCGGCAGTCAGTATAATCAGCTGATAGCCAGGCGGGTCAGGGAAATCGGGGTGTACTGCGAGATCAAGCCGTTCTCCCTGCCGTATGACGGAATCAGGGAATTCAACCCGATGGCAATCATCCTCTCAGGCGGACCTTCCAGCGTCTATGACGACAGATCCCCCAAGATCGATGCCAGGGTTTTCGAACTTGGAATCCCCGTTCTAGGCATCTGCTACGGCGCACAGCTGATGGCATACACCTTAGGCGGAAAGGTGGTTCCGGCCGACAGCCTTGCAAACCGCGAATACGGCAGAACAGAGACAGAATTCGACACAAACTCTTCCCTTTTCGGAAAGATAACCGCAAAAAGCATCACATGGATGAGCCACGGAGACAGTGTGGAGAGACTTCCGGACGGATTCAGGGCCATAGCCCGTTCCTCCGGCTGCCCGTTCGCAGGCTTCGAGGACACAAGACGCCGCTTCTATGCGGTTCAGTTCCACCCCGAGGTCAGCCACACGGAGAAAGGAACCGACATCCTCAGGACATTCATCGTGGACATCGCAGGGGCAAAGGCTCAGTGGTCCATGGCCAACTATAAGCAGACGGCCATAGATAGCATCCGCGCCAAGGTCGGCAACGGCAAGGCTCTGCTTGCTCTCTCAGGTGGAGTCGACAGCTCCGTTGCGGCCGCACTCATGTC
>LXOW01221831.1_pt1 | contig 14355 bp, 15 predicted proteins | sample 1368591 | NCBI WGS metagenome assembly LXOW01 (sample SAMN04884650, study PRJNA319009) | bovine gut metagenome | isolation source: Cow rumen | host: Bos taurus | place: Italy: Legnaro (PD) | collected 2014-07-09
CGGCGCCGGCGTGGCTGCCATGAGCGGCGGCGTGCCCGTAGCCATCAAGCAGGCCTTCGACGTGCTGAAGAGCGCCACTGGCGTTGACATGGCCGACATCATGCGTGCCGGAACCATCGAGGCCAAGGTGACTCGCAACATCAACCTGAACGATGAGGCCCGCGATGCCGTGGACAACATCACCAAGTCCTGATGGAGTTGAGAGTTGAGAGTTGAGAGACTTTAGTTCCTGAACGACCAAACATGAAGCGCATTTCTGCCATCCTGGCATTCCTAGTGACTTGTCTGCTTCCGGCCTCGGCCCAGGAAGCAGACGAGCCTACTTTTGCGCCCATGGTGAAGGTGAGCAAGACCGTGGTAGACGGTGACACCATCCAGTATATGGAGATGCAGAACGTCTATGTCTACCCCGAACCTACTTTCAAGAACAAACGGCAGCAGAAAGCCTACACCCGCCTGGTGAAGAACGTGAAGCGCGTGCTACCCTTGGCCAAGGAGGTGCGCCAGATGCTGATAGAGACCGCTGCCTACGTGGAGACGCTGCCCTCGAAAAAGGAGCGCGAGGAGCACCTGAAGCGCGTGGAGGCAGCCATCGTAAAAGAGTATAAACCCAAGATGAAGCAGCTCACCTTCTCACAGGGCAAACTGCTTATCAAGCTCGTCGACCGCGAATGCAACTCCACGGCCTACGAGGCCATTCAGGCCTTCATCGGGCCTGTCCGCGCCGGCATGTGGCAGGCCTTTGCCTGGATGTTTGGCGCATCGCTGAAAAAAGGCTACAGCCCCGACGGTGTCGACAAGCTCACCGAACGCGTGGTCCTCATGGTCGAGGCCGGACAGATTTAGCCCCCTTATTATCAAAAGCAAGTAGCTCGATCGCAAATCCTTGTATTAACTGCTTTTTTTGTTGCACTACTTGCACCTGACAGCTTCGGGATAATGAAAAATCCACATTTCCCAGATTTGTCCCACGGCCTGGGACAAAAGTCCCACGGCTTGGGACAAAAATCCCAGGGCTTGGGACAAGCCTGGGAAGCTTCCGCGTGACGATGGGGCCTGTAGTGTGTCGAAAAGAAGGCTTCGCGAACTGTCAGGTGCAGGTAGTGCAAGTAGTGCAGGTATTTATTTTTCTCCAATCCATGTTAGTTTTCGCCATAAGCCTTCCAGCGGACCACGCTGATGGTTGGCAAACCAGAAGCGGGCGAAGAGGTATTGCGCGATAACCATGCCCATTCCTACCATCACGGCGTAGGTGATACCCAGTTTGTAATAGCAGGCAAGACCATAGCCACAGAAGATGGCACAGCCGATGATGGACTGCAATAGATAGTTGGTGAGACTCATGCGACCAAAGATGCACAGATGATGGAGCACTCGGCGNNGCATACCACGCCGAGACCACAGCCGAGACAATCATCAGGAGGATGATGAGGTTGGAGATAGGTCTGAGCCAGCCTTCCAGTTCACCGTAATCTGCGAAACTCAAAGAAATGATAACGGGGGCCGAACTGATGAGTATGCCATGCCAGATCTGCAGGTTTCGCCCCTCATTGTAGAACAATCGGTGCCGCCCTAACTGCATACCGAGGATGAAGAGGCAGAGCAGTTGTGTCAGACGTCCGCTAAAGACATTGAAGCGGAAATTCACTTCGAAACCGTATCGGAGGTTGGTGAGGGCATTCTCCCAGAAAGAGCCATGCTCGTGCATGCTATTGATTTTGCCATAGAGTTCCCACATGGTGGAATGATCCATCGTAGTGCCCGTCAACAGACAATAGAGTTCCACAGGCTGGATGGCCAGCAGGCCGATGATAAGCCAAACCGCCTTCGATGGCAGATAACTGATGGGAATGAGCAGCAGGCCATAACAGGCATAGAGCATCAAGATATCGCCGTCGTAGAAGGTCACATTGATGACACCAAACAGGAAGAGAAGGCACATGCGCCAGGCGAAGCGACCAGAGAAGCATTTGCCCTTCTGCTGCTGGTTGTCGTTCATAATAAAGAAACTCAGTCCGAAGAGCATAGCGAAAATGCCATACATCTTACCTGACAGTAGCCAGGCAAGGACGTCGGCTACTGTCTGGTCACTGGACAGCGAATGGAGAATGGTCTCCTGCGTGAAGATGTTGAAATGCTCCACAGAGTGATACAGGATGATACCCGCCACAGCGATTCCTCGCAGGGCATCGGCCACGTCAATGCGTGTGTTGGGGAGTGAACGGGTCTTGTACATTACTTATTATTCTGGTTGACGTTGCAAAGATACAATTTCTTTTCCTGTTCTGCAAATTTTTCACTTTTCACTCTTCACTTTTCACTTCTTTTTCGTACCTTTGCAGACTGTATGAAACAAGGCCGAACAGAAACCATCATCACGCGCGTTATCAGCTGTGCCTTCATGGTGCTGGCTATAGCCATCTTCAAGCCCTTCGGACTCGGAGCATGGCAATGGCAGGCATACATTCATTTGCTGGCGATATTTGCATTGGGCTTGTTAAGTTGTTTTCTGACTGAAGTCATCTTGCGATACATTGTCCGCATGCCCCGCTCCTACGAACGTGGTGTCAGCTATATCATCAGCCGCAATCTACGCTTCCAATATATCAACACGCCATTGGTGTCGTTGTTCATTTGCATCTATCGCCACTTTGCGATGAGCAGTCTGATAGAGGGCAACAAACTGTCGTTGGGCAATTATCTGGAGACGCTGGTCATTATCGCCTTCCTCTCTTTCGCCATCGGGCTCTATTGGCGATTCAAGTTCCGTAACCGTTATCTGGCCGCAGAACTCGAAGAAACCAGGCTACTGAACGAACAACTGAAGAAAATGCAAAGAGAAGCCTCCCCCAACCTGCACCCTGCCCTCACAGGAGGGGAGGAAGAAAGTGATCAGGCATCCCCTCCTCTGAGGACTGAGAGCAGGCTTGATGAGGCTATCACACTTGAGGGAACTACCAACGAGCATGTCACCCTTGAGATTCCAAACCTATTATATATTGAAGCCGTTGGCAACTATGTCAAGGTTCTTGCCTTGCAGGCGCCCAAAGATCAAGCTGTGAGCATGCGTGAGAATGAGGTGCATACCAATATGCTTCGTGCTACGATGAAACAGATAGAAGAAGCGCTACAAGCTTATCCCATGATAGTACGCTGCCATCGTGCTTTCATGGTCAATCTTGGCCAGGTGGAGCAAATCTCCTCTAATTCCCGGGCCATGCAGCTCGTGATGCGTCACACGCACGACGCCATCCCCGTTTCGCGCAGCAATGTCAATAAGCTTAAGGAGCTGCTGAGGTAGCAGACGGTGTGCCTGACATCTTTAGCTATTGCCAGACAAGCTGCACGAGCGTCTGCCCAACGGCACGCAGCGTGAGCGGGTCGATATGCTGCATATCATCGCTGACAGTATGCCATGTGGGGCCAAAGCTGCTCTCCTCGCAGTCGGGATAGAAGGGAATGATGTCGATGCAGGGAATCTTGGCCACCTGGTTCACTGGCACATGGTCGTCGGTGGTGCCCCCGCCGGTCTCACGAGGGAAGAAGCTGCTGTAGCCAGCCACCTCGGCGGCCTGCCATACCCTGTCGACCACGTGCGAGGCATACTTCAAGGAATGATACTCACAATAGAAACGGGCCTGCTGGCCGCCCACCATGTCGAGCAGGATGCCGAAGCGTGCCTTGTAGCCCTGGCTGCTGGCTTGCCTGGCCCAATGCTGTGCCCCCAGAGCCCAGGAATCGCTGTCGCCATGGTCGCCCCAGTCTTCTGCATCGAAGCAGACGAAGTCAATGCCCATGGAGTCGTTTGGAGCCTGAATGGTGAGCAGGCGGGCCAGTTCAAGCATAACGGCCACGCCGCTGGCACCGTCGTTGGCGGCCATCACCGGCTTCTTGTGATTCGCGGGATTGGGGTCGTTGTCGGCCCAGGGACGGCTGTCCCAGTGGGCACATATCAGAATGCGGTCTTCCTGCTGGGGACGATAGCTGGCAATGATATTGTTGCTCAGCAAGGGCGTGCCGTCGAAGCCCTTCAACGTGGCCCGCTGCTCAGTAATCTGCAAGCCATAGCTTTGAAACTTCTCCACAATCCAAGCACCGCACCGCTCATGAGCATCGCTGTTCATGGTGCGGGGACCAAAACTGCACTGTTGCTGGCAGAAGGCGTATGCAGAGTCGGCCGAAAAAGCCAGCCCCACCGGCTCCGTTTTGAGCTTTGGCAGCTGGCTTTCAACGGGATAGGTCTTCCGCGTGCCGCCACAGGAGAACAACAGGGAACTGAGGGAAAGGAGCATAATGCTGTAAAAGGATAATTTCATGGGATTGCGTTTTGTACTTGTTTCATTACTCGGAGGAAGTTTCCTCCCCATATCTGCTGAATGTCATGCTCGCTGTAGCGGCGCAGGAGAAGCTGGCGCGTAAACAGCGACAGCTCCGACGCATCGGCTAGCCCAGGCACGCCGCCGTCGCCGTCGAAATCAGTTCCCAGACCCACATGATCAACGCCCATCACCTGGATGGCATGTTCCAGATGGGCAATAGCATCGAGGACGGATGCCTGGCCCTCCAGACGAAGGAAGCCGGGATAGAGCGTGATTTGACAAACGCCGCCCTTGCGGGCCAAGGCACGCATCTGCTCGTCGGTGAGATTGCGGCGATGGTCGCACAGAGCCCGGGCGGAGGAATGGCTGCACACGATGGGCACGGACGATATTTCCAATGCCTGATAGAAGCTGCTCTCGGCAGCGTGGCTCAAGTCAACCATCAGACCCAGGCGGTTCATCTCGCGGATGACCTGCTCCCCGAAATCGCTGATGCCTCCATGTGAGTGGGAAAGTCCCCCTCCTTCAGAGGGGTTAGGGGAGGCCGAATCACACAAATCGTTATTGCCATTATGGCAAAGGGTGATATAGACCACGCCTCGACGGGCAAAATGTTCCACATTTCTGATGTCGCCTTCCAAGGCCAGGCCGTTCTCAATGCCCAACATGATGCTCTTCTTACCCACCCGCTTGTTCTCATAAAGTGCTTCGGGAGTACGGGCCAAGGCAATGTGACGGGGGGTTCCGGCCACAATACTTTCTATCTTGTCGAAGATGCTGTCGGCGTATGCCTTGCAGCCACCAACTGCCGCCATCTTCTGCGGGATATAGGCCACCATGATGCTGGCATCCAGGCGTCCTTCGGTCATCTTGGGCAAATCGACGAGAATGCGGGGGTCGCGCGTGCTGAAGTCAATGCCCTGCGGGAAGAGCATCGGCGTGTCGCAATGGGTGTCCAGGGTGAGCATACGGTCGTGCAACTGCTGCACCTGCCGATAGATACGAGCCTCGTCGACCAGCCAGCGGAACAGGGGCAACCCCTCGGCACCCATACACTCGGGATGCCACTGCACGCCCAGCATGGGCTTATGCTCTGTGCTTTCCATGGCCTCGATGATGCCATCAGGGGCCGTGGCTGCCACACNNTATTGACAGGTATCTTTCCCGAGCCACCATATATATTATATAATAATGTGTCAACGGCAAGGGTAACACTGTGTGTTGGCACATGGCGGTCGGCATCCTGCGAGTGCTTGATGGCTGTGCTGACGTGCTGGGCCACCTTACCCCCCAGCGCCACGGCCATGGTCTGGCATCCACGGCAGATACCCAGGAGGGGCATCTGGCGATGGAAAGCCATACGCGTGATAAGTAACTCCGACAGGTCGCGCTCGGCATTGATACCTCCCACCTGCGGATCAGGCTCCTCGCCCATGAAGAGGGGGTTGATGTCGGCACCTCCGCTAAGCAGCAGTGCATCAACACGATCGAGCATGGCCGACAGGTCGTGAGAGCCGTCGAGCGGAGGCAAGATAACGGGCGTGCCGCCAGCAGCAGCCACCTGCTTATAATAGCCATCTCCCAGCTTCGCGGTGGAATCACCATAGTTGGCTGTGATGCCGATGACTGGACGGGAATCGGGATGGGTGGCTAACATGCGGTAGGCCCGCGCTTCCTGCTGATTCAGAGAATAACGGTTCATTCAGTGTCCAGCTCTTCAAAATGTACGGGAATCTCACGCTTGATGTTTTGCTCCAGAGAGATGAGGGTCTCGGTGGCCACCACGCCGGGAATCTCCTGCAACTGACCGTTGAGCAGATGCATCAGCTGCTCATTGTCACGGGCATAGAGTTTCACCAACATGGTGTAAGGGCCTGTGGTGAAATGGCATTCCACCACCTCAGGAATGAGCTGCAGCCGCTTCACCACCTCCTTGTACATGGAACCGCGCTCCAGCGTGATACCCACGTAGGTACAAGTGCGATAGCCCAGCGACCGAGGGTTAACATCAAAGCCACTGCCGGTGATGACATCGCTGTCGATAAGCCGTTGCACGCGCTGATGAATGGCTGCACGCGACACGCCACATTCGGCTGCCACATCCTTGAACGGGATGCGGGCGTTCTTAGAAAGAATACTGAGAATCTTCTTGTCGAGATTGTCGATTTTATCCATCTTTTGCTGTCAATAAGTCAATTTGTTAGCAAAAGTAGTCAAAAATAATGGAATAAGCAACAATTTGCGCATGTTTTTTCTCTAAACATGCGCAAATTGTGATATTTCGTAAAAAAAGAGGTGGCAAAAGGGCTATTTCTCGATGCCTACCAGCTCCACGTCGAAGATGAGTGTGGCGTAGGCTGGAATCTGTCCCATCTGCCGCTCGCCATAGCCCAGCTCCTGCGGGATGAACAGCTGCCATTTCGACCCGACGGGCATCATAGTGAGTGCCTCAGTCCAGCCACGGATCACCTGGTCGGCACGGAACGAGGCAGGCTCGGTGCCATGCTTGGAAGAAGCATCAAACACGGTGCCGTCGATAAGACGGCCTTCATAGTGCACCTTCACCTTGTCGGTGCTCTGGGGAACTTCGCCATCGCCCTTCACCAAAATCTTATACTGAAGACCGCTTGGCGTGGTTATGACACCCTCTTTCGTGGCATTCTGTGCCAGAAAGTCACGACCGGCCTGAGATAGGCGTGCAGCGCGTGCGGCCTGATTCTGCTGATGCTTCTCCTTGAACAGCTGGTCGGCGACATCGGCCTTAAACACCGATGTGTCGCGCATCAAGGCATCGGTAAAGCCACGGAACAGCGCAGTCTCGACAATGCTGTCGGGGGTGTCGGTAAAGTCCTGCTTCATGCGGGGAAGCATGCCATTCCTCACTTGCTCAGCAATCTGACGTCCGGCTCTCAAGGCCATCTCATGCGGGTCGTCGCTGACGCAGGCTGTCTCGTTGAAGCCGCGCACGAAATCGGCCATATAGGCAGTATCGACCTTCAACTGCTGCCGCAAATAGTCGAAGAGCCCGTTGGTCATCATCATGCCGGCGACATAGCTCAGCGAGTCGCTGCTGGTGATAAGCTCTACGGGAGCCAGCGTCTCCACCTCAGCTTTCCTAACTTCCTTCTTTTTCTTCTTTGCAGCCTCAAGAGGGCTAAAAAAAGCACCCGCCACCAGGGCAGCGAGTGCTATGACGAATGTCTTCTTCATCATGGTAATGACTTACTTGACGATGTCGAGAAGTTCAATCTTGAAAATCAGAGCAGAATAAGGCTTGATCTTGTCCTTGTCCTCGGGACCGTAGGCCAGCTCCTGGGGAATATAGACCTCCCACTCAGAACCGACGGGCATAAGCTGCAACACCTCAGTCCATCCGGCGATAACACCCGTGAGGGGGAACTGTGCAGGCTGATTGCGCTCGTAGGAAGAATCGAACACGGTACCGTCGATGAGGCGACCCTCATAGTTTACCTTCACATAGCTGTTAGCCTGGGGTTTGTCACCATCGCCCTCCTTGATAATCTTATACTGCAGACCGCTGGCCGTGGTCTGGATGCCTTCCTTCTCCTTGTTGGCAGCCAGGAACTTCTCGCCGGCAGCCTTGTTGTCGGCAAACTTCTCGGCATTCTCCTCGTCGGCCTTTGCCCAACGCTCAACCTTCTGACGCTCGGCCTCTGCCAACTGCTTAGCCTGCATAGCCTGCTGGGCAATCTCCTGGAAGCGCTTCTGCAGTTCCTGAGCCTCATCCTTGTTCATCTTGGTGTCCTTGCCAGTAAGCACCTCGGCAAAAGCTGCCAGCAGGTTGCTTCTGCTCAGGCTCTTGGTTGAATCGTCGCCCAAGAACTGACGGGTCATACCAGGAATGACCTGACTGTTGATCATGTTGCCCACCTGCACACCGGCAAAATAGGCAGCCTGCTTCTTGTCGTCACCAGCACCGGCCGACTGCATAACGCCCTTGACGAATTCACCAACGTATGCAGAGTCAACGCCAAACTGCTGCTCCAGCACATTGTAGGTCTTCAGCTCTTCAGCCAAGGAAATACCTGCTGCATAACTCAGCGAGTCGACATCACTCTTCAGATTAGCCTTGGGAGTTCCTGCACCACCGCACGATGCAAGCGTTGCGGCTGCAATGGCCGTAGCGGCCATGAAAGTAAGTTTTTTCATTGTTTTTTTATGATTTGAATTGTTAAAATGAGACTATACGACTTCAATTAGTTCCACATCGAAAATAAGAGCTGCAAACGGGGGAATCATCTGTCCGGCACCGCCTTCGCCATAAGCCAGACGATAAGGAATGAAGAAGCGGTACTTGCCACCCTCCTGCATCAACTGCAAACCTTCAGTCCAACCGGCAATGACCTGTTGCAAACCGAAGACGGCTGGCTCGCCACGCTGCACGCTGCTGTCGAACACCGTGCCATCGATAAGGAAACCCTCGTAGTGGCACTTCACGCTGTCCTTGGCAGAGGGACGCTTGCCGTTGCCCTCGCGCAGCACCTGATACTGCAAGCCGCTGGGCGTGGTGATGACACCGTCCTTCTTGGCATTCTCTGCCAGATACTTCTCACCGGCCTCCTTGGCAGCCTTGCCCTTCTGGGCACGCTCAGCATTCATGCGCTGCTCCTGCTTCTGGAAATAGTCGTTCACTATCAGCTGGGCCTCACGGTGCGACATCTTCAACTCACGACCCTGCAACACATCGCGAATAGACTGTGCAAAATCGTCCACATTCAGGTCGTTGCCGGCACCCATCTGAGCCAGCTGCTGACCGATGCCCAGTCCAAGGGCATAACTCAGTTTATCCATTGCTTTCTCTATAAATAATGTATATACGATAAAAAATCGTGCAAAATTAGCAATTATTTCTGACTTCTGTGCGATAATTGCAGAAAAATTACTATTTTTGTGGAGTTTTTAATAAAAATTACATGCTCACAATGATGACAATCAAGAAATGGGGGACTATGCTTGCCCTGCTGATGACCCTTGCACTGGCAGCCTGCGACAAGCTGGAAGACAGCGACGTGACTAGCGAAGCACTGGTAGGCAAATGGGCCTTCTCCTACAAGACGACAGAGACTTTGGACTATGAACTGAGCTATAAATACGTTGTATTCAACGCTGACGGCAGTTGCGCCCTGATTTACAAAGACGGTGAACTGCCTGGTACCTATCGGGCCAGCCAGGCAGTCATCAGGATTGAGGCCAACGCCAATGGCGAAGACTATACGCTGCTGTGGCTGGTGCTGTCGATGTCGCCCTACCAGATTGTGACAGAGTACACCCACAAGCTGAACGACGAGCGCGAGGTGACCATGACCGTCACGCTCGACAAGCTGTAAGTGTTTCAGCGAATGGAGTCAACGCAGAACTCTATATCCCTGACATCGACCTGATAGGCAGAAAAGTAGCCTAGCAGCCCATCTGAGAAATTGGCAATGGGATTCGTTCCAGTATTGTTCATCAGCTGCAAGGAGTAGAGATAGTCGTAGACAGGACGGTCGATGGAACGAACCTCCAAACGCATCAGGTCACCCTCGAAGAGCACGTCGCTGCCCGTACCCGCGTCCATGTCGCGCTTGGTGGTACACGAGAACAACTGCTGCAACTCGGCACCGGGATTCTCGCGGTCGCTCATGACAGCCCAGCGATACCCCACCCCATTGCGGTACAGGTGCATGAAATAGTAGTTATTCTCATCGGGAATGTCCTCAAGGCGAAGGTCTGCAAACAGCATTTTCTCAGTAACGACATCCTGCCACACGAAGTTAAAGCTCTTGATACGGGGCGCTCCACGCATGGTGGAACGCGACGTGTAGGTATGGCCGTTGATGATCACTTCGGCAATATATTCCTTGCCCTCGTCGGCCAGATATGGAGACGTGTAGCGTCCACGCCCACGATTGCGAAGGGTGTCAGCCCAAGGATCGCCCTCCATACGGATGGTCACCTTGGCATCGGTGACAAAGCTGCTGTCAGACGGCGACTCCATCACACCGCGCGTCCTGGTGACACGGGCTGTCGCCAGGTCGGGAGTCAACAACACCTCGGCGACGTAAAGCATCTCCGAGGAGTGATAGTCGATTTCCAACTCTTTCTCACAGGCCAGGAATAGGGCCAGGAAGATAACATACAATATCGTTTTCCGCATAAGGTCAGAATTTAATACTCAGCGACACCGAAGGCACAATGCCGAACAAACTATAGCCCACTGCTTTGGTATGTGAGCCTTGTTCGCTGTCCTCGAAATTGATGAGGAAGGGGTTATAGCGATTATAGACATTATAGATGCCGAACTGCCACTCGCGTGTCAACTTTCCACCGCAGACAGACTTCGTCCATGTGGCACCAATGTCCAGGCGATGATAGGCCGGAGCACGATAGCCGTTGCGCTCAGCATAATAATAGATGTAATTATCAATAATTTCGTACTTGCCACTGGGTGCAGTGAAAGCCTGCCCGGAATTGTAGACCCACAACGCGCTAAGCTTCCAGGTGGGCGTCAGGCGGTAGACGGCTACAATATCCAGATCGTGCCTGCGGTCAACATTGGCCGTATACCAGCGGTTGCCGTTGATGCCGTCAATCTGATTCTCTGCCCAAGACAGTGTATAGGCCAGCCAGCCGGTCAGCCGGCCACTGTTCTTGCGTACCATCAGCTCGCCACCATAGCAGCGACCCTGCCCGGGCAGCACCAGCCGCTCCATCTCAATGGCACTGCCAAGCGACTTGCCATCACGATAGTCTAATATATTATTAATGTGGCGATAATAGCCCTCCAGCGACAGGTCGTAGTCCTGCCGGGGCGACATGGCATAGACTCCCAAGCTCACCTGGTCGGCTTGTTGGGGCTTCACCAAATTGCTGCTCAGCGTATAACGGTCGAAAGGAGTCGACGTGTTCTGTCCGCGCAGCGCATGGATATTCTGCGACGTATGGCCATAGCCCGCCTTGATACTCAGCCTGGAAGCCGGTTTCCAGACCAGACTCAGACGCGGATCCAGCGTCAGATGGGTGTTGACGATATGGTAGCGACGCGTCTTGTAGAACCACACAATGTCACCCTGCTCGTTGGTCTCGTAATAATATGGGCCACCCAACGACGAGAATGCTGAAAAGCGCAAGCCTGCCTGAGTCGACACACTTGGCGACAGGCGCAGCTCCATGCCAGCCCACAAGGTGTTCTCCCAAGCCCTGCGCACCTCCTTCTGGTGGTCATTCACAGCCTGCCACTCACCAGTCTTCACGTCAACCAACAGCGACTGACCGCCCAAGGTCAGCTCAGCTGCACCGATAGACATCGAGACATCCTCGCGAAGTCCCCACTGGCGAATATGTCCCGAGAAGGTCTCGTCATAGCCTAGCAAGTCGATGGCATTATCGGTGTTATAGTTCGACAACAGCAACGTGGTCACGGCATGAGCGTCATTCTTGAAATGGTGACGCCAGCTGAGACTGGCTGCCAAATTGCTCCACTTCATACTGGCCATATCCTTCAAGGCAATATGATCGCGGCTGCCAAAGAACGACAGCTGCAACTGGTCTTGTTCACCCAAGATATAGTCTAGACGGGCATTGGCGTCGTAGAAGTAGAGGGTATTGTCCTTGAAATCGTTAACCAGCTTCAACGGCACATCAGCATAGCTGCGACGCGCACACACCAACAACGATGCCTGCTGACCAAGGGGACCTTCGCCCAATACCTTCGCAGAGAGCAGCCCGATACTGGCCCCTCCGTGCCAACGGTCGGCGACGGCCGAGCGCGAAGCCACGTCGAGCACGCCCGAAGTGGCTCCACCGTACTGGGCAGGAGGACAACACTTATAAAGCGTGGCACCAGAAACAGCATCGCTGTTGAAAGCAGAGAACAACCCAGCCAGATGGCCGACATTGTAAACAGGGACATGATCGTAGAGAATAGAATTCTGCGCTGACGTGCCTCCACGCACTTGGAATCCGCTGGATGCTTCACTTTCCTGTTTCACTCCGGGCAGCAACTGAAGGGTGCGCATCACATCCTTCTCGCCCAATAGCGATGGGGTCGTCTCCAAGTCTTCCACCGTAAGGCGCTCGATACCCATGTCAACACTCTCAAGCCTACGAACAGCCGTCTGACTCGAAACAACCACCTCGTCCAAATGGCGGGTGCGGATGGTGTCGTCGGGAAGCGACGGCAACGCAGAAACGGCGGACAAAAACAAACTCAGTGCAAACATGGGCGCAAAGGTACGAAGAAACGGGCAAAAATGCAAATTTATTGGCTTCAGATTTGGCCGTTCCAGTAATTTTCACTATTTTTGCAACTAAAATACCATGTAGGCTTATGAAAAAAATAGTTGTATTGACAGGAGCAGGCATGTCGGTGGAAAGCGGACTGAAGACATTCCGTGATGCCGACGGACTCTGGGAGGAATACCCTGTGGCCAAAGTGGCCACTCACGAAGGATGGGAGGCCGACCCGGAATTGGTGACTAATTTCTACAATATGCTTCGCAAGAAGTGCTGGGGTGTCAAGCCCAACGAAGGCCATCGGCTGGTGGCAGCACTGGAGCGCTTTTTCGACGTGACCGTCGTGACACAGAACGTTGACAACCTGCACGAGATGGCCGGCTCCAGCCACGTTATCCACTTGCACGGCGAACTGATGAAAGTGTGCAGCAGCCGCGATGTCGACGATCCACGCTATATCCGCCAGCTTACCATCGACGATTGCGAGATTGCCCCAGGGACCAAGGCCGGCGATGGCTCGCTGTTGCGACCATATATCGTCTTCTTCGGCGAGGCCGTGCCCAACATCTCAGTAGCTATTGACTATGCACAGCAGGCCGACCTGTTTATCATCATCGGCACCTCGCTCAACGTCTATCCGGCTGCAGGACTGGTGCATTATGTACGCCCGTCGGTGCCCATCTACCTGATTGACCCCAAGCCTGTGAACACAGGGGCCAATGTGAAGCAAATCCAGAAAGGAGCATCCGAAGGTATGCGCGAACTCTACAACCTGCTCACCACTCAAGCATAGGTGAAACTTTTTTTAACGTCAAGAATTTTGACGTTCCAGAAAAAAAAGCTACCTTTGCACCTGAAATAGGTATCAAACATGATAGAACAAGGATTCCGACCCTGAGAGAATGGTCGGGATTCTTTGCTTTTAGTGCGAAAGCCAAAACAATGAATAATAGTAAATAATATTATAGTATAATGGCATACATGTCACAAGAGGGCTATGATAATCTTATAGCCGAACTGAAGCGCCTGGAGGGCATCGAGCGCCCCAAGGCATCGGCCGCCATCGCGGAAGCACGCGACAAGGGCGACCTGAGTGAGAACAGCGAGTACGAAGCAGCCAAAGAGGCACAGGCCCACTTGGAATCGAAGATCAACCAGCTGAAGCTGGCCATCTCCGAAGCTAAAATTGTCGACACCTCCCGTCTGAGCAACGACTCCGTGCAGATCCTATCAAAGGTGGAAATGACCAATCTGGCCAACAAGGCACGCATGACCTACACCATCGTCAGCGAGAACGAAGCCGACCTGCGCCAGGGCAAGATTTCCATCAAGACCCCCATTGCACAAGGCCTGCTAAACCACAAAGTGGGCGATGAAGTGGAAGTGAAAATACCTCGTGGCTCCATCAGGCTTCGTATCGAGAAAATCACCGTGGGATAAAATCTCAATTCAAAAACCTCAATTCTCAAACCTCAAACCTCAAATAAAAACATGGATATTTTCAGTAAGATTGCAGCAGGAGAAATTCCTAGCTACAAATGTGCCGAAAATGAGCATTTCTATGCCTTCCTCGACATCAACCCCGTAGCCGTCGGCCACACGCTGGTCATCCCACGCAGGGAAGTCGATTACATCTTCGACATGAAAGACGAAGAACTGGCCGACTTCCAGATTTTTGCGAAACAAGTGGCTCTGGCCATCAAGAAAGCCTTCCCGTGCCGTAAAGTGGCACAGGTGGTTCTCGGACTGGAAGTGCCTCATGCACACATCCACCTGATTCCCATGAATACCGAAGCTGACG
>LXOW01201805.1_pt1 | contig 14351 bp, 13 predicted proteins | sample 1368591 | NCBI WGS metagenome assembly LXOW01 (sample SAMN04884650, study PRJNA319009) | bovine gut metagenome | isolation source: Cow rumen | host: Bos taurus | place: Italy: Legnaro (PD) | collected 2014-07-09
CAGTCGGAGTTGTATCAGAAGGCCATTGATGCTGCCAATAAGGTGGTGGCTTCCGGCAAATATCAGTTGGTCAACAAGTTCATCGACAACTGGTCGCTCGACAAGAAGGAAGGTCCGGAACTGATCTTCACCGTCGAACATAAGTTTGGCATCAACCGCAATGTGACAGGTCACTGCGTCTTCTCTACAGGTTTCACGAATACCAAGTTGCCCGTTATTGCAGCTATCAACAATAACCTCTATTATGAGTTCGATGCCAACGACCAGCGCCGCGACGCCTCTGTCACCCTGCGACTGTTCGACCCTGCCAAGGGTGAGTATTTCGACTTCGACCGCCTGCGCTTCCGTAAGTATATCGACACGCTCTACATGGCCAACGAGAGCGCACCGTATATCTCTGGTCAGAACACCAGTTCGTCGGTACTGCGCTATGCTGAGGTGCTGCTGGTAAAGGCTGAAGCCGAGAATGAACTCAACGGTCCTACGCCGGCTGCTTACGAAGCGTTGAACGCCATCCGTCGTCGCGCCTACTGGAATCCCTATGCCAACAGTCAGAACCAGCCCGCCGACGGCACACCACTCGAATTCTCAGGTCTGAGTAAGGAACAGTTCCGACAAGCCGTGCAGGATGAACGCTATCGTGAGTTCGTCACCGAGGGCAACCGCTGGTTCGACCTGAAGCGCTGGCATATCCTTGTGAAGACCATCAAGGAGAAGGTGCCTGCCGACGATCTAAAATACAAGAACATCTCCACCCGCAACTATTATCTGCCTGTACCACTTACGCAGATAGAACTTAATCCCAAATTGGAACAGAACTGGGGTTATGCCGGCGAGACGTCAGGCGACCCGTATGCAGCCTTAGGATGGAAATAAAAATGCAAAAAATAGAAAAAGTAACAATGTAAAAAAGATAGAACGATTATGAAACAGCAAATAGTAAAAATCCTCCGCAACTCCCTGCTCATCGCAGCCGTTGCATCTGTATCAGCAACCCAGAGTGTGGCACAGACCGCCAACGATTATAACAAGCGTGAACTGCTGTGGCAGGTGTTGGACCAGAGCCGTGCCAACGACTATGTGCCCGTGTTCTTCAACATTCATTTCAAGGATAAGACGGGACAAAAGGCCGTACAGTCGCACATCGACTGGTATAAGACCACCCATGTCGACTTTGTCAATGTGAAGTATGAGTATTTCCCTGAGATCCAGGCCGTCAACAGCCCGAAGGACTGGAAGAACATCAAGTCCTTTGCTCCTGAGACGTGGGAGGAACAGCTAAATGTCATTCGTCAGTTGAAGCACGAATTGGGCAATGAGGCACTCATCATTCCCACCGTGTTCTCACCCCTGCGTGTGTTGATTCAGACTGCCGGCTCGCAACTCTCCAGCGACCGTGAGGGACGCCGCCACTTTGTGGAACTCATCAAGCAGGATCCCAAGGCTATCAAGCCTGCACTCGATGCTGTTACCAAGAGTCTGGTGTACTACATCCGTGAGGCGCGTAAGGCTGGTGCCGACGGTTTTTATATCTCCAGTCAGGGCGACGACCTGGAGGAGTTTGGCGGCGAGGTGTTCAATAGCATCATCAAGCCCTACGACCGTCAGTTGAGCGATGTAGCTGCTGAAGTGGCACCTTTCAATATCCTCCATATCTGCGAGAGTGGTGGCCATTTCACACCAGAGACCTTCAACGACTATCTGGATTATCCTGGCAGTGTCATCAATCCACCACTCCACAACTGGAAAGACAAGAGCATCAGTCTGGCTGATATCAGCCGTCTGTTCCACCGTCCTGTTCTGGGAGGTCTCAACAACCGCAGCCAAGCACTCAAAGATGGTAACTTGGCAGAACTGAAAGCAGAGGTTGACGAGATCCTGAAGAATGCACCTGCCAACTTCATCTTTGGTGCCGACGACTCAGTATTCAATGATGTCGACCAGGAAACTCTGCGCAAACTGGTAGATTATATCCACACTTGGCGTCAGACGCATAAGAAATAAGTTTTTGCAATCAACTTGTCAGGTTCGGGTGGCAAAATTTTAGGATTTTGCGCCCGAACTTTTAAATTAAAATCGTAATTTTAACTTCGTTGAAATTACTCACGTTCGGAAATAATCAAATAAATTTGTTTTTTCACTCACTTATTCGTAATTTTGCAGCGGATATGAAGAAGACATTGATTTGGATTGGAGCACTGGTAATCGGTGCGATATTGGGAACGTTAGGCATTTCGTGGCTCGACGAGGTGATGAACTTCGTGGCGACAGTCTATACGCGGCTGTTTCAGTTGCTGGCCGTGCCGACCATCGTGCTGGCGGTCATCACTACCTTCGCCACCTTCGGCTCAAAGGGTTCAGGACGTATCTTTGGTCATACGCTGACTTACACGCTGCTCACCACCTTTGCAGCCGCGGCAGTGGGTGCAGTGCTCTACGTCATTGTAGCCCCAGGCAATCTGCCCGTTGAGGCTATCAGCAATGCTAGTCAGCCCTCAGACATCAGCCCTCAGACATCTTATATTGGTCACATTATCAGCATTATTCCCAATAACATTATCAAACCTTTTTTCGACGGCAATGTGCTCTCGCTGCTCCTGCTGGCCTTTGCTGTCGGCATCGGACTGTCGAAGCTGCCGGAGTCGGAGAACAAAGCAGTAGTCGTGAAATTCCTGGTGGGCTTGCAAGAACTGCTCTTCCTGCTCATTCATTGGCTTATCTGGACGCTGCCCCTCGGCATTGTAGCCTTTGCGGCACAATTGTCGGCTCAGGTGACGGCCGGTGTAGTGGCCGACAGCATAGGTAAATACGTTCTCGTAGTGTTGGGTGGCAATGTTATCCAGTTCTTCGTTGTCCTGCCCCTGTTCCTATTGATACGCGGTCTCAACCCCGTCCACGTATTGGGCCGCATGATGCCCGCCGTACTCATGGCGTTGTTTACCAAGAGCAGTGCCGCCACGCTGCCTGTCACAATGGACACTGCTGAGCGTCGTTTGGGCATCCGTAAGAACATCTCGCGCTTCGTACTGCCCATCTGCACTACCATCAACATGAACGGCTGTGCCGCCTTTATCCTCGTCACCTCGCTCTTCGTGATGCAGAACGGAGGGATAGCACTTACGCTTCCCACTATCCTGCTATGGATACTCGTCTCTGTTGTTTCGGCTGTCGGCAATGCCGGTGTGCCTATGGGTTGCTATTTCCTTACCCTCTCCCTTATGTCGGGCATCGGAGCCCCCGTTGCCATATTAGGCATCATCCTGCCCATCTACACCATCATCGACATGGTGGAAACGGCCGAAAACGTATGGTCCGACTCCTGCGTCGCAGCCCTTGTCGACTACGACGGATAAATACTATTTCTTCACAGCGGGTCATCACGGTCTTGGCAAGTCATCGGGAATCCAACTCAGTACCCATGAAAAAAGGAGCAACACCGTAATAGATGCTGCTCCCAACTGTTTTTAGATGCAATTTCACATCAGACTTCATACATCCAACATCTTTCAGTCATATTTCACATGCAAAGTTATAAATAAGCGAGAACAATACAAAACAAATACGTGTTTTTGTTTTTATTGTCGAGCGAAAGATTGCATTGCAACGCCACACTCTCAAAGAGAGAACGCCACACTCTACACCTTTAGGTTAGAGAATCTTCGACAAAGTCAAAGTTAATCATTTATTTCGAAATGATAAGTAGATTCCCGTGATTTATTCATATCATTAATCATCATTGGCATCGAATATTTCTGGTGGGGAACGGAGTTCATCCCCTGGATCATCCTGATATTCGTCATAATGGTCTTGGTAATATGAGGCTTCGTCAAACTGGCAACTGATGCCGCGTCTTCTAACTTCTTGCATTTGCTTAAAGATAGCTTTTTGGTGAGCCACCACATAGTCAAACATCTGTTGAGTCGTTATCAGTTTTTCGTTACAGTACCATTCAAAATGACCACTAATATCTGGCCAATCATTATGCTTTCTCACAATCAGATTTCCTCCAGACTCTCCTATTACTTCATATTCTTCATCTTCCATTTCATAACCAGGGGCAATGTCGATGGTGTAAAAGTATCTGCCTAAATCCATAGGCCAGTCAGTAGACAGAGATTTTATTTGTCGCTTCTCCGTCTGTCGTCTTTCCAATTGTGGTATCATCGTATTCTTTACCGTTTTCTTTTCTGTCTTTTCCTTAGGCTCAATCAGCCAAGCGTAGCCAATCATGTAGAAGACGAAAAAGAGAACGATGATAGTTATATCAGTCTTTGTGAACTTCTGTTTGGGCATCAATAATATCTTTAATAATTCTCCACTCTTCTAACTTCTCCTCAAATTTCTTGGAAGCAGCATTTGATGATGATATTAACGAGATCACCTTGATTCTTTCACTGAAATCAGACGAAGAGAAATACTTGTAGAATTTTTTCTTCGCTAGGCCACCATTTAAAACTATTGTCAATATAGTGGGGTGAATCTGCAAGAATTCTTTTACATCATTGGGAATATCATCTTTAATATTTGCATCAAGGTTGCCTTCCCTGCTTGCCTTCTTCATACAATCCCATAGCGCAATATGGTTGGATGTGATAAAATCTATATCAGATTGCCCTTCCGATCGTTGAAACAGGTGTTCCAGAATCTTATAAAAAGAGTTGTGCGACTTGTTCTGATAATAGGCTTGAGACTTTATAGAAACATCACTTGGCAATGTACCAAGAATCAAGACGTAAGGAGATTCCCCAACCCAAGGTTCCAAGCCCTGCTTCAACCATAGATGGGAATTTAATATTTCCGTATTACGTTTCGTTGCTTGTTTCTCCTTTTTACATGCCATTTCAAAATACTTCTTATTTCTCATATTATGACTTTTTTAAAGTTGCACACCAATATATAACATTAAGAAGATCATAAATGAGAGTAACATTTACGTATGGAACTTTGTTCTTTCCAATAAGGTCATCTATTTCTGAAAGATGTGAACCCTCATTGCTTACTGAACAACAACGATGAAAACTCCTTTTGACGTATTCTGGAATATTGTTAGTCTTATCGACAGCACGACTAAACTCATTAAGAGTCAATTCGTCATATGTATCGCAATGAAAATCAGAAGGACATGTTATCTCTTTATCAATCATCTTCATTATCTTATATGGAATGGCTTTTCCATTAAGTGGAGAATTAACTTTTATCCATTCTAATACATCTCGACATTCGTTTGGGATTGTCGTATCTTTTGGAAAATCCACACTGCCTTTTTCAAGTTTTAAAAGCAAATTCATAAGGTGAGGATTCTTACAATACTCACATACAACACTATATTTCTTCCGTATTCTGAATTCTGGATTATTGCTTACATCTTCTACAATATTAGCAAACAATTTCTGAGTTTCTTTTAGCTTATAGATTTGCGGAGCATAGCTTTTATGAATGAATTTGGCCATAGAAGCCAATTTCTCATTATCAGTAACTACAAACAAAGGCATACATGCACTTTTTATTTGTGGAATGATATCATCATATTTGTTTATTCCTCTTATTTTTAATACTTTTTTATTCTTTTTTATTTCACGTACAAAATCTGCATTAAGCATGATAGCATCCCATTCGTTTGCTTTTTCTTCTAATAGCTCCTTACATTCAGCTACGCCATCACATGCTGTGATTGATATATTGTAATGGGAAGTATCCCCAATATAATCAAGAAGGCTCTCGTCGCCATTATTCATCCAAAGAACTTTTATCTTATCCATAGCATACCCTCCTCTCATCTAGATTTGTAAGACTGTTGCCACTCTTCTAAGGCTTTATCCCGTTCTTCCTCTGAAATAACATAGAGCCCATCGCAATTAAGTCTTAGCCGCCACATATCACTTACTGTTATTCTGCGAGATATTGGCAACTGTCGCAACACATCCTCCTTGGAGAATTGCTGAAGGGCAACAGCAAAATCGACATGGTAGCCGGCTTCAGGAACAAGCAGCATCTTATTGTCTAAGGATGGAACGTCCTCACATGGTATTACCAGTTGTGGATGCAATAACCCTCTTGTAGAAAGGAGAAGCGCTGTACCTTTAAGTTCCGCAATATCTTTTGCCGAAACAGGGTAACGAATATCAAAGACCTTGCTTGCCAGACACACATCTTCAGTATCATTATCAGGAATACCTGCTTCATACAAATAGTCTTTGGGAAATAGCGACTCAACATCACATGCTGCACAGACACATACTTGATGATTCCAAGGCTCGTCAAGCCATATATCCATTTGGTCCTCATTCATTTGGAAAGCAAGCATATCTTGACCAGGGAACATGTCATGAATCAACATGTTGCAGACGCCTGCCATATCACAGTCATCGGATATATCCCACTCGTCGGCATGAACGAACTTGATGCATCCTCTACGCCTTCGCGTTACATCAATTAAGAGGATGGCAATATGGTCATTCTCGTCAGAAGGCCAAAGAAATGATGTGGTGCAAACCGTATCGATGATGTCTGCTTCAACACACATTTTGCGGAACTCCTCATGTTCCTTATCATTTAGAACCGATGCAGGCACAGGCCAAAAGAACTGCTTGCAATCTGGCAGTCTCTCAATGCTTGCTTCTTCAAACGGCGTGTCAAATGGTGAAGGAATCAAGTTGTACCCCACCTTATCAGCTAGAACCTTCAACAGCAGTACCGTCACTTCAATGTTCATCTTGCTCATAATTCAATCAAATTAAAATCCAACAATATCAATTATCGAGTGCAAAGGTCGGAGTTATCTGTGCAGTCTTTCTTCCTAGACAAATATTTTTTCAAGTTCTCCTCGATTTTTTCTATTATTTGCTGCCTATACCACTCAGGATAGAGCACTTCAACATCTGGAATGAATGAAAGAAGTTGTTGGTCAAGTTCTCTCGTGGGACGAACTTGGATTTCTACGACACAATTTGTTTCGTCAACGACTCTCTGTGACTTGTGAATAGGTTTAGATATAACGTAAGGAAAGCGATTAGCAGAGAATTGCAGGCCGATATTTTCCTTTTTTACATCTTCGTTGGGAATGGTGGCCCCTGTGACATCATCGAAATACGTGGAGAAATCAATCTGCTCGTTTTTCTTAAAAGGGTTATCTGACTTCTCGTAGCTTTGAATTCTGTCAAGAGCCAGGTTGCTGATTTCATTCCGTTCATCGTTTAATCCATACAGAAACCAGCGGCCATTATACTGCTTGATATAATATGGGTGGATTGTCATCTGTATCTCTTTGCCCCTGAATGTTAAGTAGACAATCTCCAGTACCTGATGGTTAATTGTAGCATCAATGATATCAGCTAAGTGCTCGATACCCTTCAGTAGCTCATTCTGTTCAAAGGAAACAAGATGTTCTGCATTTGACTTTAGACCAAAACGGTACTCTAAACTGGATATGACTTCTTCAAGCCAAATATTGGCAGCAGTACCCCTGAAACGGGCTAACATGTCTATCGTAGACTGTAGTTTGTTGAGGTCGGCTACAGATAATTCATTGTTGTAGATGGAAAAATTTCGCTCAGAATAGCGATAGTAACATTTCTTTCCATCGTATGGATAGGCAACAATGGGCGCATTGAAAGAAACACGGTCGCGCATGTACTTTATATCTTCACGTATCTGGCGAGTGCTTACTGTAGTGCCAAATATGTCAAGCAAATGCTCGTTGACTTCATCCAGCAAGTCATCTATCTCATATCGTTTCTGGAAATTACTAAAGCATCTATCCAGTATCTGATACCGCAATTGTGCATTCTTGTTTGTGGCCATATCTTCAAATGGGATTTAACTTGTTTCTCTGCTCATCAATGAATATCTGTATTTCTCCCAAGTATCCAATTTCTTTAGGGAGTACGAACATATTGTTAGGATTGGCATACTTTCTGAAATGCTCCTGTATATCTTTTATGTCAAGTTCTTCTATTGGTTTATTGCTATTGAACCCAACAGGTTCAATGTGACATATTTTCCATTCTGGTAGTGAATAAGTTCCTAAAGGTTTGGTATATTTACCTTTCTCTAGAATCTCTTTTGTTTGCATAAAAACCATTGGTATTTCATTGTATAATAACATTTCTTTGAGTTGGCTGAGTGTATAAGTCTTGCCATTCATCACGCAATAATAGACCCAAATTGCAAATGTATTGTCACTCACGATAATTTCACGACCACTGGGGTGAAGGAATGATTGTCCCCTCTTGCTTGTATCCTTTCTTATAATTAATGGAATATTTTTGTCAGCAATCCATTCATCAATCACATGCTCCCAATTCTGTAACACATCATTATCTATAAGGGGATTATGCTCTGACATCCTCCATAGGCGGCCTATTTCCCTAATCTTTTCACGGATGTCATTTCCTATTAGGTCTCTTATGGGTTTATGGACTTTCGTCTTTATTTTTAAATTGGGTGAAGCATCAGTCAGGAATCGCATGGCTTTTCTAGTTGGAGTCTTCATGTTATACAATCTTCCTTTCTGATAACTCGCCGTCTTTACAATATTGGGGAATGTATTATAGAACTCAGCCTTTGTCATCTGAAAAACGCCACAAGGAGTGTGTACGGCAAACTCGTCCTCATCGTTTAATAACTCGATGATATCAGCTTTAAAACTTAATCTACTAGATGAATACTCTATCATACGATTTCTCTTTAAGCATATGTTGGAATTAAACTGCGACAGTTTAGTGAGATATCCTTATTGTGTCAGGAACCTAGTACATGACACACCCTCACACTTCCAGCATCATAGCAGGGTTGTTGTTCAACTGACGGCTCAATTCTCTGCCGATTCTCAGCGAGGGCTCGCTCTTGCCATTCATTTGACAACCGCCCTGAATCAAGTTTCGTTGTCCTCATCTTGAATAAATCCAATCTTACGTCTGGACATCTGTCTCGGTTCCTTAGATTGCAGCTCGGCAAGGGCCGTACTAATGGCATCGAGTTGGGTGCGGGTGGATTCATTGATGTCGTTTTGGTCGCGAAGAATATCTTCTATATCGAGTTTCAGCTCTTCAAAGTCCTTTCGAAGCTGGGCCACATCAGCGTTAACTTCTGGTTTTGGTAAAGTTGCAGCCATGCGACGAATGGCAACGAAAGCACGCATGATAGAAATGTTCACGTCAATAGCGATGTCACTAGTAAGTACTCCTGACAGCATTGCCAAGCCTTGTTCTGTGAAAGCGTAGGGTAGTTTTCGAGTGCCACCCCAATTTGATGTTCCATTTTGGAATATCAAGTCAGACCTCAGTTTATTGAACTCGTCCTTGGTTAGTTGAAACATAAAATCTGGCGGAAAACGTCTGATATTACGCTTTACAGCCTTATTCAAGTTACCTGTGGTTACCTGGTATAACTCTGCCAAATCGCGGTCAAGCATTACGCGCTGACCTCGAATCTCATATATCTTGCTCTGAATTGTCTGTATTTCGTTCATCTTGTTCTTAGTTACTGAGTGCAAAGATAGTCAATTATCTTCTAATCACCAAACTTTTATTCAGAAAAGTCAGTTAGGACGTGAGCTCTTGATGGTGCAAAGATAAGGCTTTTTTCTGAATCTACAAAAAGAAATGTGATATATTGAACGAAATCACCTTACGGGCTGAACGGTGCTCTGCTCCCTGCTGTGCGGCCGAGAGCAGGGAAGTGTCAAGCCGACAACCGGTAGGAGAGTGGTGGTTAGCAGGGAAGGTGTCGGCGTTTGCCCGCTTCCCAAGGGTTGGCAGTTTACTTCCCAAGGACGCGTGGTTTACTTACTGCTCGTTGGCGGTTTACTTACTGGGAACCATGACTCCACCCAATCGCTCGGATTTCCTTTATGCAAAGGAAAAGCGAAGGGGTTAGTGTTACCATAACACTCCACCAGACACTCCACCCTACACTCCACCCAAGACCCAACCCTTTTATGCACGCTTTAACAGATTTCGCGACGATATTTCAAAACTGTTTGGGTGGAGTGTCAGGTTGAGTCATAGGTTGGGTGTTGGGGTTACTGTTTCGACAACACCCACCCCAGTGGAAGCCTTCTATTTATTGGCATTCCGACAAATCGGGGTTACTCTTTGCTCTTTTTGCGCCCTGCCCAGAGAAATAATATTCCCTGCCCAGGGAATTCGGGTATTAATGCCAACAATTGCTACCATTAATGCTAACAATTGCTAGCATTAATGCAGGGAGGTTGAAGGGGAAAAGTGCCGTACAAATAGGGAGAAAGTGCCTATGTAAAAGGGAGCGAGACGTAGGGTAAGCAGATGCGGGCGGCCGTGCTTATTATTGCGGGCGGGAGGCCGCATTATTGCGACCGCCCGCCCGTAACCGAGTTTTATACCTTGTATTCGTCCCGTGTTATACTACTCGATAGTAATATTGACGTTCTCGTAGTTGGTAAACTCGGCATCCTTCTTGGCCTTGCGCGCGGCCGCTCCCCTTGATGGGAGGGGAGTGCCTGGCGCCTGTGCAAAGTTACGAAATGTTTCTGAATTACAGCGCAATCGTTGCTTCTTTTTTGATATAAATTAAGGTAAAGCGGTTGTTATTCAGTCCTTGTTCTCATTCTTGCTGTTTTGAAATAGAACCTATTCTGCCAGTTGCTTTTTGCCGTTCTGGATGTAGAGACCCTTGTCGGGATTCTTTACAAGGCGACGGCCTTGGAGGTCGTAGATGGGACCATTGACCACTGACCATTCTCCCTGAGAGAGTGTGGCGTTGCGAGGACCATTGAACATTGAGGGGGATTGGATGGCGGTGGGCCAGCCTGCCGAGAGGTCTTCGAGGGTGATGACACGATCGTCGTTCATACATTTGGTCCACTCGTCCTGGCTGGTCTTGTCGACGAAGTTGCCTCCCCACGTCTGATACCAGGGCATCCACCACGACCAGACGGCTTCTTCGGCAAACTCCTTGTCGANNCGGCATCGTCGACGGTGCAGGGGTTCCATACCCAGATGACGTTGTGGACACCCTTCACGCTGGTCATCTCGTCGACAATCAGCTGATAGAGCTTGGCGTAGTTGGCACCGCCGTCTGTTCCCCACCAGAACCAGCCGCCGCTGGCCTCATGGAGCGGACGGAAGATGCAGGCCATGCCAGCGCCCTGCAATTCAAGGAAGTAGTCGGCGACGGTATGGATGTCCTTGACGATGTTCTGATAGAGTTTTGACGAGGTGTTCCAAGAGCCGTCAGCGTTCATGGCGTCGGAGATCTTCATGGTGCATGCAGGCTTACCGCCGACGGTGACGTAGAACTCCCCCGTCTTGCGGCTGGGGTCGCGCCAGTGCCAGGTGAAGGCAGGCAGTCCGCCACGATTGTAGAGGTCTTTGGCGAGGGCGATGCTCTTGTCGGTGTAGTCTTTGGACCAGGTATCCGTCTCGTTGACGCCTGTAGCATTCATGAAGTCGAAGCCTACGAGTGCCGGATATTTGCCGGAAGCCAGCCAGACGGCCTGCACATCGGCATGTTGGGTGACGTCGCCGTTGGCCGTCCCCATGTCGCCGGTCATGATGCCAGAGATGGTCTTCTTGCCGAAGTTGTCGTAGAGGAAGGCATAGACGGTCTTGGCAGCGTCGGAGGCATTGGCATCCGCAGGTGTCGGGGCGATGTCGAACTGCACGGCACTCTCGCTGTTGGCTATGGTGATGTAGTCGATGCGGAACCAGGTCCAGCTGGGTGTAAGCACAATCGTATTGTCGCCCTGATTCATAAGGTAGGGGCCGACAACGGCCTCGCCTGGACCTTTCTCTGTCGTGTTGAAGGTGGCAGCGTTGCCATTGACAGACAGATTAACCACCTTGTTGCCATACAGTCCGTCGTAGCCAACGGTGATGGTGTACTTGCCTCTTTCGGCAGCCGTGTAGGTAAAGGTGATTTTGGCATTGGCCTCTGTGAGTTCGAGGGCCTTACCGCCTGAATACTTCCCATCTTTGATGAGTTTGCAATTCTCGTAGGCAGCACTTTCTGCTTCCATCTTGGCAGCAGTCTGTGCAGAGGCAGAGATCAGTCCGCATACAAACAGCATCAGTAAAAGAGTAGTTTTTCTCATTTTGGTCACTCGGCCATTTCCGGGCGTTTGCCCAAAGAAATGAAAGAAATGAAGAAATTACTCGATAGTGATGTTGACGTTCTCCTTCGTGACGTTCTCGTAGTTGGTGAACACGGCATCCTTCTTGGCCTTGATGACGATGTTCTTCAGGTTGATATTCCTGATGGGCATCTCGGGCAGGCCGTTGAACTCCATCGCACGTCCGGCACCATTGCACACGATATCCTGGATGTCGATGTTGCGGAAGATGGGGGTCTCTTCGGTGACGGGCATCTTGGTGGTGTTGTCGGGATTGTCGCCGTCGGCCAGCATCTCGGCAACGGACTTGCCGCCATAATACATGTTGAAGGTGATGGCGTCGGTCTTGATATCGGTCATAGAGATGTCGCGAATGAAGATGTTTTCGACGATGCCGCCACGGCCACGTGTGGACTTGAAACGCAGACCAACGTCGGTGCCCAGGAACTGACAGCTCTTGACGAGGATGTTTCTGACGCCACCGCTCATCTCAGAACCGACGACGAAGCCTCCGTGACCGGCGAAGACGGTACAGCCGTCGACGACGACATTCTCGCAGGGCTTGCCACGCAGGCGGCCGTCCTTGTCCTTACCACTCTTGATGCAGATACCGTCGTCGCCAGCATCGAACTTCGAATTGACGATGAGGGCATTCTTGCACGACTCCAAGTCCAGCGCATCACCATTCTGGGCGTAGGAGGGATTGCGGGCGAGGACATTGTCGATGATGACATTCTCGCACATCAGCGGATGGATGTTCCACGCGGGAGAATTCTGGAAGATGACGCCCTGCAGCAGCACGTTCTTACAGCCGACCAGCGAGATCATCACAGGACGCAGGAAACGCTTGTAGTTGTTCCATTCGGCCTCGGTGTTGGCCTTGACAACATTCATGTCGGCATTCTTCTCGGCATCGGCATAGCCCTGAGAGGGCACCCAGTAGTCGTCGCGAACCTTCACGCCACCCGAGCGGTCGCAGACTTCCTTCCACTGAGCGGCAGTGACCTTCGCCTTCTTGACGGGACGCCAATACTGACCGTTACCGTCGATGACGCCACGTCCCGTAATGGCGATATTCTCACAGCCATTGGCCGTCAGCGGCGACTGACAGCGACGGGTGTCCAAGCCCTCAAACGAGGTCTTGATGATTTTGTAGAGCTTCTCGTCACCAGAGAACAGAATGACAGCCCCTACCTCCAAATGGAGATTGATGTTGGACTTCAGCTCAATGGGGCCTGTAAACCACACACCGGCAGGAACCAGCAGACGGCCCCCACCCTGACGGCTCAGCTGGTCGATAGCCTTGGCAAAAGCGTCGGTATTGAGCGTAATACCATCACCGACGGCACCGAAGTCCTTCAGGTTCACCTGACGGTCGGGAAACGTTGGTGCACTGACCTCAGGCATCTGGAAAGGCAGTTGCTGAGTGTAGTGCTTGTACGGATTTTCGCAGTTGGCACAGGCCTTGCCGTGCTCGCAGTTGTGCTTTTGTGCCGAGGCGCTCAACGTAACGCCTAACAGCAACAGAGAGATTAGTTTTTTCATACGTAGTTTTGTTTTTGTTTATATTATATCTTACTTCTTACCTCTTACATCTTACCTCTTATTTCTTCCAACGGAATCATCACGAAGTCGCGCTCGTGCATCAACGGATGGGGAATCTTCAAGTCGGGCTCGTCGACGGTCAAATCGTCGTACAGCAGGATATCAATATCCACAATCCTGTCGGCATAGACGCGCCGACCATTGACCATTGACCATTGACCATTGACCATTTTCCGTCGTCCCATGTCGCGTTCTATTTTCTGAGTGACTTTCAAGAGCTGGCGAGGGGTTAATGCTGTCTCTACGAGGATAACACCATTAAGGAAAGTGTTCTCGGAGTCAAACCCCCAAGGCTCTGTTTCGATGAGAGAGGACTGGCATATCACAACACCCACTCGTTCACCAATCAGCGTTACAGCCTTTTCGATATTCTGTCTACGGTCGCCAAGATTGCTCCCAAGCCCCAAATACGCCCTATGAACAATTCTCTCACCTCTCACCTCTCACCTCTTACTTCTTACCTCTAATCAGTCATCCAGAATCAGCATACAGTCGCCATAGCAGCCAAACTGATAGCCGTTATCCACAGCTTTCTGATAGGCTTCCATAATGAGGTCGTAACCTCCGAAGGCAGCTGTCGCCATCAGCATGGTCGACTCCGAGTGATAGAAATTGACCACCATGCGGTCGGCTAGTCCAAAGTCATACGGCGGGAAGA
>LXOW01432797.1_pt1 | contig 14348 bp, 11 predicted proteins | sample 1368591 | NCBI WGS metagenome assembly LXOW01 (sample SAMN04884650, study PRJNA319009) | bovine gut metagenome | isolation source: Cow rumen | host: Bos taurus | place: Italy: Legnaro (PD) | collected 2014-07-09
AGATATGCCTTCTCACTCGTAGAGATATGCCTTTTCTCTCAAAGCAACATGCCTTATCGCTCAAAGAGAAACGTCGTTTCTCTTGAAGCAAAACGTCGTATCGCTCAGAGCGATATTTCATCCCTTTTTCAACAGTTTTTCCCTTGTTCCATACATACCTGACCCATAGCATATTACATTCTATAGGTTTTACTCCCCTTTTACTCCCCTTTTGATCATCTTTTAACCAACTCCGAGGTAAGTCTAAGGTTACTATAATACAACAACAGAGGAAGCCCTGTAGTTCGCTGATTTTGGTTGTCACTTCAGCGTCTTACGACTGATCCAAGTTGACGGGTTAATAGATTTAGACTGTTATAAGTTGTCAGCCGCTTTTTCTTCGGCTGGTTTTTGTTGTCCCCACACTTGTCCCAACACTGCGTTCCTTGTGTAGGGTTATTGAGATTCAGCCTCTCCGAGGCTATTGAAAAATCAGTCCTATAGTAAACTTGAGCCAAAAGTAAATAATATCGTTTTCGCGAGCTCTACCCAAGGCATTGGCAAGGGGCAGCTATACTGTACCCAAGGGGTTCCCATACCATTGCCAGCATATTTCTTCGTTTGTTCTTCGTTTGTTCTTCGATTGCTCTTCGATTAATAAACGAACAACTAACGAAGAAATATCGAATAACTATCGAATAACTGTTATGGCTATGGCTTGGGAAAGGCTTGGCTACACTATGGGAAAGGCGGGTGAAGAGTGTGGCTACTGCTTGGGGAGGATTGGGGAAATACCATAAATCTGTGGAATATGTCCTAAACTGGTCGAAGGATCTGTGTGACAACAAAAAGCATCGACGACACCGTCTATCATATCGGAGCCTCGCTGAAGGATTTGGGCAAGAAATGGTTCGCTTTTATTTAGTAGGATGGAGATTGGGACTGAGGCGCTGAGAGAGAAAATGTGATAGGCAAAAAGAAAAGGCCGACAAATTAAGGTTGATTTGAGGGAATTGTGTATATTTGCAGGTTAAATATCAAATATCCTATTATGGACGGATTCAAAAACTTGGAAATCAAGAACTTTAGAGGGATTGAACATCTGATGATAGATGATTTCTCAAGGGTTAATGTATTTCTTGGACAAAATAATTCAGGAAAGAGTTCAGTGTTAGAGGCCATATTATTACTGGCAGGAATGTCAAACCCAGATTTGCCTCTTAGTTTAAACAAGGCAAGAACACGTAATTTTCGAATTGCATATCTGCAAGAAACTCGCTACCAATTCTATAATTTAGATCTAACAAACACTCCAGAATTTTCATCGTTGCAGATTGATGGAATTAGCCGACATTTACAGATGAGACTTTTTCACACTGAAACTCCAGATGATGGAGTGCAATCTATTGATGAACCACTTATTCTGTCAGAAACAGTGAGACTGCCCAATACATTAGAGATGCTCTATGATATCACCAACGGCAATGGGACTAAGCGTTTTCGCAGTTCTCTATTTGTCAACCAATCTGACGTAGTATCGCGCCAGGAACCGTCCAAAGAGTATGTTGAAAAGAATTTTGCGGTGTTATTCTCGTCCGATTTGCTGTCAAGCAATCTAACTAATGATTTGTCGGAATTATTTAAGCGCAAGCAGAAAAACACTTTGTTAGAGTATCTGCAAAAATTCGACTCAAGGATAAATGCGATTGAAATCTTGAACAATGATGTATATGTTGGCTTTGATGATGTCAAAGAGATGCTACCTATCAGTATGTCTGGTGATGGTTTACGGCGATTCTTGAATATTGTTGCTGGTTCGGCAAATCCAAACAACACCATGATCCTTATTGACGAAATCGACAACGGCCTGCATTATTCCGCCTACAAGAAACTCTGGGAAGCCATTTTCGCCTTGGCGACTGACACCAACAAACAGGTGTTTGTGACCACCCACAGCAAGGAAACGCTTTACCGCTTGAACGAGATGCTGGAAGAACATTCGGAGTATCAGGATGCGCTACGGCTCTATACGATTGAAAACACCAAACTGAAAGGGCATCAAGCCTATAAATATACCTACGAAGGACTTGCCGAAGCGTGCAATAATGACATTGAAATCAGAAGCGTTGTGTTATGAAAGGCTTGTTCACCATATATGTAGAGGGCATTGCTGATGTGGTATTCTTCAAGCAATACATTCATCATTTGTTGGGCGTTGAGGTTCCTGAGAATAGCATCGTGAAGCTGGATGGTTGGACCAATCTCAAAGGAGCCGCTTGGCAACAGCGAATGAAAACCATGACCGACAATGGCGGCACAAATATCGTCATCATTGATGCTGACAAAGACATTGATGCCCGTCGTTCCGACATACTCAAATGGAAACAAGACAATGATTTGGAGTTTGAGTTGTTTTTGCTTCCCAACGACAAAGATGCAGGTGCATTGGAAGACCTGTTGGAAAACATCATCAACCCGAACAACAAGCCGATTTTTGAATGTTGGGAAGGCTACGAAAAGGAACTGGTGAAATTGGACATTCCAGGCAGAACGCCCCCGCCCTTGACCACGCCAGCCAAGAAAACCAAGATTTATGGTTATCTCGAAGCCTTGTTGGGAGAATCGAAGAGCCAAAAGGAGTTGATCAAAGAACCCAACCGCGATTACGAGAACACCCAGCACTGGAATTTGGATGCGGAGTATTTGGGTGCGTTGAAGGAGTTTTTGGAGAGGAGTTTAAATGAAGAGTAACTATGGAAGAACTTAAACAACATAAAAGGCGAGGAAAACTTCCTAAAATAGAAGTTGTTGACCTATTTTGCGGAATAGGGGGATTGAGCTATGGTATGAAGTCCGCTGGTTTTGATATTCTTGCGGGATACGATTTGGACTGGACTTGCCAATATGCTTACGAGACAAATACAGGTGGAAAGTTTTTCTTCAAAGATGTTAAATCAGTAACAGGCGAAGAAATCAAGAACCTCTATTCAAAAAGAAAAAACACCATTCGAGTCCTAGCAGGTTGTGCTCCTTGTCAGCCATTTTCATCGTATGCGTTCAAAAAGAAAGAAAAGGACTCCGATAAGTATGATCTACTTTATGAATTTGGAAGATTGGTTGAGGAAGTAAACCCTGATATTGTTACAATGGAAAATGTAACACAAATTCTGAATTTTAAATTAAAACCAGTATTAAAAGATTTTGTAAAAAAACTAGAATTATTGGGCTATTTTGTAGATGTAAATAGAGTTTTTTGTCCTGACTATGGCATTCCTCAAACAAGGAAAAGATTAGTTTTGCTTGCTTCTAAACTTGGAATGATCAATTTAATTTCACCTACACACAATAAGAACAACTATGTAACGGTAAGAGATGCTATTGGAGATTTAACTCCTATTGCAGCAGGAGAAACAGACGCAACAGATCCTTTACACCGTTCAACAGCACTAACCCCAATAAATCTAAAACGAATAAAAGCCACTCCCTATGGTGGAAGTTGGCATGATTGGCCAGAAGAATTGATTCTTGAATGCCATAAAAAGAAAGAAGGTAAAACATACGGCAGTGTTTATGGTCGTATGGAATGGGACAAACCATCGCCTACAATGACCACCCAATGTACAGGTCTTGGGAATGGAAGATTTGGTCATCCAGACCAAGACAGAGCTATTTCTATTCGTGAAGCGGCACTACTTCAAACATTTCCTAAATCATACAAATTCTTCCAAGACGAAAGTGCTGTTTCTATAACTATAGCATCACGTTATATTGGAAATGCTGTTCCTCCAAGATTAGGGGAAGTAATTGCTCAAAGTATTATTAATCATGTAAAAAGTTCGATATATGACGAAAAGTAACAAATTAAGTGAAGAAAGATTAGCCGCAATTGAAGAACAAATCCAGCGCGAAAGTGTGCCTTATGTTTATGACACTAAAGAATACCCTGTAGAAGTTATAGTGGCCAAATACAGCAAGGACCAAATATTCGTTCCTCATTATCAAAGAAACTACGTGTGGAAAAAAGAAGAAAAATCCAGATTTATTGAATCGGTGTTTCTAGGCGTTCCTATCATGCCTTTTTTAGTTTCTGTTTCAGGAGACGATGCCGAGTTAGAAATCATAGATGGATCACAACGAATTCGCACCCTAGAAGAGTATTGTAGAGATGGGTTTAAACTATCGGGGCTAAAAAAACTAACACAATTGAACGGAACTACCTTTTCGGAACTTACTGAATCACGAAGAAACAAGTTTTTATTGAGAGATTTTCGTTTTCATGTAGTTACAGACAAGGCAGATCTTGAAATCCGTTCTGACATTTTTAATCGGGTAAACACAAGCGCTAACAAATTAAAGCCAAGTGAAATCAGGAAAGGAGCGTATCAAGGCGAATTCTATAACTTCATCATTGAATGTTCAAAATCTGAATTGTTCAGAAAAGTTTGCCCCATACCTGAAAGCAAGGCCTCTCGCGGCGAATATGAAGAGTTGGCATTACGCTTTTTCGCTTATGCCAATTCTTATCAAAACTTCAAACACGATGTTGCTCCATTCTTAGATGATTTCTTGAAATCAAAGAACAAGGGATTTGACAAAGAAGGAATGAGACAAGATTTTGATATGGTTATGAGTTTTGCTGAAACCCATTTTGATCCTCCCTATTTTGCGCGAAAAGGTAGAGATAATGCGACACCAAGAGTCCGTTTTGAAGCTCTATCTGTGGGAATATATTTAGCCTTGAAACAAAAACATGACTTGCAGCCAACAGACTTTTCTTGGTTAGAATCTAAAGAATTCAAGGAACTAACGACCTCCGACGCGAGCAACAACCAAGGCAGGTTAAAGGCAAGAATTGAGTTTGTCCGTGATTGTTTGTTAGGAACGATGCAAGATTTACATTACGATGAATAATGCCAGAAATGAATATATAAAAAGACTTCATGAAGTAGAATTGTATTTCAACACAATACAATTGTTGGATAAGGGAGCTTGCTCAATTAAATGTGTTGATATTTTAGGCAATGAAGAAACGCAAGAGGTTGATGTTGAGCTTTCGAAGATATTAAAAGCCAATGGTTTTCTGCTTTTGTACAATCTAATTGAGGCCACCATCAGAAATTCTATAGATGCAGTATTAAACTCAATTCATGCCTCAACTGTAACTTTTCGTGATTTATCAGATAATCTCAAAAAAATATGGATTAAGCAAGAAGCCAAAGAAATAAATAGCGAAAAATATGAAAAAGTAATGCTGATTGCAAAATCCATTTTAGATAACGAAATATTATTTTTTAAAAAAGATTGCATCAACATTAGCGGTAACATAGATGCACAAAAAATTCGGGAAATATTAAAACAATTTGGTGGAAACATAATAAGCAACGGGAGGGATCTGAAAACCATCAAAGATAAAAGAAACAATCTGGCTCATGGAGAATTTACTTTCTCTGAAATAGGAAAAGATTACACAGTCAAAGATCTGATTGACTATAAAGATGAGACGAAAGACTATCTTTCAAATGTACTTGATGAAATTCAAGACTATATTAGTAACCAAAAATTTCTAATGCATTAAATGGCAAAACTAATTCTAGAAAAAATAAAAGACAAGGTAAAAAAACTCATCAAAGATCAATCGTGTATTGAAGGTTACATGATGAATGTTGGAACTCAATACAAGATTGTCCACGAACATTTTCGTCTTGCCAATATTGGTTTTGGTGTTCCTCATACGTTTTGGAGTTTAGGAGAATCCATCTTCGATTTCTGGTTTGACACATTACAATCCAACAACTTAAAGGTTGTTTCCGATGAAAAGGAAGTTTTACGTGAAACCATTAATAAAGAAATGAAGTGTGAACCAACAGATAAAAACATGAAGGTTCGCATTAACGTTAAGGATTTGCTGGGTAAAAAGTTTAGTTTCATTGACTTGTTTGCGGGTATTGGTGGTTTTCATGTTGCAATGCATTATGTCGGTGGAAAATGTGTCTTTGCCAGCGAATGGGATAAAAACGCAAGGATTTCATACGAGGCAAATTACGGAGATATAGAACCTTCATTGTTCAAAAAGGACAAAAAAGGTGAATACGTATTTTTTAATGAGGACATAAACGATGCCGACCCCAAAAAGATTCCAAACTTTGACATCTGTTGTGGTGGCTTTCCCTGTCAACCCTTCTCGGTTGCAGGCTTGAAAAAAGGGTTTGAAGATACACGAGGAACCTTGTTTTTCAACATTGCTAACATCGTTAAAGAGAAAATCAAAGCAGGCCGCCCACCGAGAGTTCTTTTTCTAGAAAATGTTCGCGGACTTAAAAATCATGACAAAGGGAATACTCTGAAAGTTATCCTTGCTACTCTTAATGAATTAGGGTATGAGTATTCGTATGAGGTACTTAATGCTAAATATTTCGGAATCCCTCAGAATAGAGAACGTCTTTTCATTATCGCTTGGTATAAAGATCTGGTCAAAGTGGATTCTTTCAAATTTCCATACGGAATAGCACCAGATGGCTCAACCATTTATGAAAAAGAGAAGCTAAAAGAAGGAACGCTACCAACAAAGGTGTCTGACATTTTTGAGCCTTCAGATACATTAGACCCTAGTTTTACTATTAGTGATAAAATGTGGGAAGGGCATAAAAACAGGAAAGTAAGGAACAAACTGAACGGGAAAGGTTTCGGCTATTCTTTATTTAATGGAGATAGCGTTTATACAAGTACTATTTCCGCCCGATATTGGAAAGACGGTAGCGAGATTCTCATTGATCAATCGGGGAAAGGATTAAACCCTAGAACATTAACCCCTGTTGAGGCTGGAAGATTGCAAGGATATCGTATTATTGGAAACGGTTGGGAACATCCAGAATGTGCTAACAATCAAAATTATAATGACTCAAACCCTGAATTTAAAATAGTCGTTTCTAAAAAAGAAGCATATCATCAATTTGGAAACAGTGTGGCTATTCCTGTTATTAAAAGAATCGCAGAAGAAATAATTAAACAACTAATGTAATATGGAAGAATTAAAAGATCTAGGAACTTTATATCAACAGATAAAAGCTCAAATAAATAACTGGACATACGAAGAAAAAGAACTTCCAGCACAGTTCAAGTCCCAAATATCAATAATTGGGGATAAAAATATTGAGTTTCATAGGTATTCTGCGTATGCTTCAAAAACCAAAGGGGACTCTATTATAATTCCAAATCAATGGTTTTATTTGTCTAAAATCTTGCTTCCATATAATATAGAACTCCACAAGTATTTTGATAAAATGACAGAATTGGAGCTTTTCACTTCTGAAAGATTGGATGTGTTAAAAAACAGCACACTAACCCCACAAGAAGAAGCTACAATAAACAATAAAATAACGAACGCTTCAGATGCTTTTAGAATAAAAAGATTCGTGACAGATTACAATTGGTGGCATGGAGCTAAATCTCTCGGAAGAGTCCAAAAAGATTATTTTGTATCTGCCATACTATCTTTGTCGGGTCTAATAAATGATTCTTCAAGTTTTCTTGCCACAATATGCGATTTTCTTAGATTAAACCCAAACTTAGCAAACTTACTACAATTTACACATAATAATAACGGTAATAATACAAAGTCTTTTGATGTCGACGAACTTGTCAAAAACATCCTCTCCACCGGCCTCATCTATTCCCCCTCCCTCATCAAGCGCCTCGCCTATTCGCTGATGGCCAAGCCTTTCGTCATCCTCAGCGGTCTGGCGGGTTCGGGAAAGACGCAACTGGCCTTGGCTTTTGCCAAGTGCTTGAGCGAGAATATCGAGGAGCAGGTCTGCACGGTTTCCATCGGGGCAGATTGGACCAACCGAGAGCCGCTGCTGGGTTATCCAAACGCCTTGCAGCCTGGTAAATACGAGAAACCAGAAAGCGGAGTGCTGCAACTCCTGATGCGGGCTAACGAAGACCCGTCCAAGCCCTATTTCCTGATTCTCGACGAAATGAACCTCAGCGTGGTGGAACGCTATTTCGCTGATTTCCTCAGCGCCATGGAATCGGGAGAACCCATCAAACTTTGGGACAATGAAAAAGGAAACGTTCCCAAAGAAATTGAATTGCCCAAGAATGTCTTCATCATCGGCACCATCAACGTGGACGAAACCACCTATATGTTCAGCCCCAAGGTGCTCGACCGCGCCAATGTGATTGAGTTCAAGATTGCCGCTGATGAAATGGAGGACTATTTGGGTAAAAAAGTAAACATCAATCTTGAACAGGCCTATTCAGCATGCGCAGATATGGCTGTCGATTTCGTCAATAAAGCCAAAAGCCAGGTTGAAAAGGACGAGAAAAACAAGGATGTCTTGCTTTCATTCTTCAAAGAACTGAAAGAGGTCAATGCCGAATTTGGTTACCGCACCGTGAACGAAATCAGCCGTTACCTGCATTTTGCAGATGGAGATTTGGAAGACGACGCTGCCATAGACACCGCCATCCTGCAAAAACTGTTGCCCAAGCTGCATGGCTCCCGCAAGAAACTTGTCCCTGTGCTTACTTCATTGTGGCAACTTTGCCTGAACGATGGCGTTACCAAAGAGATAGACACCGAGTTTAACGCAACCGATTTCAAGTATCCCGAATCTGCGGAGAAGATACAGAGAATGTACAATGCCGTTGTGGACAATGGTTTTACGAGTTTTGCGGAGGCGTAAAGAAAAACAAAACTGCTTTTTTTGAGATAAGAATAGTGTTAAATCTACAAACATGACGGAAAAAGAACTAAAGGAATTCTTGGTTGCCAATTATCCTAAAGAGGATGAAAAATGCGACTGGAAGGAGATGAAAAACTTGAAGAACTCCTTCAATGGGCACGAAGGGGAGGATGTGATGTCGTATGTGTCAGGTATCGCGAATATGGAAGGAGGAGTTTTGGTGATTGGGGTCGTGGACAAGACAATGGATATTGTGGGGACAGACCTGTCGCAGTTTAACCTCGATACTAGTTCTGCCGTTTATAGAATCAAAGAAAATTGCACAAACGTCTCTTCCGAGGGCTTAAATATCGACGAATATATCACTTCTGACACGCACAAGGTGGTGTGGGTTATCCATATTCCCAAACATCTGCCCCGCAAACCAGTGTATGCACACAAAAAGGCATGGCAAAGGATAAAGGACAACCTTGTACTCCTAACCCCTGAACGCGAAGCGGCCATTCTGAGCGAAGGATTGTTGCAACAGGATTGGACGGCAACAATACTTCCTGATGCCTCTATTGATGACCTAGACCCTGCCGCCATTTTGAAAGCACGAGAAAAGTATAAAGAAGTGCATCCTAAAAAAGAAAAGGAGGTGGATGCATGGGATGACAAGACTTTCTTGAATAAAGCTCACATTACAATCAAAGACAAAATTACAATAGCAGCCATTATTTTGTTGGGAAGAGAGGAGTCTGAACACTATCTGTTGCCTGCCGTCTGTAAGGTTAGGTGGTCGCTGAAAAATGAGAAGTCCGAAAACCTTGATTTCAAAGTGTTTTCAATTCCAATGATCTTGGCAATAGAGGATATAGGGCGCCAAATCCGAAACACCTCATACGAGTTCACAATCAGCGGCAACATTTTCCCTGAGAAGATGTTGCGCTATGATGAGTTTACTCTGAGAGAGCCTCTTAACAATGCCATCGCCCACCAAGACTATGACAAGGGTGCAAGAATTGAGGTGATAGAATACGAAAATGACCATTTGGTGTTTCGAAACCATGGCGAATTCCTGCCCGAATCTGTGGAAAAGGTAGTTTTAGATGACAGTCCAGAATCAATTTACCGAAATCCGTTTTTGGTTGAAGCCATGAGAAATGTGCACATGGTTGACACTGAAGGTGGTGGTATAAAAAAGTTGTACGAGCAACAGAAAAAACGTTTTTTCCCCATGCCTGAATATGACACTTCGAATGGAAAAGTGACTGTGGGTATTGAAGGAAAAGTCATCGACGAACAGTTTGCGAGGATATTGGTCAGTGTGCCCGAGCTGTCCATGTCAGACTTGATTTTACTTGACAAAGTGCAGAAACAGAAACGTTTAACAGATGAAGAAGTGAAGTATTTAAGGAAGAAAAAATTCATTGAAGGTCGAAAAAACAATCTGTTCCTCTCTAAGAATATTACTCGAAGTACAGGTAATGTGGGTTTAAAATCCACTTATGTCAAAAACAAAAGTTTTGATGATGAGTACTTTAGAAGGCTAATTGTCCAGTATATTCAAAAATTTGGATCTGCTAGTAGGGCTGAAATCGTTATGCTATTGAAAGAGAAACTATCAGATGCTTTAACTGACACACAAAAAGAAAACAAGATTACAAATCTCTTGTCCTATCTGAGAATCCACAACGTAATAAAAACAAATGGGAAAAAAAGATGGGTTTTGGTTTAGCGAGATTTAAACGAAAAATGTATGAATTAAATGAAAATGGTTTCTTATTGCCTATAAATCATCAGTTTATGCAAATAGCAGTTTAAATGAACAATAAATAAACAAACCGTATGTCAGACCGTCTCGAAATACCAATAATAGGAAAAGCCAACAATGGAAAATTATTGGTGTATCCGCAATCCTCAAATGCGAAGGTGTTTGTTGAGGTTGAACCGCAAGACGGCGAGTCGAGATGGCAACTGGTGGAAGGCGAAGAATACGAATATGCCTTTGAAGGCAATTACCATTTCAAGGAACACGAATTGGTTCGACCCTCAAAAAGCTCGTCCTCACGAGGTTGGATTAAAACGGGCATCTATGTCGGTTGCCTAACTTTAACTGTCACCAACGATGCAGGCTTTGAAGCCGAGGTCAGTTTTGAGGTGCGTTCCGTCAAAATGGATTACCGGACGGATTACAAGACGATGCTCCACGACATCACCAGCCACTTCACGGATTTGGTGATGATGCAGGGAGCGCCCGTCACCCAACGGTTTGAGGTTGACCCTAACGAGAACAGCAACACGCTATACCAGCAATTTGCCTTCATGAAATCGTTGGTGGACAGCGAAGAGTTTGAAGAGGCTTTGAACAAGATTCTTTACAACCCCATCCACAAATGGACGGGAACGACCATAGAAAAAGACATTTGTTCCGTAAAGAGGCTGGGGCGGCAAGAATTAAAACAGGTTGCCTCCAGTAAGAATCGGCTGCCCTTAGGCGAAGGCAAAAGCATTGGTGACAATATTACCAGCGTGCCGAGACGTTTGTTGGTCTCCTATAAAAAAGACACCGTCGATGTGGCGGAAAACCGTTTCGTGAAGTTTGTGTTGCAATCTTTTTCTTCATTTTGCAGTACCATCCAGCAATGCAAATATGCAAAAGACGGGCTGAAAACCGAAGCTGAACTGACGGCAAACAAACTGACGGGATGGCTGAGCCGCGACTTCTTCCTTGATGTTTCTGACTTGCAGACCATGACCTTGAATAGCCCCGCCCTGCAACGCAAAGAAGGTTATCGTGAAGTGCTGCAAGCCTGGATGATGTCGAAACTGGCGGCACAAATCACATGGAAAGGTGGTGATAACGTGTATCAAGCCGGCAAACGGAATGTGGCGGCACTTTACGAGTATTGGGTGTTCTTCAAGTTGCTTGACATCGTCAAAGAGACCTTCCATTTGGAACTGACGGAAAATGATGAAAAGAAGTTAGTCAAACCCGACAAGGACCACATCAATCTCGAGCTTAGACAAGGCCATATAAAAATGATAGGTGGGATTTATAAGACACCTACCCGAATATTGAAAGTGCGATTGTATTATAACCGTACATTTGGCACGTCTAACCCGTTGGAAAAGAGCGGATCCTGGACCACCGCCATGCGTCCCGATTACACTTTGTCGATTTGGCCAGGAAACATCGAGGAAGACGAAGCAGAGGAGCAAGACCTCATCGTTCACATCCATTTCGATGCAAAGTATAAACTGAACAGGATTCTGCTCAATGAAAAGGAGCCTGATGACACACATACTTTTGAAGACGAGGACGCAGATCTTTCGGAAGAAGATTTGCAGATGATTCAGGAAAAACAGGAAGAAGAGAAAGGTATCTACAAACGTGTGGATTTGCTGAAAATGCACGCCTACAAAGATGCTATCCGTCGGACAAGCGGAGCCTATATTCTTTATCCCGGCTCGGAAAACAAAAGGCTTAAAGGGTTCCATGAAGTGCTACCTGGATTGGGTGCATTTTGTCTGTCGCCAAACAGCATAGAAAAAGACTCGAAAGAAATCGAACACTTCTTGCGTGATGTTTTGGCACACATGCTGAACAGGGCTTCCCAACGCGAGCGCATGTCGTATCACACATACGAAATATACAACAGCGAACCATCGGTGCTTTGCGAATCCATGCCCGAGCCTTACGGGAATGACCGAAATCTGATACCAGAAGAAACCTTTGTTTTGTTGGGTTCTTTCCGTGATGAGAACCATCTGAAATGGATACTCAGCAACAAACTATACAATACAAGAACTGACACGGGAAATGGTTCTGTGCGGCTGAAACAAGAGATTTCTTCAGCAACATACCTGTTACTGCACAAGGACGAAAAGCAAATCATGTTGAGATTAAGCGACAAAGGGCCTCGCGTCATATCAAAGGAAAGGTTAAGTGCTATTGATGCCAATTCCTCTTACAAACCATCTTTGCCCTACTATGTGGTTTTTGATGTCGCTTCCAACAAACCTGAAAAAGAGTTTAATGATGTCAGATGGGATATTGGAAAAATGATTAAAGACGGCATTATCAAGGGAGGCCATCAGAGTGCTGCACCAGAAGGCGTTTCTATGGCTACATTGATGAAATATGTAATTCATAACCAACAATAACCCACCATGTCCTGCCTCCCTGCCATCCTAGCCATTATTTTTCTTCCACCCCTAGCGGTGTTCGACCGCATCTGCGGCTTGATGAAATTGGCAAATAGCTCTGAAAAGTAAAATAGCACCCCTTGTTATTTTACTTTTGCAGCGGAAAGTAAAATAAAAACAAAACTTGTTTTACTTTTTTGACAGAAAGTAAAATAAAAGTCGTATCTTTGCACCAAATAATGTTGAAGTGATGATTGCATTAGAAAACTACCAATCTGGACATTACGAGCAAGGAGCAGGGTATAAATACTTTGTGCCCTCTATGATTAATGATGAATGGACGTGGAATGACCCGGCCATAAGCAAACTTTTAGAAAAGGCATCCCTGCGACTTGGAGAACTAAATTCATACTCCCGTCTTGTACCTAATATAGACCTATTCATACAACTGCACGTCACAAAAGAAGCTGTGCTATCAAGCCGTATTGAAGGTACACAGACCCATATGGACGAAGCCCTTTTACCACAGTCAGAAGTGCGTGAAGAACGTCGAAACGATTGGCAGGAAGTACGCAATTATGTCGATGCCATCAACGACGCTATTGAAAATCTTGATAGGCTACCGATATCGTCACGGTTAATACGTTCTACACATAAAATACTGCTTAATAGTGTCCGCGGGGAACACAAAATGCCTGGTGAATATCGTACCAGCCAAAACTGGATCGGTGGTAATGCCATAGCAGATGCCCGGTTCATCCCTCCTCATCACCAACTTGTTGGAGATTTAATGGGTGATCTTGAAAAGTTTCTGAACAATCCAAATGTAAATGTCCCAGATTTGGTGAAAATTGCAATAGCACATTATCAGTTCGAGACCATTCACCCGTTCCTTGACGGTAATGGTCGTATTGGCAGATTGCTGATTACACTCTATATGGTGCAGGAAAAGATACTTGACAAACCTCTGCTTTACTTATCTACCTATTTTGAAAAAAGGAAAGATTTGTACTATGACAACCTCAACTCGGTAAGGGTAAATAACGACATGTCCCATTGGCTAAAGTATTTCCTTGTAGGTGTTGAACAAACGGCAACACTTGCTGTTCAAACGCTTACAAGAATCATCCAATTCAAGGAAGAAACGGAAAGTCATATCCGTACTCATTATGGTCGCCGTAGCACTAATGCCATACTACTTGTCCATCGACTTCTTCAAGATCCTGTAATAACAGTCGATGACGCAGCACAAATCTGTGGGGTTTCATACAAAGCCGCAAATGACATTGTCAAGCTCTTATGCAAGGATAACTACCTTGTAGAGTCCACTGGCCAAAGTCGTAACAGGTTATTCTCATTCAAACCATACACTGGTATATTTGCAGAATAATCAACTATTGAATAAACCTTGTGACTAATGGATAAATCCCTCTTCCTCCAATCCCTAACCAAATTCCTCCTAGGCGTTGTCATCCTTGGTTTGCTTTTTTTCCTGCCCGCAGGCTCACTCCACTATTGGCAGGGCTGGCTGCTGATGGGCGTGCTTTTTGT
>LXOW01293912.1_pt1 | contig 14333 bp, 13 predicted proteins | sample 1368591 | NCBI WGS metagenome assembly LXOW01 (sample SAMN04884650, study PRJNA319009) | bovine gut metagenome | isolation source: Cow rumen | host: Bos taurus | place: Italy: Legnaro (PD) | collected 2014-07-09
GTCTTTTCGGCTCTTGTCTTGATGATGAAGCTACCAAAGCCTCTCAGATAAACATTCTCACCTTTGGCCATTGCGTTCTTCACAACTTCCATAAAGTTCTCAACAACATTTTGGACGGCACCTTTTTCAATGCCAGTCTTGTTGGCGATTTCAGCAACGATTTCTGCTTTTGTCATTTTTTTCCTTATTTAATGGTTAGATAAAATGTTTGTTTTAAATTTGCGGCAAAAGTACAAACAATTTCAATACGAAGACGCGATTGTTGCATTTTTTTCTTCTAAAGAGTTATAAATAAAGAATTTCGCACAAAGCAATGACTGGTTTTCTACACGACACCCTACTTGACTGGTTTGCCACAAACCGCCGCGACCTTCCTTGGCGCAACCATCCTACTCCTTACCACGTGTGGCTCTCAGAGGTCATACTGCAACAAACGCGCGTCAACCAAGGCCACGACTACTACCTGCGCTTCGTTGAACGATGGCCCACGGTGGAAGCCCTCGCACAAGCTTCCGAAGAGGAGGTATTGAAGATGTGGCAGGGGCTGGGCTACTATTCGCGTGCCCGCAATCTGCACCATTGCGCCAAACAGGTGATGGAACAATACGGAGGCCTGTTTCCCGCCGATTACACTAAACTCCGGCAGCTGAAGGGCATAGGCGACTACACCGCTGCCGCCATCGCCTCCATTGCTTTCAACCTGCCCCATGCCGTTGTCGACGGCAACGTCTACCGGGTCCTCTCCCGTCTCTTCGACATCGAAACACCTATTAATATTAATGCAGGTCAGCAACTCTTTGCCCGCCTCGCTGACGAGTTGCTCAACCGCGAGCAGCCCAGCCTCCACAACCAAGCCCTCATGGAATTTGGAGCCCTACACTGCACACCTCAGAATCCCAACTGCCTCTACTGCCCTTTGCAATCCCAATGTCTTGCCTTCGCTCATCAAACCGTTGCCCAACGACCCGTCAAACTGGCAAAGACAAAGGTCACGACGCGCTATTTCAATTATTTAATCCTACGAATCGACGAAAGCATCTATCTGCGCAAGCGTAGCGGCAACGACATCTGGAAAAACCTCTATGACTTCCCCTGCATTGAAAGCGATTCACCCGTCACAGTGGAAGACCTGACTGCCTCTGAGGCATTTCTCCAACTCCTTGAAGGAAACGACTTTACCATCACGAAAGTCTCGCCCCTCTACACCCACAAACTCACCCATCGCACCATCATCGCCAAGTTCATCGAAATTAAACTTGAAGAAAAACTATTGCAGATTGAAACAAAAGGCGTAATTTTGACCCCTGAAAGTGACTTGGGAAACTACCCCATTCCTCGCTTAATAGACCTATACTTAACCACTTAAAAAAGAATTTATCATGGCAAGTTTGAACAAAGTCATCCTCATCGGACGTCTCGGAAAAGACCCTGAAGTGGTCACATTCGAAAACGGTAACCACAAAATATCCGCCACTTTGGCAACCTCTGAACGCTATCGCGACCGCGATCAGAACTGGATTGAACAAACCGATTGGCACAACATCGTAGTGCTCGGTTACCTGGCCAACGACATTGCTGAAGGCCGCCGCAACTACTCAAAAGGCGACATGATGTATGTCGAAGGCAAGCTGCGCACCCGCCAATACACCGACCAACAAGGTATCAACCGCTACGTCACCGAAGTCCATGCCGACAAGATGATGCAACTGGCCCCCGCCCGTCCCGTCTCACAATCGTCATACGGACAACCTTACACCCACACACCCGACCCCACTCCGGGCTACGCACCCCAAAACGACGTCACCGACGAAGCCAACGATTTGCCATTCTAACGATTAATGCCGCGTATGTCGGAATTTTTTTCTACTTTTGCGGCCTGAAACTTAAAAACACGCTACTTTGGAAACACCTGACCCTGACCCTCTCATAGGACTTCTCACCGTTGTTTCAAACAACTTCTACCAAGGATTTTCAGAACAACCTGCCGGAGCCATCATTGGCTTAGTGGTACTTTTCCTGCTCCTCATCGCCTCTGCCTTGATTTCGAGCAGCGAAACGGCATTTTTCTCACTCCAGCCCGCTGACATCGACGACCTGGAGGCTCGCGATGATAACAAGAGTAAACTCGTCCTCAAACTCCGCGAGAAACCCAAAACACTACTCGCCACCATCCTGATTGGCAACAACTTTGTCAACGTCACCATCACGCTGCTGTCGACTTATATCATGAGCTTGCTGTTCGACATGGTGAACTATCCTTTGGCGGCTTTCCTGCTCGAAGTGGTGATTGTCACATCCCTTATCCTGATTGCCGGCGAAATCACGCCTAAAATCTATGCCAGCAAACGCTCCGTCAAAGTGGCTCGCTTCATGGCCCGTCCGCTGCGCTTCCTCATCATCGTCTTCAAGCCCCTGAGCAAACTGCTCGTCAACTCCACATCCTTCATGGACAAGCACTTGGAGCGGAAAAAAGGCGAAATCTCCATGGAAGACCTCTCCACCGCCGTCGAAATAGCCACCGAAGAGTCGACCCCGCCTGAGGAGAAGCAGATGCTGATGGGCATCGCCTCATTCAGTGAGAAGGAAGTGAGCAACGTGATGATTCCCCGCGTCGACATTATCGGTGTCGACAAAAGCATGGATTTCACCGAGATGCTTGCCATCGTCATCAAAAGCGGCTTCTCAAGGATTCCCGTCTACGACGAGACACTCGACAAGATGGAAGGCATCCTTTATGTGAAAGACCTTCTCCCCTATCTCGATGCCCAGTCCTACGAATGGCAGAAGCTCATCCGACCCGCCTTCTTCGTCCCCGAAAACCGCAAAATCAACGACCTGTTTCAGGACTTCCGCGAGAAGAAGATACATATCGCCATCGTCGTTGACGAATATGGCGGCACATCGGGACTCATCACCATGGAAGACGTCATTGAGGAAATCGTTGGCGAAATCAACGACGAATTCGATGAAGCCAACGTCGAAGAACATTACAGGATGCTCGACGACGGCAGCTACCTCTTCAAAGCCCAGACAAGCATCGTCGACTTTTGCAAGGTGTTTGGCGTTGACGAGGCCTATTTTGAACCCATGCAAGGCGAAGCCGACACACTGGCCGGACTGATACTCGAAATCGAGGGACGCATCCCGGAGATAGGCTTCAAGTTCAACTTCGAGAAATTCCACATGGAAATCACCGATGCCGACCCAAAGAGAATTAAGGAAGTAAAAGTAGTATTCGATGAAGAATAATGTAATCATATGGCTTGCGGCACTCACCATCGCCTTCGTCGCTGCCTCCTGCGATCGCCAGTCTGACTATCTCCCCAAGCCGCGTGGCTATTTCCGCATCGACCTACCGGAAAAAGGCTATGCAATGGTCGACACCATTGAGCGCTACCGCTTCAGTTGCCCTCAGTATGCCGTTGTCACCCCCGACCCCTACTCACCTGACGAGAAAAATTGGGTCAACATAGAGATGCCGCTGTTCAAAGGCTCCATCCACCTCACCCACAAGTCCGTTAATGGCAACCTGGGCGAATATCTGGAAGACGTTCACACAATGGTCGTCAAGCACTTACAGAAAGCCAACGGAATGCGCGACAGCCTGATTGTCAACGATGCGCACAAGGTTTACGGAATGCTCATCGAAATGGACGGCAAGGGCGTAGCCACCCCCCTACAATTCTACCTCACCGACAGCACCCGCAACTTCGTGCGCGGTGCACTTTATTTCAACTTCGTCCCCGACAACGACTCGATGCAGCCTGTCATCAACTACATCCGCGAAGACATCGACACACTCATCAACAGCTTCGAGTGGAAATAACGGTTCCTTACAAGGATGTTTTACGTTCACACATTCCCGTCATCAATTGTCCGCGCTATCTTCTCGATGTTCAGACTTCGGGCTGAGGCATCGATGATTTCTTTGTAAATGCCGCCTTTCTTGTAGATGCTATCTGGGTCACCCGACTCTTCCACATGACCTGTCTTTAAGGCATAGACCATCTCACTGTCAATGATTTGCGAGATGCTGTGGGAGATGATGATGACAGTGCGGTCCTTCTTGATGGCATCGAGACTGTTCTTGATTTGCTCGGTGGCAATGGCATCGAGGCTGGCAGTGGGTTCGTCCAAGAAGATGATGGGCGGATTCTTCAAAAACATTCGGGCAATGGCAATGCGCTGCTGTTGTCCGCCACTGAGGTCGGAAGCCTTGTTGTCGAACTGTTTGGGCAACTGCATAATCTGGTCGTAGATGTACGACTTCTTGGCGGCTTCTATGACTTCCTCATGGGTGGCGTTGGGATTGCCGTAAAGGATGTTTTCCTCAATGGTGCCGTCAAAGATATGGTTCTTTTGCAGCACGAGGCCGATGTTCTCGCGAAGGAACTGCGTATCGTATTCACGCAAGTCTACGCCGTCGAGAGTGATAGTGCCCGACTGCGGCTCGTAGAACTTGTCCAACAGGTTGACGATGGTGCTCTTGCCTGCACCCGAAAGACCCACCAGCGCCGTAATCTTGTTCGGCTCGATGGTCATATTGACATCGAAAAGAGCTTGGTTACCATTGGGATAGGTGAAGTCGACGTTCTTCAACTCAAACAGGCCGCGTATCTTCTCAGGCTTGTAATTCCCCGAAGGCTCCACCTCGTTTTCAGCATCAAGGATTCCGAAAAAGCCTTCCGCATAAATCAAAGCATCGTTCACATCGTCAAAAATGCGCTGCAACTGCGTGATGGGGGCGATGACGTTGCTGAACAGCATCACGTGGTACATAATCTTACCAATGGTCATCCCCGGGTAGTCAATTAAAACAAGGTAAGCGGTGAGGATAATGACCAACACCGTGCCAACTTGCTTCACGAAACTCTTTATACCATTATAATAGAACGCCACCCTGCGGGTCTTCATCTGGTTCTCCGTCACCTGGTTCTGAATGTCGAGCTGCTTCTGTCCTTCAATCCGTTCGCGGTTAAAGCTCTTGATGACGTTGATGGAATCGATAATGTTCTTGATTCCCTGACTTTTGGTTTCAAGATGGGTGCGCATCTCGCGACGCCAGCCTTTCAGTCGTTTGGCCTGTCGATAAGTAATCCAGAAATAAATGGGGACGATACCCAAGGCCACCAGACCGACATAGACGTTGGCGGCAAACATCAGGATAAGGGCCAACAAGGCACTTGTGAACAGCGGCAACAGGTCGATGAAGAAATTCTGCACCGTGCGTGAAAGACTGCTCACCCCTTGGTCGATGCGAGCTTGCAACTTGCCTGTAGCGTTGTCGCCAGTGTTGAAATAAGCCATCCGGAAAGTCAGCACCTTCTCAATGACGCTCTGCGAGAGGTCGCGGCTCACGAAAATGCGCATCCGCTCACCGTAGTAGTTCTGCGCAAAGGTGATGAGGGCTGACAGGATTTCCTTGCCGAGAAGCACGACTGATATGATGGTTAGGATACGGGCCGCCTCGCTCCAGCTGAAGTCGGTGCCGATGAGGGCATTGATGGCATCGACGGTTTTGTCCAACACGATGGCATTGACCTGCGCCATCAACGAGCCCACGAGGGTAAGCACCAAAGTGATAAAGACCAGCCACTTGTATGGCTTCACGAAAGGACTGATATTCTTGAAAAGCTGAAAGAGGTTCATGAGTGTTTGTTTTGTGCAAAAATACAAAATCGCATTAATTTACCCGATTTGTTTGCCGTTTTTCAACAAAAAACCGTATTTTCGCGGCGCGAAAAACTTTTGCGCCGATGTAAACTGAGTATTCACTTTAAAAGAAAGGGGGAAGGCCTATGATTAACAGCCTGAAAATCGGGAACTTGACTTGGCGTCATCTCAACAACCCAACCGAGGAAGACTTTGAATTTCTGAAAGACCGATTTCACTTCCACCCTTTAGACATCGAAGACTGCAAATCGGTGAACCAACGCCCGAAAATCGACATTTACGACGATTATTACTTCCTCATCCTTCATTTCCCCAACTTCGACCGTCAGAACAAGTTCGTGAAAATCAAGGAGGTGAAGATATTCTGGGGCAAGGACTACATCATCTCCATCGAGAAATCCCCATGGGGCGTGTCGCAGTTGTTCGAGGAATACGAAGAACGCATCCAAGACGGTGAAGACATGAACATCAACAGCTCGGACCTGCTGCTCTACCGCATCCTCGAGAAGTTGATGACCGAATCCGTCTATCTCCTTCGCAAGGTCGGCTTGGACGTTGAATTGATCAACCGTGAGTTGTTGCAGGAGAAACAAGTGAAAATCATCGAGCGCATCAGCGTGACGCGCAAGAACCTCATCCTCATCAACACCATTTTCAAGCCGCAGCTGAGGCTCTTCCACCTCTTCGAAACGGGTAAGGTGACGGGCTTCACCGACGACGTGGAGTACATGGAAGACTACTGGGGCAACATCCTCGACTACCTGCAGAAGGTGTGGGACATGACCGAGGACTACGAGGAATTGATTGAAGGCCTCTCCATGACCTTCGACTCGATGCAGACCAACAAGACCAACGAGACGATGAAAATCCTGACCCTCGTGTCGACCATCATCCTGCCTTTGACCTTTATCACAGGCATCTATGGCATGAATGTCGACCTACCCCTACAAGAATACACATGGGCCTTCTGGGCCATCATGGGGTTCATGGCCGTGGTCGCCTCGGGATTCTATATCTATTTCAGACATAAGAAAATGATGTGATTCATCTGGCCTTGTGGGCACGAATCTCATCAGCGACAGTTGATTTTTTTGGGTCAATTCCTTGCGGAATGCAAGTTTTTTGTTTAATTTTGCAGACGCAAAGCAAAGCAGCGAATGAGCCGCATCAATCCTTGTAACTATTTGTGTTTGTGAGCGATACATAATGCAGATAGACTTACAGGCTCCATTCAAAACCTAACACACTTACAATCAACGCTTTATAGGTATCAAAACCATAGCAAGCCTATAGCAACGCTATACCAAGCCTATACCAACTCCAAGGTAACTCTGAGGTAACTCTGAGGTAACGATAGGGTGACAAGTACAGACCCGTGTTGCAGTTGTTGCTTTGCAGTTGAAAAACACACCTGTTATCTCACCATCAGCTTCCCGTATTTCACCACAGCGTTGTTGCGCAACAACTTAACGATGTAGCATCCTTTGGCAAAACCGGCAGGCAAGACTACGGAGAACTCACCAACGGCATCGCCCGTGGCCTTCAGCAGGGTGCGCCCGCTGAGGTCGCACACCACAACGGCATCAAAGTTGCTGCTGTTACCGCTCAAATGCAGGGTTTGTCCAATCTCAATCGGATTGGGGAAAAGATAGACGGCTTTGGCTTCTTCTGCGACGACATTCCAAGTCGGGTCCCAAATCATGCGGGCATATTCCGGATGGTCGACAAAGGGGTTGCGGTTGTGTTGGTAGTCGCGATAGATGACATTATTGCGGTCGATTTCCTTTTGGCTGACGGGGTCTTGCTCGTTCCAGCGCAACAGCAGTTGTATGGCCCAGGGCTTGATTTCCGACTTGTTGGTCATGTCGCTTGTGTTCCAAGAGCCGTCCTCACTGTAGTAACGCACACTCATGTACATCAACGCACGAGCAAAGTCTCCTTTATATTCGTCAATGGGCTCAAAGGCGGTGCCTGTGAAGCCCGTAGTCTTACAGGGACCTAATTTCGATCCATTTCTCGAGGTCCACGTGGCTGAACGCACCTCGCCGAAGGCATTGTTGCCGCGTTTCCCGTTGACGAAACCGTCCGTGGGGAAGATATGGTGCAAATCCGTCTTAGCCGTAGCATCATTGTTAAACCAGCTCTGAGGCCACGAGTGCTCACGGTTGTAGCAATCGCCTTCGCTGTCGTATTGACCACAATTGTCTTGCCCAAGATAATATATGTATGGCGGCGTGCCTCCCGGAATGTCGGAGTACATATCCCACACTACGCCGTTGCCTTTGTTGTCGGTACTCCAGAATGCGTTCAATATATCGCCATACGAGATGGAAGAATGGTCCTTGACGATGTTGTGCAAGGCCACTTTCAACTGGTTACCCGTCAAGCCGTTGGCGGAGTTGTAGTAGTTGGATGGTGCCTGCGCCGAAACCAACAGCGCAAAAGAAACACTGAGGAATAAAACAAAGAACTTTTTCATGTCTAGTTTTTTCGGCCCTTCGACAAGCTCAGGGCTCAAGGACCTTAGTTCTTAATCAAATCGGTAAAAAGATACAAAATCGAGATAATCACCATGAACACAGAGGCAGAAAACTCTATGAAGCTCGACTTTTTTATGATGCCAGGGGTGAAGTCGGCACGCACGGTGAAAAATGACCATAAAAAGCCTGCCACGGCGACGGCAACGAAAAACCAAATCCCGAACGGCAGGAAAAACACGCCCACCAGCCCGTAGAGGAAGGCGTTGAAAGCGGCGAGGATGGAAAGTAGCAACAATTCCTTGTCGGTGCTCAATGTATACATCGTCTTGCCTTTCAGGGCACGAATGGAATCGACAAAAAGCTTCACCGCCACCACGAGCATCATGGCAAAAACCATATACTCGGCGATATAGGTGAAAAGATGCGACATCAAACGGCCTATGCTATAACCCACCAAAGCCATGATGCCTTGGCTGAGGCCAAACATGACGGGAATCCAAATCTTCTGCGAAGGCTTGTCGTCAGACTTCACCAAGCCCACCGAGCGCGTGACCACGCCGGAGGTCAGGCAGAGGATAAAGAGGATGCTGAGGATAATTGAAGGAGTGGTCATTGTAAATAGGTAGAGACGGTGCATGCACCGTCTCTACATGATTGAAGTTGAATCAACCCAGTCTCTTAAACTGGCAAGTGAAGTGACGCATCAGCTCGGCTTCCCAGGTGATTTCCAGACCACGCTTGATGGTGTCGCGGCGGTCGTAGACATTCTTCAGGGCAGCGGCGATGACGTCCATGTGGTTGTTGGTGTAGACACGGCGCGGGATGCAGAGGCGCACGAAGTCGTTGCCACCGAAACGGTTCTCGCGGGTGACGGGGTCACGGTCGGCAAGGACGTAGCCGATTTCGCAGGCACGGATGCCGGCTTCGAGATACAGCTCGCAGGTCAGCGTCTGGGCGGGGAACTCTTCCTTAGGAATGTTAGTCAATACCTTGTCAGCATCGACGAAGATGGCGTGGCCACCAGCGGGACGCTGGTAAGGAATGCCATACTCGTCGAGTTTGGCAGCGAGGTAATGCACCTGCTTGATGCGGGTCTCGACCATCTCGAACTCGATGTTTTCCTTCAGGCCAACGGCCAAGGCGTCCATGTCGCGGCCGTTCATGCCACCATAGGTGAGGAAGCCTTCAAAGGGGATGCAGAACAGCTTGGCACCTTCGTACCAGTCCTTCTTATTGGTGGCGATGAAGCCGCCCATGTTGACGAGACCGTCCTTCTTGGCGCTCATGGTCATCGAGTCGGCATAGCTGAACATCTCGAGGGCGATTTCGCGCAAGGTCTTGTCGGCATACCCTTCCTCGCGCGTCTTGATGAAATAGGCGTTTTCGATGAAGCGGGCACTGTCGATGTTGACCGGCACACCGTACTTGTGGCACAGCTCACAGGTCTCACGGATGTTCTTCATGCTGACGGGCTGACCGCCGACGGTGTTGTTGGTGACGGTGAGCACCATGAACGGCACGTTGCCCTTGTTCTCTTTCAGCACCTTCTCCAGCTTCTCGAGGCTGACGTTGCCCTTGAAAGGCACTTCCAGCTGGGTGTCGTAGGCCTCGGGCACGGTGACGTCGATGGCGAAGGCCTTACGGCTCTCGATGTGACCCTTGGTGGTGTCGAAGTGGGCGTTGCCGGGGACGACCATGCCGGGCTTCACGAGGTAGGAGAACAGCACGTTCTCGGCAGCACGGCCTTGGTGGGTGGGGATAACGTAGGGGAAACCAGTGAGTTCGGTGATGGTGTCCTTCATGTGGTAGAAGGAACGGGCACCACCGTAGCTCTCGTCGCCCATCATCATCGCACTCCATTGGCGGTCGCTCATGGCGCCGGTGCCGCTGTCGGTGAGCAGGTCGATGTAAACATAGTCGCTCTTCAGCATAAAAATGTTGTTGTGGGCTTCTTCGAGCCACTTTTCGCGTTGTTCGCGGGTGGATTTCTTGATGGGTTCAACCATCTTGATTTTCCACGCTTCTGCAAATGGTAATTCCATGATTATGATGTTTTGTTGATAGTAAACTAAGGTGTTTTCAAAAAGTGGTCAAAGATAGGGATTTTTTCGCTATGCCAAGGCGATGAAGCAAGATTTTTTATATTTTTGCTCCAAGATATACATAGTAACCATGAAAAAACTACTCTTCACTTTCTGCATTTGTCTCATTTCATCTTTCGCCTTTGCCGGCAGCATCCTCATCGAAGGTTTCGAATACGCCAACCATGATTTAGTGAAGCCCGTAGGATGGGTTTGTGACGACGACTCCTGGCTCTGTGGCTACCAAGAAAAAGACCACAACCGCTTCCCGCACTCGGGCAACTGGTACGCTTTCAGCAACACCGACGACTCGTGGATGTTCATGCAGCTCTACCTCATCACCGACATGCATTACCGCTTCAGCTGTTGGGCCATCTCCGACGACAACTGCCAACTCGAATTCTGGGCAGGCACCTCCCCTTCCGTCGACGACATGCACACCCTGCTTCTCGTCACCACCGTCGGCAGCGAAGGTTACGAGAAAATCTCGAATTATGTCGAAACCATCCCCGAAGGCTGTTATTATATAGGTATCCGTGCCCTCGCGAACGACAACACCACCCACCTCACCATCGACGACATCGAAATCGACATGGTGGAGCAATACGACTTTATGGCCGAACCCATCACGGGCGATTCTTCCATGTATCCCGGCACACAAGGCATCTTCCATTTCATGGTGGAAAACATTGGCTTCGATGCCTTGGATATCACCATGCACCCGTCCAATGAGTTCTTCACCAATTTCAGTTGCCTTGTGAATGGGGTTAGCGGCATGACCTTCCATACCGAGCCTAACGAGGTCGTGAAAGCCACCATCACTGCCACGCTGCGCCCCGAAATCGAGCCTGGCACCGTTTGCTGGCTCGATGTTCAAATGACCATCCCCTGCAATTGCAACACGGCCTTGGTCACTTTTTGGGTGACACCATTGGAGACTGAGAACGCCGCTGAAAACACCGCTATGGAAGTCAGCGTCTATCCCAACCCCGCCAGCGACTTCGTTACCGTGGAAGCCGAGGAACTGCAAAGCGTGACATTGATCGACATTAATGGGAAAACCCTCGGCAGCATCGCCACCAAGGGTAATTCCGTTAATCTCGATATCAGTAAATTAAAAGCGGGAGTGTATTACATCTCCGCCAAAACGCGCTCCACTTCTTCCTTAGTGAAGTCGATTCTAAAGATGTGATTGGGCTTCAGATAATAAAGCTCGTGCTCGCTTTGGAAGCGTTTTTCTCCTCCACCCGTGATGTTAAGCATCACCACATCGTCAGCCTTTACCACACCTTTTTCGACGGCCTGCTGCAATGAGGCGGTGGCCACAGCTGCGGCATGGTAGATGTCAATGCCTTCCGTCTCCTCAAACAAAGCCTTGGCAGCATTGGCTTCGGCATTGCTGACGGCAAGGATGTCGCCATCGGTGTCTTTCAAGGCATCGTAGAGGCCACCGGCGAGGCCGTAGGGCGGCTTGCGGTTGGAAAGCACAGGGGCGCAAATCTCAGCTGCATCCTTACGAGCTTGGTCAGCATCATAAGGCAGCAGCGCGCGTGAGTCGGCACGCCAAGCATCGTACATAGGCACGAAAGGCTTGTTTTGCGATACCATCAGGCGGGCTTTGTTGGCACCATAGCGACCGTCGCCAATGAAGCGCAAATTGGCTTCCCATGCAGCGATGGCACCTGTGCCGCTACCGACAGCCTGAAAATAGAAGTCGGGTGTGCGGCCGATGAAGGTCGTGGCCGACATCATCGTGGTACTCATGCCGTCGCGGCGGGCGATGTTCTTGGCACCGCCTTCGGCGAGGTAACCTTCCATCCCACACACCACATTCGATAGATTGATAGCATCGAAATAGTCGCTGCCACTCTCGGTGGTGATGAGTTTCACGCAGGGATTCAACGGCTTGTCGAACCACAAGGCGTTAATGTTGTCCTGCGGCACACAGAGCAGCAGCTTAATGCCGTTGTCGGAGCACACCTTGGCGAAGGCACGGGCAGTGTTGCCTGCTGAGGCCACCACCAAAGTCTTACCTTTCAGCTCGTCATCCAAACGAGCGCACACCGAGAAGGCTTCCATCTCCTTGAACGAGCATGTCGTCATGCGAGCATTACGCTCCGGCCACCAGCCATTGAAGGTGATGTAGAGGTTGTTGAGTCCGAGGTGCTTAGCCAGTCCCTCACTCTTATAGGAGACCGGCTCCGAAGGATTGGCCAGCATTGTCTTGATAGGCAGCCAGTCGGCATAGCGGTACAAGCCTAAACAAGCACCTTCTTTCACTTCAAGTTGTTTCTTTTCATATATGGGACGCACCATACTCGGTTTGTCGCACAGTTTATCGTCAAGGGTCCAGCCTTCGTCATCGAAGACACGGCCAGTAGCTACGGTTTGCAGCTGGTATTTCGTTGGAGTGAAAATCATATTACTATCTTTTTGCGTTTTGTGGCGCAAAGATAGAAAAAAGTAAATTATGTGATAGTAAATGTTTTTACCAAATTTTACCGCCAACCATCTCCGAAAAGTCAGGCAAATGATCGAGTGGTTGCAGGACCCGTCCCTCTGCCTTGAAACAATAGGTGACAGCGCCATTGCCTAAAAGAAGGTACTTGGGCTGCAGCGCGGAATGGTAACGCAAGGCCTGATCAAGCACGGCTTGGGTGAGTGCAACACTTGCTGCCTTGCACTCCACCACCATCAACGGGCTGCCATCAGAACCGAAAACGACGGCATCGGCGCGCTTGTCCAAGCCGTTCACCTTCAGCGAATATTCCACCGCCACTAATCCTGCTGGCACCTTGAGGTGCTCCACCAGCAGATACAACATCTTCTGTCTCACCTCCTCCTCGGGTGTGAGCAACACGGAGCGCTTGCGTAGTGGGTCAAACACGAAGGTCTTCCCCTCGCGTTCCTCGGTCTTGAACCATTGCAGCTGTTGTTCTGCCATTATTGCCGTTTTTTGTGCCGACAAAAATAAAAAACATTACCTTTGCCTCAAATTATGCACCATGAAAAAAAGCTTTCTCCTTCTTTTGGTCTTCGCCGCGGCGCTTTCCTCTTGTACTCACGATGCAGATTCCCTCATCGGCACCTGGACGGTGACCAAGGTGAACGTACAGTTCGATGAGCAGCGCAACACCCCTGAACTCGTGAAGCAGGTGGGCGAGATGGAGAAACAAAACGTCATCAGCATTAGTAAGGATTCGACTATAGTTTTCAAGGGACTGGAAGAAGAATGGCAAGGTGAGGCAAGCCTTAAAAACGACACGCTGTACCTTGAGGGCACAGCGTTCGGTGTATGGAAAGGTGGAGAAATTGTCACACGGACGGATTCTCCGCTGGGGGAAGTGGTGGTGACTTATCGGAAGTCTGGATTGCTTCGTCGTACCTCCTCGCAATGACGCGAAGCGGCAGAAAGGACGACAAGCGACTACTGCTCCACAAACTGCAAACTATAGGCTATCGCCTCCAACTGTAAAATCTGATTGCGTTTCTTTTGGTTAGGCTCGTAGTAGTAGCCTTCCACGGTGACGAGGTTACCCGTGCGCCTGTCGGCGAAGGTGTACGACACGAAGGGGCCGCCCATGAAGTCGTTCACCACACGCCACATACCACGCATCTCCATCGTATAGCCTGCAGGGAAGTCTTTGACGTTGGTCACCAAAGGCGGAACAAATTCGGTCTCGGTGGCCATATAGGAGCCTTCAGAGGGGCCAGGGATGTACTGTTGCATCATCCTGTCGCGCAAAGCGATGAGGCTTGGCGTGCTGAACTGAACAGTGTCTTTGTAAGGTGTCTGGTAAATAACGATGCAGGCGCTGGAGCGTTCCAGTTCCTTGCGGATCCACATAAAGTCAGGCTCGTCCTTGGCGACATAGAAGCCTTGCGGCAAGGTAAGCTTGAAGCCAAAACGCTTAGCGATGGCGTTGGCGACATTGTCGTCCTTCGTAGTGCGAAACACATTCATGATACGCTCGCGTTCCACTTTATCGAACCACTGCTGGTAGATCTCTTTCTGCGAGTCGAACAGCTCGACCCACGAGGTGATGTCGGGGGCACTGATTTTGATGTAACGCTGTGGCGCCGCCCAAAGGTCTTCAGC
>LXOW01419051.1_pt2 | contig 14332 bp, 3 predicted proteins | sample 1368591 | NCBI WGS metagenome assembly LXOW01 (sample SAMN04884650, study PRJNA319009) | bovine gut metagenome | isolation source: Cow rumen | host: Bos taurus | place: Italy: Legnaro (PD) | collected 2014-07-09
GGCAGCACGATGACCGTCAATTTTACCGCCCCTTACACCTACAATGGCGGTAACCTGCTCGTTGGTTTCTATCTGACGAGCAAGGGTAACTACAAGTCCATTACTTGGATTGGTGAAACTGTGAGCGGTGCTTCTGTTCAAGGCTACCATTACAGCGACCTGGCCAGCGTTACCACCTCGCAGCGTGACTTCCTGCCCAAGACCACCTTCGACTACACTCTTGGTGGCGGTGGTGAAAGCGTTCCTTACGAAGCACAGATTGGTGAAGGTACCGGCACTTCTGGCTACTTCCCCTTCTACACGCTCTACAACTACAGCATTGCCGAGGAACTCTTCTTGGCTTCTGAGTTGACCGAAGCTGGCGTTCTGCCTGGCGAAGTGACGAGCCTGAGCTGGTATGCCACCAATGAGACTGGCTACGAACAGCAGGGTCTCAGCATTTGGATGGCCAATGTCAGCGACACTGAGTTGACGACTGCCTCTCATGTGGCCACGGACATGACTCTCGTTTACACGGGTGCCATGACTCCTGCCATGGGTTGGAACGAGTTCCCCTGCAATGCCGGTACCTTCACATGGGACGGCACGAGCAACATCCTGATTTTCTGCCAGAGAAACAATGGTGCCTGGAACAGCACTATCAGTTGGCAATGTACCACCACTGATTTCAACTCCATGAGTTACCGTTCTCAAGACAGCGAAGCTTATGATGTGACTGTTTCGAACACTATGAACACCAGTACGAGCCGTCCTAACATCATCATCAAGGGTGTTGGCGGCGGTGGTGAGCCTGAGCTCATTCCTGTTGAGCATGATCTTACCATTCATGACGCTACTTCCAACAACAGCTATGTGCCTATTTACGGTACATGGGCTGATGCCTATCTGAAGTGCGAAATGGTGTATCCCGCCTCCGAGCTGAGCGAAATGGCTGGCGGCGAAATCAATGGCATTACCTATTACCTGTCTTCTTCCGCTGCGGAGGCTTGGACCGGTACATGGGAAGTCTTCATGTATGAAGTGGGCGACACCAGCATTAGCGACTTTTACGGTGAAGGCCGTTCTATCGTGTACACGGGTGCTCTCGACGGCACTGGTGAGACGATGGCGATCGAATTCGACACGCCTTACACCTACAACGGTGGCAATCTGCTTGTCGGTGTTTATCAAATCGTTCCGGGCATCTATAAGGCTGCCTCTTTCTATGGCGAGACTGTGACGGGTTCTTCGGTGCAAGGCTACAGCTCAACGAGCCTGGACAACATCAGTGCTAACCAGAGAAACTTCTTGCCGAAGACCACCTTCGACTACACCACTTGGGAAGAGGCTCCTTCTTTAGAGCCCATCACCGAGGTCTACATCAATGGCTTCGTCGCTCCCGCTTGGGGTGTCACTCCCGTTGACAACACCTTCATTCCCGAGGATGCCAACTACACCCTCGTCTCAAGCGGTTGGTACATCTACTATCCCCGCCGTGGCGAAACCAGAGCACAAGGCCGTCTCATCGAGCCTGACCCGAACTTCACCGAAATGGACGGCAGAGCCTACTACATGGAATTCTATGTGACCGCCAACGAAGGCTACGGCTTCACCAACAACACCGTGGCTTATCTCAACGGCGATGCCAACATGTGGCATGAGGATTCCTACATTGCAGAATACGAAGCTGTCCTTTACACCATCGACTTCTTCCCGGCCGATACATACGAGGCTGGCCTCCACACTTATGCCATGTACGGCGTGGGTGAGAATGCCTACGAGAACATCGACCGTCTCCTCATCGAGCGTCCTAACGGCGCTTGGATGGAGCCTTATCACTTCCAACTCTACAACGACGGCGCCAATGACGTTGAGGTCGTCCTCATCGACTTCCTCTTCGACAACGGCTACTTCAGCATGGCAGAGGGTACCGAGTATCCCATCGCCGTGGCCGCCACCGGTCGTCCTGGCGTTGACCTCTACATCAACACCACCATCGACTGGAGCAACACCGCTGAAATCATCAGCAAGCTGGCTGTCAACACCAACGAGCGCAGCACGCACCTCTATCAGATTGTCGCTGCTCCTTACCAGCCCTATTGCCCGGATGTCGTTGAGCATGCCTACAACCTCAACAACGGCGATGCTCTGAACGCTGGCTTCACCTGGAGAAAGTACATGTCTGAGATTTGGGACGGTCCCGATGAGATGGAACTCCACGCCAACTACGACCTGCCCGACTACGATGAGAACATTCCTGACGGCTACGATGCCGTGATGAAGTTCACGATTGACCACCCGATGAACCTCAACGCCCGCGTGGTGGAAGGTTACGAAAACGGTAAGGTGGCCCTCTATCGTGCTGACTTCGACGGCGAAGGTGGTGGCCCGATGGCTACCAACAACTACACCGGTCGCCCGATGAACGGCAGCGGTGGTGGCGCCACTGGCGGCAGCTTCGAGGCTGTGATTGGCAATGTGGAAAGCACATCTACCTCTTCCTATGCTCCTTATTATCAGTTGTACTACAATAGTATTAGCGAAACTCTGTACACGGCTGCTGAACTCGCCGCTGCTGGTGTTACCACTGCCCCGATGACCAGCCTCAGCTGGTATGCCACCAGCGATGCCAGCTACATGGCCCATGGCATTCAGATTTGGATGGCCAATGTGAGCGATGCGGCTTTGACCACCACTTCACACCTCACCAGCGGCATGAGCCAAGTCTTCTCTGGCGACATTCAACCCGTTCAAGGCTGGAACGAGTTTGCCTTCAACCAAGGCAGCTTCGCTTGGGACGGCCAAAGCAACGTGCTGATTTGCGTGGCTCGTGTTGACACTGAGTGGCACAGCGGTCCGTCATGGAGAGCTGAAAACGTTGGCTTCAACGCTGCTGCTTATGACTATGATGACTACACAGTCTTTAACCCTACTACAGATACGTATACCTTGGCCTACACTAACCGTCCTGTCATTACCATGAAGGGTGGCAACCGTGGCAACAGCAACAGCTTCGATGCTGATGCTCGCTATATGGCTGGCAGAAGTGCTTCGGCTGTGGTGACTCCTATGATTTCCCACACACCCGCTATTGCTGACTACGTTCCTGCGAGAGGCAATGCCACCATCATCTTGACGGCTGACGATGTTTGGGGCGATGGCTCTGGCTATCAGATGTTGCTTGATGCCGATGCTACGGCTTATGGCACTATCATCCCCACTTCTGGCGCTTTGAGCCTCAACTGCTCTGGCAATGAAGACATCTATGCTGAGTTTGAGTATAAGATCCCGACCAATGCCGATGGTAGCTGCTCGACTATGAACATGGTGAACAACAACAGCGTAAGCATCACCATCCCCGCTGGTACATACGACTGGTGCATCACCAACCCCACGCCTGACGATCGTATTTGGATTGCCTCTGGTAATGGTACCATTGGTGGCCGTTATGACGACTATGAGTTTGTGGATGGCATGATCTATGAATTCCATGTTTATTTTGGCGGATCCAACGATGCTACCGATGTGGTCATCACTCCCGATGGTGTTCCTACGGTTCCTGTCACCTTTAATATGGGTGATTCCTATGGCGATGGTTGGAATGGTTCTTATATCATAATCACCACTGACGGTGGCTTCACTCAACTCGTCACTTTGGGCAACGGCTCGGAAGGTACACAGATCATCAACATCCCTGCCGGCTCACAGGTCACTTTGACTTGGCAGTCTGGTTCAAGTTATGACTATGAATGCTCGTGCGACGTCGTCATGAACGGTGAAGTTATCTATTCCTTCTCCGCTGAAGTTGGTGAGACCTTCACGTTCGACATTCCTGGCAGCGATACTCCCGTCGATCCTGATCAGCCTGTGGTTGGTAACTTCCACTACTGGAGTGAAGGTCCTGTCATCACTGACTTGAACGTGTTGAACGGTACCTACTATCTGGTTGCCTCGTCAACAGATCCTGACTTTGAGGTTGAATTCAACATGACCGAACTGCCTTGCCCCGAAAAGGCTATGGTTGTTTCGCCCGTCGACGATGCTAATGACCTTGATCCTGACGACGTCGTTTTGAAATGGATCCTTAGCCCCGATTGCATCCAGTATCGTCTCGTCTTCGGTAGCATCTACTATGTGAATCCGGACAACGAAAACGATATGAACCATCCGTATACCTACGTCACCCCGTGGAGCAGCAATCTCGAAGAGAGCATCGTTATTTCTGATTACGTTCAATTGTATCACAACACCAACTACTTCTGGCGTATCGAACAGCGCACCGGCCTCAGCGATGAGAACCCTGGCTGCGTCACCGTTAGCGATATTTGGGGATTCACCACGCACCTCCATGTGCCAGATAACCTCAGTGCTGACGACGAGACCATCTTCGAAGACCAGTCGCTCACCCTGACTTGGGATCCGATTGAGGATCGTACCTATCGTAAGTACTACATTTATTTGGATGGAGTGCGTTTTGATTCGACTATGACCACTCCTAACCCGTCGGCTCAGCACAGCAAAACCTTCGGGCCTAATACTTTTGCCTACAACATGGAAGGCTACAACTTCTACGTCACTGCCGTCTATGACGAAGGCGAATCCGCCCCGTCCGAAAGCATCAACGTGAAGGTGAGCGGCTACAGCAATGCCACCGGCATCAACGGTTATGCTTTCGAGCAGGACGGAGTGACCCCGATAAGTGGCGCTACCGTCACCCTCACCGGCACCGATGAGTTCGGCGATTCGCACACCTACACCACTACCACCGACGCCAACGGTTACTACAACCAAGTGGTCTATGCTGGCAACTACACTATGGCTGTTGCCAACAAGCCTGGCTACCAGGAGACTGAGACCAACCACACGTTGCCTTTCACTGTGGTTTATAACGGTCAGGTCGACAACGTCAACTTCATCATGGATGAGCTGTTCATCGCTCCTGCCCATGTGTGCGCCCAGCCGGTGTACGTGCAAGGCGTTGAAGGCGACACCCTCGTCCAAGTGTGGTGGGACTTCAACTTCTGCGATCCTTTCGAGGCTCAGATTGGTGAAGGCACTGGTACTGAAAGTCATATGCCGTTCTATACCTTGTATGACAACAGCATCGCTACCGCCCTCTACAGAGCTGATGAACTTGAAGCTGCTGGCGTGAACACCGCTGACATTACGAGCTTGAGCTGGTATGCCAACAACGCTCCGGGCTATGCCCAGCAAGGCATCACCATCTGGATGGCCAACGTGACTGACAACGTCGCTCCCACCACTTCGCCTCTTGCCACTGGTATGACCAAGGTCTACACCGGTGCCATGACTCCTGCTGTGGGCTGGAACGAGTTCGTCTTCAACCAAGACGTTTTCGCCTGGGACGGTGAGAGCAATGTGCTCATCCTCGTGCAGCGCAACAATGGTGACTGGAACTCGACTGTGAACTGGAGAGCTACCAACGCTGGTTTCCAAGCTGTTTCTTACGACTATCGTGACGGCACGAGCTATGATGTTGAGAACTCCACTTATAGCATGTCCACCACCAATACGCGTCCGAACATCATTATGAAGGCCATCTGCGATCGTCAGGAAGAGGCAATGCGTAGCCTGCACCACTTCAACATCTATCGTACCGACTGCTACAACGATGGTCCTTACAACAGTGAGAACACCGACTTCATCTCCACCGCATGGGTGCCCGACACTTCTTACTTCGATGTGGGTTGGCCGGCCCTCGAACCTGGTGCCTACAAGTTTGGTGTCAGCGCCGTCTATGCTGGCAACCGCGACGATGTTGTTGAATATCCGTTCGAAGAGCGCGAAAGCGAAATCGTGTGGCACACCATGTGCTCGCCCTGCATCGACAAGGACATGTACCTTGAGAATGAAGTCACGGTCAACGTGGTGCTGAACAGCGCCGACAGCCCGGAGGGCGTTCAGGTGAGCTTCCAGAACTTGAATCCTGGTGAGGAGAACAACCATCATCAGGATGGTGTCACGCTCGACCAGACCGGTTACTATGTGTTCCCGCGCTTCCGCAAGGGTGACTACATTGTGACGGTTGGCTTGCCTGGCTACGAGACCATCGAGGTTCAAGAATCCATCTGGGAACCCAGAGACCTGCGTTATGTGCTGACTGAGATTATCTGCACTGTCCAGAACCTGTACGTCAGCCGTACCGGTTGGGCCATGTGGGATCCTCAGGCCCCGTGCCCGGGCGGTGTTGAACCTGGCCCGACTCCTGGTCCGACTCCTGGTCCTGGCACCGAGTTCAGCTTCGGCTTCGAAGAAGATCCTGAAGCCAATGGTTGGAGCATCATCCAAACCAATCCTTATGAGACGTGGGAGCGTGTGGAGACCATCTCGTTCAGCAGCGGCGATGTCGTTCCTCACGAGGGACAATATCAGATGGAGCTTAATTGGGACTATGACGATCAGGACGAATGGCTGATTACGCCTTCGTTTGCCGTTCCCGCCAATGCCAACCTGAGCTTCTGGATGTATGGACAATGCGGTTCCACCTATGGTGACCACTACTGTGTGAAGGCTTCTGCCGACAATGGTTCGACTTGGACGACCCTGTGGGATGCTTCCGCACAGCCTAGTGCCGAGAACCACTATGCATCGGCCATCAACATTGACCTGAGTGCATACGCAAGCCAGAATATCAAGCTGGCATGGAACGCCTATGCTACTGGCGGTCTGTGGTACACATGGTTCGTCGACGACATCACCGTGTCCGCCGGCCGCAATGTGATTACGTTCGACGGTAGACAATGGCTGCGTCAGCCCGTTACTGTGGTTGCTCACAATGTTGAAGGCCAAGTCAACAGGGATGGTAGCAGAGCCGAGCGTCACCTCGAAGGCTACAAGGTCATGTGCACCAGCATCGACGGCGAGCCTATCTTCAACCACAACACTGTTGCCGAGCAGCCGTTCTGCCAGCTGGCTACCGACGAACTCGTTGAAGGTGAGCACTACATTGTGAAGGTTGCTGCCATCTACAGCACCGGCATGAGTGAATACGTGCAGGTTGAATGGCAATACGAATCCTGCGAGCACTATGCTGGCACCGTCAACGGTGTGACCGCTGAAGGCAACACCATCGCCTGGGATTATCCTGGCGGAGACCAACCCGGTCCTGGTCCGGATCCGGAACCCACCGATGATGTTACGGTTGTCCTGAATGTCCCCACCGACATTTGGGGCGACGGCACTGGCTATCAGCTCTGCCTCGATGCCGACCACAACACCTATGGCACCACCATTCCTGAGACTGGCAACTTCACTGCCGGCACCTTCGCCGACTTTGAGTACACCATTCCTGAGAACGCTGTATGCGATTACAACACGAACACCATCGTCATCAACGGCAGCCAGTCCATCACGATTCCTGCTGGTGTGTATGACTATGTGTTCCTGAATCCTTTCCCGGGTGGTCCTTACTACATTGCTTCCGACTACGGTCAATTCCCGGGTCGTGGCGATGACTACGAGTTTGAAGGTGGCAAGACCTACACCTTCACGGTGTCAGTGAACAACTACGACAACATCACGTTGGTGATTACCGACAATGACGGTCGTGTTTGTGGCACCGGTAGCAACAACGTTGTTGCTGACAACACTTACTGCCGTGTGAACGAGAACTATGTGGCTCCTGTGCTCAGCTCGGTTGGCACGTCCCTGCAAAATAACGCTGAGGGCAACACTGGTCTCAACTACCGCGACGGTTATCTCCAGTACTGCTCTGACACCTATGGTGGCGGCATCGGCACTGGTGGTGGCCAGGTCTGGTGGGCTGTTATGTATACGCCTGCTCAGCTGACCGCCTACAATGGCCAAAGCATCACCAAGGTGGGTGTCTATACTGGCACAGGCTATGGCCATACCTACACGGGTAACTACACTGCTAGCGTCTATCAAGGCGGCACCACGGCTCCTGGCACATTGATGGCCACCAAGACCGAGAACATCGGAGTGGAAGATGCTTGGTATGACCTTACACTGGATGCTCCTGTGACGATTGACGCTTCACAGAGCCTCTGGTTGGTCTTCAATGCCACAATTGCTTATCCGATGTCACACTGTGAAGCCTATATGGGCGACATGAATAGCACATGGGCCTCTCTGGATGGAGTTTCATGGGATTATGTCAGCAATCTGGGTGTGGATCCCGCCACATGGATGATTCGTGCCTACGTTGAGGAAGGTACGACTCCTCCGACACCTCCGACGCCTGCTGAGGGTATCCTGGGTGCCATGATCTTCGTGGACGGTGAATGGGAAGCCTTCGTCGAGGCTCCGACCAACACCTACACCTACGAAGGTGAAGGCGAGAACATCTGTGTCCGTATCGTCTACGCCGGCACTGCAGAATTGCCTGCCAACAACTTCAACTATGCCATGAGCTGCGAAGAGTGCGTTGGCGACGCAGAGATGTGCCCGGCTGGTGCTCCCATCTACGGCGATGTCGATGTCAACGACCAAATTCGTATTTGGTGGGGCAATGACGACAGAAGCTGGCACGGCAAGATCGAGAAGTACAATGTGTACCGTTCGACCGACAACGTCGACTACGCTCTCATCGGCGAAGTTCCGGCAGGTCGCGCCGACCTTTACGAGTACTTCGATGCTCCTGTGGTTGGCGGCACGTACTACTACCAGGTGACCGCTGTCTACAATGACGGTTGCGAGTCCGCTCCTGCCGTTTCTGGCGAGAACCCGGATCAGAACTACGTCATGTTCGGTATCACCGGCATCGGCGAGAACAGCGCCAACGTGAACCTCTTCCCGAACCCGACGAAGGGTAACGTGACCATCCAGGCCATGAACATGCACCGNNATGGTCCGCGTCTACACCGACGAAGGTGTGACGGTGAAGCGTGTCACTGTGCTGCACTAATTGATTGGTTATTGTAGAGACGTGCCATGGCGCGTCTCTACCAGACCAACCGATAAAAATTGGAAAGGCAATCCTTCGGGGTTGCCTTTCTTTTTTGTATCTTTGCACTGCAACAACTCATTAGACCCTATGAATCTCTTTCAGCTCTTCAAAAACGTCAGTCCCTTCGTCAAGCCTTACAAAGGGTTGGTATTCGTCACCTTAATATTAACCCTTGTCGGCTCCATAATGGCTCAGGTCAACGCCGTCGTTCTCGACTGGACTGTCGACCAGGTGAATGGTCTTGTCACCTCCGGGGAACAGTGGGGGCAGCGCGCCGCCCATATCATCATCTTGATTTCCTCGGTGCTGCTTGGCAAGGAAATCCTGTCGGCAGGCATTACCTTCGCGCAAAACTATTACGGCGAGCGCATGCGCATCTACGTCAGCCGCGATTTGGCGCAGAGCGTCATCGAAAAGGTGTTGACTTTCCGCATGGCCTTTTTCTCGTCGGGCGACAACGCCACGGGCAAGCTTCAAGCCCGTATCGACCAAGGCGTGAGTAGCCTGTCACGCACAGTGCAGAACTTCTTCATTGACCTGCTGCCGCTGTTCACGAGCGCCCTTTTGGCCTTGATACTGATGTTTGCCGCCAATGTCTATGTCGGCCTGGTGGCCTTGGGCATCGTCCCCATCTACTTTTGGATTACCTATCGTCAGGCCAAACGGTTGAAAGGCTGGCGTCGTGAGATGCGCAATCATTTGGAAACAAAGAGCCAAGGTATCAAAAACATCATCGACTCCATCAACGTCATCAAGAGCTTCAACCGTGAGCAGATAGAAGGGCAGAAGCAGTTGGATATCCAGAACCAAGTCACCGAAAACCAGATGAAAACGCGAAAGGTGGCATTCTACTACAACGGCGTGAAGAGTTTTGTGAAGCAAGTCGGCACGGTGCTGGTCATCATTCTCACAGCATACCTTGTATTAATAGGCTACCCTGGCATGACCATCGGTAAAATCATGTACCATGTGATGCTGTTCAGCAACGTCATCGCACCCATAACGCAACTGCAACGCATCTTCGACGACGTGAACGACGCCTTGATCTATGCAGAGGGCTTCTTCGGTATCCTCGAAGCGGAAGAAGAGGTGGAGCCTTCGGGAAGCTACAAGCCGGAAAAGATTCACGGCTTGTTCGAGATGAAAAACGTCGATTTCACCTATCCCAACGGCAACCAAGCCCTCTTTGACGTGAACATGACCATCGAGCCGAACAAAATCACGGCTTTGGTGGGCCTTTCGGGTGCGGGCAAGAGCACCATTGTCAACCTGCTGGACAAGTTCTACGAGCCGCAGCTGGGCACCATCACCCTTGACGGCGTGGATTTGCGCGAATACGACACCAAGTTTCTTCGTGAGAACATCGGCCTCGTGTTGCAAAAGAACCATATCTTTGACGGCACGATAGAGGAAAACATTCTTTACGGCAAGCCCAACGCCACGCATGAGGAAGTGGTGGAGGCTGCCAAGAAATCGTACATCTACGACCAGATAATGGCACTGCCCAAGCAGTTCGAGAACAAGGCCAGCGACCTCTCGGGCGGGCAGCAGCAACGCATCGCCATCGCGCGTATGTTTCTCAAGAACCCGCCTATCATCTTCCTTGATGAACCCACAGCCAGCCTCGACGCCATCGCCACCGAGCAAATCAAGAACAGCCTCGACGCCATCAAGAAAGACCGCACCGTCATCATTATCTCGCACAGCATTTCTCAAATCATAGACAGCGATATGGTTTACGCCCTCAAGACAGGCCACGTGGAAGAATCCGGCGACCCAGATGAAATTTACAAGAAAGGCGGCATCTACAAGGACATCATCGATGCTTCGGCCCGCAGCCTGAATATTGAAAAGATTGCTAGGACGATTGATGACACTTTGTAAGGCGCAAAATCTTGCCTCTCCTTAACCATCCGTCAAATTCTCATAAAATAATCATCATTTTATGATAATTACTTTATGGTAATGAGATTTTTCCTATTTTTGCAAAAAATAGTATATGAAAAATCCCTTTGTTACCAATGGTTATGCCGGACAGGAGTATTTCTGCGACCGTGTAGAGGAAACCAAATCCATTAGAGAACTATTGCTCAATGAGAATAACATCGCCTTAATTTCACCTCGACGTTTGGGCAAGACGGACTTGATTTACCATGTGTTTGACGATGAAGAGATTCGAAAGACGCATCATTGTTTTGTTGTGGATGTATATGCCACCAAAAACCTGAGCGATTTTGTGAATCTTCTTGGAAAAGCCGTTGTAGATGAGTTACGCCCCAAGGGCAAAGCTGTGTGGAGCCGTTTTTTGGACATTATCAGCTCGCTTCGGTCAGAGATATCGTTTGACATTAACGGACAACCTGTTTGGGGAATGGGACTTGGTGAAATCAGCAACCCCTCAGTTACTTTGGACGAGATTTTCTCCTATCTAAATCAGGCAGATAAGCCTTGTTTTGTCGCTGTTGATGAATTCCAGCAAATCACTAAATACAATGACGATACGGTTGAGGCTACCTTGCGAACTTATGTGCAACGTTGCACCAATGCACATTTCATTTTTTCCGGATCGCAACGGCATCTGATGAATGGCATGTTTACTTCTCCTGCCAGGCCGTTTTACCAGTCGGTCACCATAATTAATCTTCAGCCGCTTAGCTTGCCCGTTTATACTGCCTTTGCGGAGGACAAGTTCAACGAAGCAGAGAAGACACTGGATCCCGATGTGGTGAAAGAACTATACACACGTTTTGATGCGGTCACAAGCTATATGCACAGGGTGTTGAATGTGTTGTTTTCCAGAACCCAACCAGGAGAAACCTGTGGCGTTGACAAGGTAGACCAAGCCATAGAGTACATCTTGCGAATGTCGTCAGACACCTACGAAGCCCTTCTTTACCAAATGCCAGAAAAACAGCGTTCTATCTTCATCGCCATCGCATGTGAGGGAAAGGCCAAAGAGGTGAACAGCGCGTCATTTTTGAAGAAATACCGGCTCCCATCAGCAAGTAGTGTTGCATCAGCCATAAAAGGGCTGTTGGAAAAAGACTTCATTACTATGGATAAAGGTGAATACATGGCATACGACCAGTTTTTTGTGCTATGGATGAAATATAAAGGCATTTTGCCCTAATTTATCATGGTTTTTTTGCCATTTTGCAGAAGCAATCCAAATATTTTCTATTTTAGCCGATTGTTTTTGAGGATGGTGACATCGTCTCGCGTCCCGCGTCCCGAAGTCCCGTGTCAAAAGAATCTTGAAATAAGAAATGCGAAGCATTCAACGAAGTTAAATCTTGAAATCAACAAATCAATAAATAATGAGCACAAACTTTGACCCCCGCGCCAACTACGAGCTGACCAAGCAACAGGCCGGCTACGTGGAGCGCAAGAAAGCCACCCAAGAAGACTATGACCGCATAGGCTTCATGTCGGGACTGGAAGTGCACCAGCAAATCAAGACCAAGGAGAAGCTGTTTTGCCACTGTCCCGCCGGACAATTCAACAAGTTTGAGGACTACGATGCCGAGCTGATCCGTCACATGCGCCCGACCCTTTCGGAATTGGGCGAATACGACGGCACTGCCTTGATGGAGTTCAAGACGAAGAAGGAAATCGTCTATCGCATCAAGAACGGCACCGCCTGCACCTACGACATCGACGACACTCCGCCGTTCCCCATCAACAAGGAGGCACTGCACAACGCCATCGTCATCGCCTTGCGTTCCAACCTGAACATTGTGGGCGAGGTGCATATCACCCGTAAACAATACCTCGACGGTTCCATCCCAACAGGCTTCCAGCGTACCGCCATCGTCGGCGTGGAAGGCTTGCTCAAGCTGCCGAAGAAGGACATCCGCCTCATCCAGCTGAGCATCGAAGAGGATGCCTGCCGCGAGATTAGCGATATTGGTCACCGCCGTGTCTATCAGACCGACCGTCTCGGTGTGCCGTTGATTGAGACTGTCACCTATCCCGATTGCAAGAACCCTGACGAGTTGCGCGAGACTTGCGAATATATCCGCTTCCTTGGCCGTTCAACGGGGTTGGTCCGCACGGGTATGGGCGCAGGCCGTCAAGATGTCAACGTGAGCTGCACGGGCGGCACCCGTATCGAGCTGAAGGGTGTGCAACATGCCAAGTGGATTCCCGAACTCTCTCATAACGAATGCTTCCGCCAATGGTCGCTGGTGCAGCTGCAAGAAAGGCTGAACCGCGAAATCGGCAAGGAAGGCTGGAAGGTGGAAGTGGCTGACGCGTCGGTGATTACCGACTACTTGCCCATCCTCGACAACAAGGCTAAGGGTGGCGCGATGAAGATTATCAAGCTGCCGAAGTTCCGTGGCGTGCTGTCGCACTTCACCCAACCTGGCAAGATGTTCGCCGACGAAATCGCCGACCGCCTGAAGGTCATCGCCTGCCTCGAACGTCCCAATATGCTCCACGATGAGATGCTGGAGCCTGTGCTGACGCATGCACAGTGGCACAGACTGGGCAAGAAAGTCCATGCCACCGCCGATGATGCTCTCATCCTCGTGTGGGGTCCCAAGGAAGACATGCCTACTGCTATCGAGACGGTGGAAGAGCGTTGCCTCATGGCTTTCGACGGCGTGCCGAAGGAAACCCGTAAGGCCATCTGCAACGGCATCACCATCTTCGAGCGCGTACTCCCTGGTGCCGACCGTATGTATCCCGACACCGACTCGGCTCCTATCCCGCTCGACCCGGCTTACATCAAGGCCATGCGCGCCGAACTGCCCACCGAAATCATCGACCGTTATTATCAACTCAAAGAATGGAACGTGCCGGAGGACTGCTTCAGATACATCTTTGCGAAGAACTGGTTCCCCGCCATCGCCGAAGTCGTCGAGAAACTCGGCGTCGATGGCCGCACTGTCGGTCGCTTTGTCGGCATGAGGATCAAGCATCTCTTGGGCAAGAACCCCGCTTCGAAGTTCAATGGCGAGACCTTGTTCAAGCTCTTCGCCTTCCTGAAAGAAAAGGGTCTGAACAGCCGCTTGGCATGGAACATGGCTCCCGCCTTGGTGGAAGATGCTTCGATGGATATGCAGCAGGTCCTCGACAAGATGGGCTTCAAGCGTTTCGCTAAGGACGACTTGCTCACTAAGCTCGACAACCTCTGCGCTGGCTTCGCCCCGAAGAAGAAATCCTGCACCGACCTCGACCGCCAGAACTGGATCATGGGTCAGATGAAGGAAGCGATGGGTAACATCGAAATGAAAGAATTGGCTAACAACATCAAATAATTTGCAACATGGCTGAAGATTTTTTCCAAGGATATTGGGGTGCCTCGCTTGAGGTGCTCAAGAAATACAACTGCCGCGTGTGGAGTCAGGCCGAGTGCCAGACCACGGGTGGCCTCTTCAAAGGCACGATTCTGCCTCGCGCCGCCTTCCAGGACGACCA
>LXOW01440103.1_pt1 | contig 14331 bp, 12 predicted proteins | sample 1368591 | NCBI WGS metagenome assembly LXOW01 (sample SAMN04884650, study PRJNA319009) | bovine gut metagenome | isolation source: Cow rumen | host: Bos taurus | place: Italy: Legnaro (PD) | collected 2014-07-09
TCCGGCAGGCGCATTTCAGCCACGACGTTTATACCATGGTGGACGGTTTGAACAAGATTTCCACCATCAAACCGAAAGACACCCGCCTGGAGGCCGAGAATTATAAGAAACTGATTGTCCAGTATTCTACCGACCCGCGCGTGGCGGTGCTGAAAATCGCCGACCGCCTGGAGGTGATGCGCCACCTGGACATGTTCCCCAAATCTTCCCGCGAGAACAAGATCCTGGAGACGCTCATGCTGTACATTCCCCTCGCCCACCAGCTGGGCCTGTACAACATCAAGAGCGAAATGGAGAACATCTATTTCCGCTTTGCCGAGCCGGAACAGTACCGGGCCATCACCAACAGTTTGAAAGCCACGGAGAAAGACCGCATCAAACTCACCGACCAGTTTATCGAGCCGCTCAAGAAAAAGCTCTCCGATGCGGGCATCCGGTACAAATTGAAGATCCGCACCAAGACCGCCTGGTCCATCTGGAAGAAGATGCAGAAGCAGAAGGTGGATTTTGACGGGGTGTACGATGTATTCGCCATCCGGTTCATCATTGATTGCAGCGGGAGCCACGAAGAGGAACTGGATCTCTGCTGGAAGGTGTATTCCTTTGTTACCGAGGAATATACGCCCGATATGAACCGCTACCGCGACTGGCTCACCAATCCCAAACCGAACGGGTACGAGTCCCTGCACATCACCGTCAGCAACCGCGAAGGCGCCAACATAGAGGTGCAGATCCGCACCAAGCGGATGGACGACGAGGCCGAAAACGGCCACGCCTCGCACTGGTCCTACAAGGGCATCAAACACGATGAAATGATGGACCGCTGGCTGGTATCGGTCCGCAACACCCTGGAGCATCCGGGCCTGGTGAAAGACGAGGACATTCCCCTCCCGCCGTCCCGTGAGATCTTTGTATTCACCCCCACGGGCGAGTTGAAAATCCTGCCCGCAGGGGCTTCCGTACTGGATTTCGCGTTCATGATCCATACCGGGATCGGCTCGCGGTGCACCGGCGGAAAGATCAACGGGAAAGTGGTTCCCATCAAGGAGACCCTCAAGACCGGCGATGTGGTGGAAATCCTCACCAGCAAGAACCAGCATCCTTCATCGAGCTGGCTCGCCGCCGTGGTTACCTCCAAGGCCCGCACCAAGATCCGCCAGCTCCTGAACGAGGACGAATACAAGAAGGCCGCATCGGGCAAGGAACTGCTTTCCCGCCGGCTGAAAAACTGGAAACTCACCCTCAAGGACGAGATGCTCCATGACATCATGAAGAAACTCAAGTACTTGACGGTGAATTCCTTCTATGCCGCCGTAGGGTCCGAGGTCATTGATGTCAACACCATCAAGACCTACCTGCTGGAGCATATCAAACAGCAGCAGAACTCGGAGAATACCACCGAAATCACCCACGATGCCTGGACCGGCGAACGGGAGCAGGCGGGTTCGGACGATATCCTGGTCCTGAACGCAAAAGACCTCAAGGGACTGGACTACAAGATGGCCAAATGCTGCCATCCGGTTTATGGAGACAACGTTTTCGGCTTCGTAACCCGTACCGAAGGAATCAAGATTCACCGGATGTCCTGCCCGAACGCCTCCCGCCTCATGGCGGCCTACCCCTACCGCATCCAGAAGGTCCGGTGGGCCGAGACCCCTTCTTCGGGTAATTTCCAGGCCAGCCTGCGGATCATTTCCGGAACGGAGACCCTGGTTATCAACGAGATCATGGACATCGTAGGCTCGTTCAAGGCCTCGGTGCGCTCCTTCAACGTGTTGGAAAACGCCCGCAATTCCACCTACGACATTACGCTAAAAATCGCGGTTCCGTCGCATCTGGAGCTCGATAAGGTAATTTCGCAGATTCGCCTGATTAAGAATGTAATCCGGGTCAACCGCAGCTAGCGGCGCGCATCCAGGGCCTGCCGGAAAGCGGCGGCGTTGCGCAGGTGCTCGCTATAGGAAGCCGCGAACCGGTGCGTTCCGTCCATGGCCGGCGATGCGCAGAAAAACAGGTACCCGTGGCGGTCGGGATGCAGCACCGCCTCCAGGCAATCCTTCGAGGGCACGCAGATGGGCCCCGGAGGAAGTCCCGCATACTTATAAGTATTATAGGGGGAATCCACTTCCAGGTGCCGCTTGAGGATGCGGCGCGGTTCATAATCAAAGCAGAAAGCCACCGTAGGGTCCGCCTCCAGTTTCTGTCCAATAGCCAGTCGGTTCAGGTACACGCCGGCCACTGAGGGCATTTCCGGGGCATAATTGGTTTCGGACTGGACAATGGAAGCCAGTACGGAAACCTGCTTGGGAGTAAGGCCGCGGGCCTTTGCCAGGGAACGGCGTTCGTCTGTCCAGAAAGCGTCCCAAGCCTTTTTCTGCGAGGCCAGCACCTCTTCCGGCGTAGCCGTCCAATAGACCTGGTAGGTATCGGGCAGCAACAGGGAAAAGACATCCTGCGGCGAGAAGCCGAAAGAAGCCAGCAGGTCCCGGTCGCACAGGGCGGCATGCATGGAAGCCGAATCCAGCAGCAGTTGGTTGGATATTTTCCGGGCGATGGCGCCTTTCAGGCGCATGGTTCCGGACAACACCAGCGGCACCGGAGTCTGCCAGCCATGCTGCAGCATCCGGGGCACATACACGCTGGGCGCATCGGCCGGAATCACATAGTGGCCGGGCTTGAGCACCGGTTTCGCCTGGGCGAAAACCCGCTCCACGCTCTTGGGCCGGCGGGCATCGCAGCTATCCCGCACAAAAGCGACCACCTCGCTGAGCGGGGTGTCGGGATAGACATACAGATGGGTTTCCTTCCGGAAATTCGGCCATTTCCGGTCGGCATATTTCCTGACCAGGAAAAGGGCCGGTACCAGCAGTACCAGCAAGGCCAGGATTACCAAGCCCTTTTTCATTGCTTCCGGAGATAAATGGTGTCACCCTCACGCGGAACGTAGCCGGAGGGGAAGCTGTTCATTTTTTCCACCGAGGCCTGCTTCACACCGAACCGCTGGCAGATGTCGTGCAAGGAGATCGGCTCGTCGTCAACGATAAATTTATCCAGGCCCTTGGCCGCCTGGTTCTTCTTGGCCTGCAGATAGACGATGGTACCGGGCTCCAGCCGCGTCTCTTCCTGCATATCGTTGAATTTCAGCAACTCGCGCAAGAAAAGATGGTTGGATGCCGCGATGGAGGTCCAGGTCTCCCCTTCCACCGAATACAGGAAGGGAACACCGTTGCGGGAATACATCTCACGGCTCAGCGGGAAATGGAATTCCTCGCGGGCGGCTTCTGTCAGGCGTTTGGGCTCTTCCAGCGAAAGCGGCGATGCCGGAATCTCTTTGAACACTTCGTCGCGATACTCCGTGGCGTCGGCCGTCTTCCGGCGTTTGCGGTGTTTGGCGCGGACCTTCCCGGCCTTCTGCTTCGGAGCCTTTTCCCCGGCAGCCACGGCTTCCGGTTCCGGTGCAGGCTCTTCTATCCCGTCCAGGGCAACCGCGTCACCCACCGTCATCCGGTCGTATTGCGAAAGATTGTAATCCTCGATGATTTTAATCAGCTTGGACGCGTACTGCGGATCGGTGGCGTAGCCTGCCTTCTTCAGGCCGTGCGCCCAGGCCTTATAATCTGTCAACTCATTCTCGAAGAGGAACTTATAGCGGTCCCGATACCGCAGGAAATCACTGTGGTCGCGGAAACTTTCATCGGCCGAACCATAAACCCGGAAGCACTCGTTCCGGCGGTCATCGTCCACCTTCATGGTCTTGCCCTTCCAGTCGTGGCACTTGATACCAAAGTGATTGTTGCCCTTAGCAGCCAGTTCGGACTGGCCATAGCGAGACTCCAGCAGGCCCTGTGCCAGGGTAATACTGGCCGGGACGCCGGTCCGGTACATTTCGCGCACCGCGGTGGCAGAGTATTTGGCGATATATTTCTCCTGCGGAGATTTATCGGCCGAAACGGCCAGGATGGCACCCGCCAGGACAAGCATCAGAAAAAGCCTCTTCATAAAACCAATATTTGTTCTGCTAATATAGCAAATTATTCGCCACGCACCAAAGGAATGTCAAAAACATCCCCGTCGTCGGCCGCGAAACTGTTCGGGAAGAGGGTACGGCATTCCTGCTCGTAAGCCTGACGGTCGGTGCAGCGGGAAGAATAATGGCCCACCACCAGTTTTTTCGCCCCGGCTTCCAGGGCGCAGCGGGCGGCCTGGAGGGTGGTGGAATGGTGGCGCTGGGCAGCCTGGTCGGCCAGGGCGTCCAGATAGGTAGCCTCGTGATAGAGCAGGTCTACTCCCTTCACCCATTGCGCCAGTTCCGGGAAGGGAGCGGTGTCGCTGCAATAGGCAAAACTGCGAGGTTCATAGGGCCGATAGGTGGCAGCACTGCAGGGAATGACGGTCCCGTCTTCGCGGACCACATCCTCGCCGCGTTTCAGCGAGCCAATCTCCGTCAACGTGAAGGTATACCGCTCCAGCACGTCTTTCCGCACATTCAACTGCGGTTCTTTTTCGCGGAAAAGGAAACCGAACGTCTCTATCTTATGGTTCAGCGGGAAGGCGGAAACCTGCACCGATTTGGTCTCGTACACCACCTCCGGTTCCTTCATTTTCAAGGGAATGTGACGGATTTCAAAGTCCACTCCCTCGCCGTAATAGGACAGGAAGAATTTGAGGATGGGACCGAAGTTCGCGGGCGCGTATATATTTAAAGGTTGACCGCGGCGCAGCATCCCCATGGTAGAAAGCAGGGGCAGCAGGCCGAACACATGGTCCCCATGGATGTGCGAGATAAAAAGGGAGTCGATGCGCATCAAAGGGATGCGATACCGCTGCAGCTGCTTCTGGACCCCTTCCCCGCAATCCAGTAAAAACAAGCGCCCGTGTACGGACAGTACTTGGGCGCTCTGTGACCTTTCGGGGACGGGCATGGCCGAGGCCGTACCCGCCACCGTCAGTTTAAAATCCATCGTTACTCACCTTTCTCGAGCTTATCCTTGAGCGCTGCAAGCTCAGAGATATCGCCGAGAGTGGTCTTCTCGATGTTGCTGTTGATCTTCTTGACAGCCTTCTTCGTGGTGTCGGCTTCGGCAGCCACCTTGGCTTCTTTCGCCTCGCTATAAGTGCGGACATGGGAAAGAAGGATGCGGCGGGTGCTGCGGCGCAGCTCGGTCACCTTGAAGGAAAGGGTCTCGCCGGCAACGGCCTGCTTGCCATCTTCCTTCACAAGGTCGCGGGTGAAAGCGAAGCCTTCATCCTCGCCCTGAAGCTTGATGTTGGCGCCCTTGTCGGTCAGGGAAGCGATGGTACCTTCCACCACGGAACCCACGGGATACTTGGCCTCTACCTCGTCCCAAGGATTCGGCAGCAACTGCTTGTGACCCAGGCTGAGTTTGTGGTTGGCCTCGTCGAAGTCAAGGATCTGAACGTCGATGACATCACCGGTGGCAACCATCTCGGACGGATGCTTGATCTTGTTCCAGGACAGGTCGCTGATGTGAACCAGGCCTTCGACACCGTCCTCCAGCTCGGCGAACACACCGAAGTTGGTGATGTTGCGGACGGTAGCCTTCTGCTTGGAACCGACGGGATACTTCTCGCGGATGCTCTCCCAAGGGTTCTGGGTGAGCTGCTTCAGACCGAGGGACATCTTGCGGGCCTCGCGGTCCAGGGTGAGGATCTGGGCCTCGACCTCGTCGCCCACCTTCAGGAAATCCTGTGCGCTGTGCAGGCGCGGGCTCCAGGACATCTCGGAAACATGGATAAGGCCTTCCACGCCGGGCTCAACCTCCACGAAGGCACCGTAATCGGCGATGAGGACCACTTTACCCTTAACCTTGTCACCCTCCTTGAGGTTGGGATCCAGGTTATCCCAAGGATGCGGGGTAAGCTGCTTGTAACCCAGGGCGATACGCTTCTGCTGGGGATCGAATTCCTTGACGACGACCTTGATCTTCTCGTCCAGGGAAACCACCTCTTCGGGATTGTCGACGCGGCCCCAGGACAGGTCGGTAATGTGGATGAGACCGTCTACACCGCCCAGGTCCACAAATACGCCATAGTTGGTAATATTCTTGACGACGCCTTCGAGGATCTGACCTTTCTCAAGCTTGGAGATGAGTTCGCTGCGGCGGGCTTCCTGCTCGGCCTCGAGAAGGGCCTTGTGGGAAACAACCACGTTGCGGAATTCCGGATTGATCTTGACGATCTTGAAATCGATGGTCTGGTTGACGAACTGATCGTAGTCGCGGATCGGCTTGATGTCGATCTGGCTGCCCGGCAGGAAGGCCTCGATGCCGAACACGTCGACAATCATACCGCCCTTCGTGCGGGTCTTCACGAAGCCCTTCACGATCTCGTCGTTGTTGCAGGCCTCGTTGACGCGATCCCAGGACTTCAGGGCGCGAGCCTTCTTGTGGGAAAGGATCAGCTGGCCCTTGCGGTCTTCTGCGGACTCCACGTAAACTTCCACCGTGTCACCCACCTTCAGGTCCGGATTGTAACGGAACTCAGGGGCTGCGATGACACCCTCGCTCTTGTAACCGATGTTCACGATTACTTCGCGTTTGTTGATGCCGGTCACGACACCTTCCACGACCTCGTTCTCATTCACCTTGGAAAGAGTCTGGTCATAAGCCGCCTCGATATCAGCGCGGTTTTCCTCACCGGGAGCAACCGTGCTCTCGAAAGCATCCCAATCGAACTCCTCGGGAGCGATGGAAGCGTTCAGCGGCGCCTTTTTAATTTCTTCTGCCATAATTACTTAAAACTTTTGAATTAGGACGTTTAACATTATTTTCTGTGCCTCTCCCGGAAAGCAAAAACGCGCCCCCGGGAAAAAAGGCGCGCAAATATAAGAATAAATTCCGATATTCAAAGAATATTTTACAGCATTTTTCGTCGGATGAACACGAAGAGGATGATCACCAGCGACATAACCATCACCCCCAGGATCACCAGCCACGCCCAAGGCAGACCCGCCAGGGGCAGCTTCACGTTCATGCCGTAGAAACTCGCCACCAGGGTGGGCGGCATGAGCAGCAGGGACACCAGGGTGAAAATCTTCATGATGCTGTTCTGCTCCAGGTTAATCAGACCCACCACCGTATCCTGCAGGTATTCCAGCCGCTCAAAGCTGAAATTCGCATGGCTGATAAGCGAAGCGATATCTTGCAGGAGCACGTTGAAACGAGGCTCCAGATCCTTGGGATATTTGTTGCTCTTGAGCAGGTTGGAAATGAGCCGCTGCTTATCCACGACGTTCTCGCGGATAATCATCGTATTCTCCTGTAACTGATTGATATCCAACAGGAATTCCTCGTTGATATCTTCCTTCTGGTTGATGCGCCGGCTGTACTGCGAGATCTCCTTGCTCATCAACTCGATCATATCCGCATCCAGGTCCACCCGCTGGTCCATGATGGTAGCGAAAATCGCATAACCCGATGTGTACAGCTTGGGCATCGCTTCGATCCGGCGCTGCAGTTCGGTGAACGACCGCAGGGGTACCTCGCGCAGGGTGGTGAGGGTATTCCCCACCAGGGTGAAGGACACCGCTTCCTCGGTATATTCCTCCGGACCCGGCATCAGGAAGTTGGTGTTGGCGAAGATAACCTTATCCGTCTCGCGGAAACGGGAGGAGCTTTCAATCTCCTCGGCCTGTGCCCGCGTCTGGATATCCGTCCCCAGAAATGCCTCCGTGGCATGCTTTTCCTCCCCGCTGGGAGCCAGCAGGTCGATCCACAATACGCTCTCCCGCTTGATGGAAGCGAAATCCGCTTCCGACTGGGAAACCAGTATCTTTCCGTTTACCTTGTAAAAAATATTCAGCATATCTCTTACTTTTGTGTCCGGCACGATAGCGTCGGGGGGTTAATCGTGCAAAGGTAGGAATATTTTTCGTTTATCCAACCCTTACGGCTTGAAAATCTGGCGTTGAGCGATAGAACGGCCCAGCGTCAGCGAGTCGGCATACTCCAGGTCGTCGCCGAATCCCAGGCCCCTCGCCAGCGAGGAAACCTTTACCAGCGGGCCCTCAATCTGCCGGTAGATATAGAAGGCGGTGGTCTCCCCTTCCACGTCTCCGCTCAAAGCCATGATGACTTCAATTTCGGTCCCGGCCTGCACCGCCGCCTGCACCCGTTCGCGGAGCTGGCGGATGGTCAGGTCGGACGGTCCTACGCCGGCAATGGGCGAAATAATCCCTCCCAGGACGTGGTACAGGCCATGATACTGGCCCGTAGCCTCGATGCTCATCACGTCCCGCACATTCTCCACCACACAGATGAGCCTGCGGTCGCGGGAACGGTCGGAACAGATGGAGCAGACGTCCCCGTCCGAAATCATCATACATTCCCGGCAGTAATGCGCCTCGTCCCGTAACCGGTCGATGGCCTGCGTGAAATGATGTACGTTTTCGGACGGTTGGCGCAGCAGGTGCAAAGCCAGACGCAAGGCGCTGCGACGGCCTACGCCGGGCAGCGTCCCGATCGCCTCGACCGCTTCCTGCAGCAGCCGGGAAGGGAAGGGTGCGTCAAGCATCCTTCTTTTCGTTCTGGTAAGCGGTAACCGCCGCACGCACCTGGCCGTATTCCAGCAGGAGCTTGCGGGCATAGTCGTAATCGTCGATTCCGGTCTCTTCCATGATCATGCGCGTACCGCGGTCAACCAGCTTGTGGTTGGTCAGCTGCATGTCTACCATCTTGCTGCATATCTACCATCTTGCTACCGCGCACGTGTCCCAGGCGAATCATCACCGAGGTGGAAATCATGTTCAAAACCAGTTTCTGGGCCGTTCCGGCCTTCATCCGGGTACTGCCCGTAACGAATTCCGGACCCACGACCACCACGATGGGAATCTCGGTCGCAGCCGCCAGGGGCGAGCCTTCGTTGCAGGTGATGCAACCGGTGAGCATACCCTTTTCGCGGGCGATCTCGACCGCGCCGATCACATAGGGAGTGGTACCGGAAGCGGCGATGCCGATGACCACGTCATCCACCGTGGGCTGGAAGGGCTGCATATCGGCCCAGCCGCCTTCGCGCTTGTCCTCCGCCGCCTCGACCGCGTTGCGGATGGCCCGGTCGCCGCCGGCAATCAGACCGATAAATTTATCGTGCACCCCGTAGGTCGGAGGAATCTCCGATGCGTCCACGATGCCCAACCGGCCACTGGTTCCGGCTCCCAGGTAGAATACCCGGCCGCCGCGGCGCATGCGTTCCACGATGCCGTCCACCAGGGCTTCGATCTTGTCCATGGCCCGGGCCACGGCCACGGGCACCGTACGGTCCTCGGCATTGATGGCCGTCAGGATCTCCCGCGTGGACATCTTCTCCAGATGGTCATAGCGGGACGATTGTTCCGTTGTTCTCATATTACGAATGATATTTTACCAAACCTTCCATCGGCTCCGGCAGGAAGACCGAGAACCGGACGCCATATTCGGCGCCTACCCGCTGCAGGATCTCGCGGCAGGCATAGCCAAAGCCGCCTACCACGCCCACCGGGCAGTTTTCAATGTCGTACTGTTTCAGCGCCCGCTCAATGAAGTCGCGGAAATTCTGCTCCACCAGCTTGGTCACATAGTCCGACTTGCCATAGCGCTCCATAATCCAGGGTGCGAAACTTCCCAGATACTTGGCCGGGGTCTCGCTTTTATAAACACTGCGCACCACCGTCATATATTCCACGTCGAATTCCTTGGCGAAGGGTTCCGCCACGTCCGCAGGCACCAGGCCTTTCAGGAAATCGGACAGGAAAAGGCGTCCCAGGCGGGTTCCGCCGCCCTCATCGCCCAGGATAAAACCGGCCGAACGGACATTCTTGACAATCTTCACGCCGTCGTAGAAGCAGCTGTTGGAGCCGGTTCCGAGGATGGCGGCGATGCCTTTTTCCTTGCCGCAGACGGCACGGGCCGCATCCAGCAGGTCGGAAGCATATTCAATTTCGATATCCGGGAAGTAGCCGCGCAGGACAGCATCCAGGGGACGCGCCAGTTCTGGAACCTTTTCGTCCCCTACCGGGATCAAGCCGGCCGCATAGAAATGGATTTCCCGCACATCGCTGCAGGATATTCCATTCTCCTTCAGGGTGTTGACCGCCTCTTCCACCACCGGGGGGATGACGCTCACCGCACCGGTTGCCACATTCAGTCCAAGAGTTTTGAAACGAAGCCGGACCTTTCCTCCGTCGGCGACGACCCAATCGCATTTGGTTGCGCCGCTTTCTGCTATGATAATCATCAGATTCTTTTTTTGTGGTACAAAGATAGAAAGTTTTCGGGAATTTCTTACCTTTGACTTCATGGAAGTGTTTTCCCTTATTACCGGCATCCTGTACTTGCTGCTGGAAATCCGGCAAAAGAATGCCATGTGGATCGTAGGTATCCTCACATCCGGAGCGGCCGCCGTGGTCTTCGCCCACGAGCAGTTATATGCTTCCATGTGCTTGAATATCTATTACGTAATCATTTCATTCTGGGGACTTTATATCTGGAAACGAGATGCCGGGAAAGTGGAGGCCGAAGAAATCCATCTGGAAAAACTGACGCTCCGGACCGGCCTGTTGAGCATCCTGCTGCTGACGGGCGGAACAGCCGCCTTCCTCTGGCTGCTGCGAACGCTGGGAGACCCGATGTCCGGGCTGGATGCCTTCGTCACCATCCTCAGCGCCATTGCCACCTGGTGGCTCACACGATCCATCCCCCAGCAGTGGATTTTGTGGATCATCGCCGATGCCCTGAGTGCCTGGCTATGCTGGCGCACAGGAATTCCCTGGATGGCACTCCTGTACATTGCCTACTGCCTGGGCGCCGCCTATGGTTTCTACCACTGGCTTAAAAGCGGTCGTTATGTATAAAAAAAGGTCCTGATTTCTACAGGACCTCGAGAAGCTGAACCTTGAAGATGAGCGTGGCGCAGGGCGGGATGGCCCCATGGGCACCAGCTTCGCCATAGGCCAGGTTGTACGGGATGTAGAGCATCCACTCGGAGCCTTCCTTCATGAGCTGAAGGGCCTCGGTCCAACCGGCAATAACCTGGTTTACACCGAAGACGGCCGGTTCGTTGCGATCGAAGGAACTATCGAACTTCATCCCGTTGATAAAGGTTCCCTCATAGTGGCAACGGACCTTGTCGGTACGTTTCGGACTGCGGCCGGTGCCTTCCTTCAGCACCTTGTACTGCAGGCCGCTGGGCAGGACCTTCACGCCCGCCTCTTTGGCATTCGCGGCCAGGAATTCCTCGCCTTCCTTCTTCATCGCACCGGCGATTTCGGCATTTTCGGCCGCTTTTTCAGCCTCCAGATGGGCAAAATAGTCCTGCAGGACCTTTCCTGCCTCTTCCAGGGAGAGGGCGGTCTTTCCACCTTCCAGCGAATCCTTCAGGCCCGCCAGGAAATCTTCGTATTGCAGGCGGCTGATACCCGACTGCATCATGCTGTGGGCGATATTCATGCCCAGGGCGTAACTGTTCTTATCCATATCTTTTCTTTATTTGGAATGCAAAAGTACAAACATTTTTCTTTAGATTTGCAAAAGTTTTTTGCGCACCCATGTTTCTGCATCGTTTCCTGATAGCCTGTTGCGGTTTCGGCCTGCTGCTTCCAGCTGGGGAAGCCCTGGCCCAGACGGATACCTTGGTTGCCGCCTCCGTCACAGGAATCCGCATCCGGGGCGTCATCACCCCCGGACAGGAAGCCTCGCCCGCCCTGCTGCGCAACTCGGCAGACCTGGGCGAGGTGGTGCGTATGTTCAGTGGCCTGCAGCTAAAGGATTACGGCGGCATCGGCGGCATGAAGACCGTCAACATCCGCAGCCTCGGCAGCGAGTACACGGGGGTTTACATCGATGGAATCGCCGTTGAGAACGCCCAGAACCGGCAGGTGGACCTGGGCCGCTTCGCCCCGGAGAGCTTTTCCGCAGCCGAGTATTATGTGGGCGAGCAATCCGGCAGGTTGCTCGCCGCCAAGGAATTCTGCACGGCCGGAAGCCTGTATTTCTATTCCGTTCCCATCCGGGAAGACCGCACGGAACTTCGCCTGCGCGGCGGAGCCTTCGGCCTGTTTTCGCCCTCGGTGGCCTTCCAGAAATGTTTCCGCAAAGGCTGGCGCAACAGGAGCGAAGTGCAAACCACCTTTGCCCACGGGCGCTATCCCTTCTACTGGAAGCAGTACGACACCACCATGACCCGTGAAAATGCCGACATCCAGGCCCTGCGCCTGCAGTCCCGCCTGGAGAAAGGGAATTGGAAATCGACCGTCTATTTTTACGATTCAGAACGCGGGCTTCCCGGCGCCGTCATCCGCCGGCCCAAGGGCCAGCTCCTTTCCGCCGACCGCCAGACCGACCGGGATTTCTTCCTCCAGAGCACCTGGAAGGGTGAAAGCTGGTGGATTCGGGGAAAATATTCCTGGAGTTATACCCGTTACCGCACCGATCCCTTCCGGGATCCATCGGCCATGCCCGTCGACAACCGCTACCTCCAGCACAATGCCTATCTGTCCGGGGCCTGGGAGCATCAGATGGCCCGCCGATGGACCCTGGAGACGGCGACCGACCTGCAGTACGATTACCTGGACGCCAACCTGGCCGATTTTGCCTATCCGCACCGCTTCAGCAGTTGGGTCGCCGTTGGCAATATCTTTACGTTCCCGTATGTCCATTTCAGCGCCAACCTGGCCTGGCAGGGCTCGGCCGACCGGGTGACCACCCGGTCCAGCGGCTTCTCCCGCCAGAACGACTTCCGACATTTCTTTTCGCCGTCGCTGGTAGCGAACGCCCAGCTCGGCAGCTTTTCCATCGACGCCTTTGTGCGCCGCGTGTGCCGGATGCCCTCGTTCAATGACCTGTATTACACCCTTGTGGGTAACGCCGCCCTGGAACCGGAGCGTGCCCTGCTCTCGAACCTGGGCATCAAATGGATCGGTTTCCCGGCCCGGAACCTGTTGGTGGAGGCATCGGTCCGGATCTTCCACAATTCGGTCCGCGACAAAATCGTAGCCGTGCCCACCACCAGTTCCTTCCGCTGGAGTATGTATAATATAGGAAGGGTGGAGATGACCGGAGCCGACGCACAGGCGCATCTCCGCTATTCCTGGGCGCAGAAACGCAACTACCTGGACCTCCGCTTCGCCTACACCTGGCAGCATCCGGAGGAGATCGTCCCTTATATCCCCGAAAAAAGCATTTCCTTCTCCGGAGATTGCCGGCTGGGCGGCTGGCAGTTCTGCCTTTCCCTCCTTTCCAACGCAGAACGCTATACCACCCAGGTTGCCTACCCCGAATATCGGCTTTCGCCCTTCCTGACGGCCGATGCGCGCGTGGGCTATACCTGGCGGATGCTGACCGGCAGTATCAGCCTGAACAACCTTACCGACTCCGACTATGAGTATGTGAAAGGCTATCCGATGCCCGGAAGGCATCTTCTGCTATCCTTGCAATACGAATTCTAAAAAAATAATGTATCTTTGTGTCCGCTAAAAAATAGTTATATGAAAAAGAATGCACTGCTGATTATCAGCTGTCTCCTGTCGCTGGCAGTGACGGGATGCTTCAAGGACAACGGGGAAGATCCCGTGGTCATCACCTCCGAGGACGATGTCCTTGCGGGTGAGGTAGTTACAGTAGGTGAAGAGAGCCTGAAGTCTTTCTACAAGCTCTTCGTCCTGAATGAGGGTAATTTCAACAAGAACGAGGCTGCGCTGGACTTCTTCCGTTTCACGGACGGGAAATATGTGCGCAACGCCTTCAACCAGATGAATCCCTCCATTACCGGCGGACTGGGCTCCGTTGCCAACGACTTCCAGCTCTATTATAATTCGGCCTGGATTACCGTGAACCAGTCTAATCTGGTAGAGGTAATCAACGCGAAAAATGAATTCCACGTTGCCAGCTTCGAGATTCCGAGCCCGCGTGAAATTGCATTCGATGGTACATATGCTTACGTAACTTCCTATGCGGGAGCCTATTATGGCGGCGAAGACCGGCTGGGTGCCCTGTATCGCATCAACCTCGCCACGCAGAAGGTGGTAGACCACATTGAGGTGGGCTATCAGCCGGAAGGTGTAACGGTGTGCGGAGACTTTGTCTTTGTGGCCAATTCCGGCGGTTTCCACTCCGGTTTTGACAACCGCGTCACCGTCATTGACCGTGCCTCGTTCACGGTGATCCGCCAGATTGAGGTTGACATCAACCTGAAAGAGATTGTCACCGACGGCCAGCGTTATGTCTGGGTTCAGTCCCAGGGCGACTGGTTCAGCCAGAATTCCAATATCTATCAGATTGATGCAGAAACATTTACGGTTATTCCCCAGACCGATGATATTAAGAAAGTCCGCGCCAGCGT
>LXOW01370065.1_pt2 | contig 14326 bp, 10 predicted proteins | sample 1368591 | NCBI WGS metagenome assembly LXOW01 (sample SAMN04884650, study PRJNA319009) | bovine gut metagenome | isolation source: Cow rumen | host: Bos taurus | place: Italy: Legnaro (PD) | collected 2014-07-09
TCATCATTCCATGGAACTGGATCAGAAAATGCATGTAGTTCTTTATAAATACACTCTCTAAATTCTTCAATAGTATTATTACATGCCATGTCTTTGACTAATTCTTCAAATCTATCATAGCCAAAAGGCTCTCCGTCTGAATTCATTGCTTCTATCATTCCGTCGCTGTATAATACTATACGACATCTATCTGGTAATTTAACTGTGTCTTGTTTGAATTTTGCTCTTTTAGCTGAACCAAGAGGATAACCTATTACTGAAACTTTTGTAACATTTCCTTTATCATCTACAATTAAAGGAAAAGTCTGACCAGCGTTACTGCATTTCATGTTCCCTTCTTCATCTATAAAACCTGAAAAACAAGTCATCATTTTTACTCTTTTTAAACTGGTTAACATAAGATTGCTGAAAGATTTTAAAATTTCAGAAGGTTCTCTTATGCCGGAATCAAAGAGAGAAGCAAAACCAGCNNAGAGCTGCTGAAATTGAATGTCCAGATACATCTCCAAATAAAAACATCATTTGGTTTTCTTTGGGGGTGAAAGCATCAAAATAATCTCCACCAATGCCATCAGCTGAAATTGTTTTACCCGCAAACTGAATTAAACCGCTTTTAATCCTTCCTGCTGGAAGAATTGTATCCTGAATGAAGGTTGCGATTTTTAATTCTTTCATACTTTCTAGAGATTGATTATAAGCATAAGCCAGTCTTTCCCATTCATCGTTTGTTTTTAAAACAATTCTGTAATTATATTCTCCGCTGTTTATAGCTGATACACCAGACATAAGGGTTTTGGTTNNTTTGTATATAATAAAACCAATTATTAATACTGCAATTATTGTTACAATTAACATTTTTAATTCAAATTCATTTATTTCTTTGTTTATTGCTGATATTGGCATATAGGATAAAATAATGTAATTTACTATTTTATTTCCATTATAAGCACATAATATATGAGGTTCTCCGTTTATATTTACTTCTTCATAATATTGGTTAATGGGTGGTTGCATTATTTCGAAAAATTTATCTAAACGCTGCCACAAATCTACGTAAGGATAATTGATTGTTAATTTATAGTCTGTAATAGCAAGATATTCTGTATTTTTTGGCCACATTGTTTGATTTTTAAATATACTTAGCAAATAATGTCTTGTATAATTATATATCCCAGAAAACAGGAATATTCCATATTTTGCTTTTCCTTCTTTATCATAAAGTAGGTCTATATAATTATAAGAAATATCTTTGCTATAGCCAAATTTGAAATAATCTCCTAGACTGTTAAACATAGAATTCAAATATTCGTCACTTTTTCCACCCATCATAGAGGCTAGCATACCAGAACTAATCTCTTTTTTTGTTGAATATCCAGTAGTTAAATTATGTTTTTTGTTATAAGTATATATAAGTTCGCTAATAATGGCTTTAACTATAGGAACAAGGGCTATTGTTCCTTGTGGTGGTCTAATACTAATAAATTCTTTTATATTGAACTTTTCTCTGTAGTTATCTTCTAAAAACTTTATTTCACCATCAAACGGTGTCCAACCTCCAAAGGCATACTGTTTTAAAAGTTCTTCTTGTATTTGTTTAGGGTATAATGCTAGTGTTCTTGCAAAACTGGATGTTGTTGCGTAATCTCTTATTGCTTTTCCGTTTTCATCGAATATTAAACATACGTCGTATAAACTAGCTATTTCTAATTTCATAGTTTCATCAATGAATTTTTGTTGTCTTTCTGGATTATCTGCACCTTTAGGATTTTCACTAGACTTTTTCATTATACTCATAATNNTAAAAATTCTTGATATTTCCGTTTCATTGGTGTCTAGTTGAACTAGCTCATTGAACATTTGATTAATTTTTTCTTCTTTTATACTTTTGCTTTTTGATTCAAGAAGTTTTTCCCAGTAATTAGTAATTAACATAGCAGGCTGTATTATTACTAATAAAAACATTAATCCTGATAAGGATTTTAAAGAAAGCTTATAGTTTCCTATTGCGTTTTTATAATAATAAAACCATATAGGTAACCAGAAAAAAGGTAATGAAATAGCCCAAGTTGGAAAATGAACAAAAGGTTTTTTGTTTATTGCGATAAAAACATTACCATTTGGTTTTCTGTAAGTGTATATTGACGGATTATTAATTTTTTTGAAGCCATTTTTTATGTCTTGCTTATTTAGTATATCATTTATAATTATAGCAGATAAACCATTTGGAAGATAACTTTTGGCNNTTTTTCTTTGTTTAGATTGTATTCGGAAAAGAAGATTTTTGCGAGAGAATCCATTCTAGATTTTATATAACCTCTATGGGCGAAAAAAATTGCAGCATTTATTCTATCGTTGGCAACTTTTTTCTTGGCTTTAAACCAAATAGCATAAGTATTTACATCGCTTGTACCAATATGAGTAAAAATATTGTTTCGACGTAATATTTTAGTTACTCCAACAGATGATACTAATTTTTTTGTTAATCTTTGTCTTTGTTTTCCTACAACCCTTTTTATGCTTTTATAATCACCTGCGTCAAACATATCCATTACATATTTCCAGTCATTTTTTTCTGATTCTTTTACGTTTAATGGTATGTGTTGTTCTGGTGGATTTTTATCAAAATCAGGAACATTGAAAACTATAATTTTAAACGCTTCCTGAGGCATATCTATGCTTTTACACCATTTTTTATAAATATCATCCATTTCTTTTAAGTTTTTTCCTTCAATTAGAGAAAAAAGCTCNNGTTGTAATATTATTTTTTCTGTTTTAATTAATTTATAAGAGTAAGCTATGTAAAAATTAACTATTAATCCGATTGTTAAAACAATAAGAAGAAACCGCTTAGCAGAAATCATATCTGCTTTCTCCTAAGTATAACTACAGTCTGGTCATCGTTTTGTTTGCCAAATTGAGCAGCTTTTTCAAATATATGCTCAATAGCAGGCATTACATCCATGCCTTTAGTGGAGGCGCAAATGTTGGCAAAACCATCAAATCCTAGAAGTTGTCCTGTAGGACTTTTAATTTCAGCAAAACCGTCTGTATATAATATTAAACTTGAACCTGGCGCCAAAGTTATTTTTTCACCTTTTAGTCTGATACGTAAAGTACTTCCTATTGGCATACCTGGTAGTTTAATCATTTCTACGCTTCCATCTTCTTTCAAAAGAATAGGGTAGGGGTGGCCTGCAGAAGTAAATTCAAGTTCACCTGTAGAAGGGGTATAATAGCCAAACCATGCTGTCATATTAAATCGTTTTGCTCCATGACTGATGTGTAGTCTGTTTATTTCTTTAACAAGACTAACAGCATCTGGAGCTGTCTCAGCATGGAGTGCCAGCCAAACTTTCATAGAAGCTTGTACCATAGCTGGAGCTATTCCATGTCCTGTTACGTCCCCAACTATTATAAGAACTCTTCCATCAGCTAACTGCAACCAGTCTATATGATCTCCGCCCAAATCTGTTGCTGTTCTACAAGTTCCATATAATTCCCAATCTTCACCAGAAAGTCCTTTATCTGGAAGTAACGTTTCTTGAACGGATTTTGCAACTTTTAATTCTCCAAGCTGATACATAGTATTGTTAAGACTTCCTATCATTGATGAAAATTCAGCGATAGGCGAATCATCCATACGTTTTCTAAAATCTCCATCTGCTATAGTTTTAAGACCTTCTTGCAGTTTACCCATTGAATTTAAGAGAATTGAAGAAGAAAAATATGCGGTAAATAAGGCAATAATAGCTATTAAAATTGCGTTTATTGCAATTTTTTGTCTTTCTTCTTTTATAGCATTTGTTATAACTTTATATGGCGTTGCCATAAGCAGAGAATAACCATTTAAATTATTTCCAGGTATAGAACTTATTAAATAACGTTTATTATTTATTGTTACCACATCATGGACAGGAGCCATACTTTTGTATGCTTGGTCAGCTATTTTTAGTAAGTTTGAGTCATTAGCTGTTTTAGAATTTGGAAAAGCCCTCCAGTCTTTTGTTTTTGAAACTGGAATAGCAGCAAAACGAGGAGTTAAAGGTGATTTTTTTATTTGTTCATCTCTTTTTTTACTTGTTTTTAATAAATAGCTTTTTTGCAACATAAAATCTTTCATAAATATATAAAGAATCGCTCTGTTTTTCATATTTTTGTCTCTGAGTAAATCTATGTAGGTAAGACCACTTGAGACCATATTCATGTTGCTTATTTTACCTGTATTTAATAGAACAGATGTGTTTAAAACATTACCCATGCCGCTCATTACGTTACCAGAATTGGCTATTTCGTCTGAGACAGATTCACCGTTAGCTATTTGTATAAGGGACATAATATATGCTTCAAAAGAATTTTTGTCTGGTTTTTTTATAAAACCATACATATCTTTTAATTCATCAAAGGTTAAGCATTTATTTTCGGTTGCAAAAATTAGTTTTCTTATAAACGGATATTTTTTCTTGAAATCGTTTACTGTAGGTTTAAATACTTTTTGGGAACGTTGAATTATGTTTGAGGCAAATACAGTTTCGGCTTTTTCTGCCATTTCTTCTTCATTGAGTGAAGGACTAATTGAATGAATATCGTTTCCAAACTCTCTTTCAATTATTCCATAGTCATTTAGAATGTCTTCGTCTATACGTGTCATTTCCTCAACATGCGCTTGTTGAAAATCATTTTTCAGATTGTTTTCAATTTCATTACTATAAGCTAATCCTGTAAATAAAAGCATTGATAAAGAAACTAAAGCACCAAAGATAATTAGCATTGCCATTTTTAATCTAAACCCTGGTACAAAACTGCTAAGCCCAAGCATGAAGAAAACAGTTAAAAATAGAAGAAAGGTAAATACAGATTTAAGAATAAGTGAAATAGTTGAATAAATATAGTCGGCGTGTGCAGGTTCTATAAGTTCGCCAATTAATCTTATGCCACTGTCGGTAAATATTTTAACGCCGCAACATGTTTTATTATTTTTTTCTTTTATATAAACAACATTTTCTCCTAGAGGCATATTGTTTATACTATTTATTGCTGATTGAGAAAAACCATGGTCTGATGGTTGGAAATCATTTGGTAGTTTTATATCCTGGCTTGGTTCTTGCCATGCTAACAATGTATCTTTTTCGTTTTGCTGTTTTGTTTTGGTAAGAACTTTAGGTAGTAGGAAGTCGGAATTAATATCTTTTTTTATAAAAACTATAAGATAACCAGATATTTTTCCGTCTTCATTATGTAATTCAAAAAAACCGCCCCACTTGTTTTCATCGCTTAAACCTAATTCGACAACAGAATTTGGAGAATTATGCATTAATAGATGTGCATCTGTATAACCACATATTCTTTTTAAAGATTGTTCATTGATTTTTCCAGCAGCAAAGCTTTGTTTTGTAACTAACGAAGGGTCTTTTACGGCTCTAAGTAAATCTTTTGCTACCCTGTCTCCAGTTTTCCAATGAGATTCTTTTTTTATTAAATTGCCTTCTTTGTTGTAAAGACACATCATTATCTGTTGAGAAAGCGTATCTTCGTTATTTATCTCTTTATCTTTTATGAGTGGACTGTTGAATTCGGCTAATATTTTATCAACTCTTATTTTGAATGTTGATATGCTGTATTTATCGTCATAACAAAAAGGTAATTGGGAAAGATTTGAAAATTCTTTATTGAAATATCTTAATGGATCAGAATCGCCGGCTATTTGACTTAAAAGGTTTGTTAAGTTTTGCTGTTGCTGAAGTTTAGCTTCATTAAGATTTATTTCTTCAAAGTAGTTGAGTAGACCTAAAAGGGCAACAAAAGGTAAAACAACTATAAAAAAGGATTTTAATAAAGCTATACCTGTATAGAAAAATGGTCTTTGCCTTAGTTTTTCAGGTATCTTTATCGAAAATTTTAACCAGTTGCTTAAAGAGTCCTCTTTTTTTAATTCACTTGTGTTATTCAATTTTTATTCCCAAAGATTTAAAATCTAAGAACAAGCGGCTGAGCATATCTATCTCGGGTGAATGTTAATTCGCTTGCTTCAACTATTGGTTGTCGTCTAGGACTGAAATTGCTTTTTAATTTTATTTTGTTAACTTTGATTAATTTGCCAATTACAGTTATTTCTGAGTTTGTGGAAATTCGCTCATCTTGGGGTAGTTTTCTTGTTACGTCTAGTTCAAAACAATAATTCATATCTGATTCAGGGTCTACTGCAGAATTTGTATTTATTATCATTATTGTTTTATTCCCACTTTTAGATATTTCTTCTATAGTGCCTGTCCATTCTATTGCTTTTCCTATATATGGGGTTGAATTGCTTATTACGTCAGTAAGTTTTATTCCCTGACCAACATTTACATCATTTCTTATTTGTTCCATTTCTTTTTTTTGTTGTTTATTTGCTTGTTGTTTTTCTACCCAATATTTGCAAGTATTAATCATTTCATCTGCTTGTCTTACTTGATCGGAAGTTAAAGAGCCATATGTTCTTGCCATTGTGAGCATGGATAGAGCATTTTCATAATCACCTTTTTGGTAGTAATATGAACCTCGACTGAAATAATTATAACCTTGTTTACCAGCTAAATAATTAAGTTTTGTTGTTGCTTCAGGAATATTTGGACTTAGTTCTAGACATTTCTTAAATTGAAAAACGGCATCGTCTATTCTACCTTGAGCTTCATAACTTTCTCCTAGAGCAAAAAATGCTTTAACCATTTTAGGGTAAAGTTTTATCGCTTTTAAAAAGTAAGTCTCAGCTTTGTCTGGAGTTCCAGTTTTCATGTAAATAAGGCCTATTGCGTAAGGTATTTCTGCATCCCCTGGTAAAAGTCTTGAAGCGTTAGAATAACTTTCTAATGACTTAGTATATTTGTTTTGTCTGTAATACAAATATCCAAGCATTTTAAATACGGAAGCATCATTGGGTTTTTCTTTCAGCAATAATTCGTAATGTTTTATTGCTTCATCGAATTTTCCTTTATTTAATAATTCTTGCGCTTTAACTTCTAATTCGCTTGATGGTATTTTTTCAAAGTTAGTTTTACTGATAGTGTCTTTGCCCTGTATTTTTAATTGCGTATCGATGTCAGCTTCTATAGACTTTTTTAATGTTTCTAATTCACGTTTTGCTGCTGTATAGTCAGGTTTTAATTGAACTGCTGTTTGAAATTCTACTAAAGCTTCTTTATTAAAGCCCTGTAATTTATAAACTCTACCTAAATTGTAATGTGCTTCTGGATAATTGGGGTCTGCATCTATTGCAGATTGGAATTCTCTATATGCTTCCAGGTATCTGTTTTTATAAAAGTGGTTAAGGCCAACTTCGACATGCATTTTGGGATTTGCTGCAAACGCGTTGTCTGCATTTAATGTAATTATTGATATTGCAATAAGCATTGCACAATGTATTATTTTTTGTAGCATAATGTAAATCCTTATGTTTATTCAACATAATATTTTACCAGATGATTATTAAAAATTCCATTAAAAAACTTGTGTACATTAATATTTTCAGAAAAATAGAATAAATGATAAAGCTTGACGTTTTTATAAAATTTGTGTATAATCTTTGCTCTTGTTAAAGATGATATGTTTTATGACATGTCATTAGTAATTTTGTAGCGCTTTCATCGCTATATGTCATTCTAATTTGCTTATTCTCCTAAGGAGAAACTACAAAATGAAAAATATAAGAAATATTGGTATTATTGCTCATATTGATGCTGGTAAAACGACGACGTCGGAACGTATACTTTATTTTACTGGTAAAAATTATAAATTAGGCGAAACTCACGATGGAACTGCAACTATGGACTGGATGGTCCAAGAGCAGGAACGCGGTATTACTATTACAAGCGCAGCAACTAAATGCAAATGGAAAGGATATAGTATCAATATTATTGATACTCCTGGTCATGTTGATTTTACTGCTGAAGTAGAACGTTCTTTAAGAGTTCTAGACGGAGCTGTAATTGTTCTTTGTGCTGTTGGAGGTGTACAGCCTCAATCAGAAACAGTTTGGCGTCAGGCCAATAAATATGGTGTCCCACGTATTGCATTTGTTAATAAAATGGATAGAACTGGCGCTAATTTTAATCGTGTTGTTAGCCAAATTAGAGATAAATTAAAAGCTATTCCATTACCTTTGTCTATTCCTATTGGAGCAGAAGATACATTTTTAGGGCATGTTGATGTAATTAGCCAAAAAGCTTATATTTGGCAACCATGCGAAAAAGACCCTGCGGGAAAAATGGTGGAGGCGCCTATACCTGAAGATTTAATAGAATCAAGTCATGAAGCCAGAGAAGCAATGATAGATATTCTAGCTTCTTGCAATGATGAAATTCTTGAAAAATATATGGATGGCGAAGAAGTTTCTAATGAACTTTTGGCTAGTGCAACTAGAGATGCGACTATTAAGAATATGATTGTTCCTGTTCTATGTGGTTCAGCTTTTAAAAATAAAGGTGTTCAAGCACTTCTTGATGCTGTAGTAGATTATTTGCCATCTCCTCTTGATATTCCACCTTCTGTTGGTTTTAAGCAAGATTCATTTGAAGAAATAGAAATCCCTGCGGATCCTAAAGCTCCTTTCTCGGCTTTAGCTTTTAAAATAGCCGCTATGCCTCATATTGGTAAACTTGTTTATACTAGAGTTTATTCTGGAACCTTAAATGTTGGTGAAACAGTATACAACGTTACTAGAGGCAAAAAAGAAAGAATAGGCCGTATTTTGCAAATGCATGCAAATAGCCGAACTGAAATAGAAACTGCTCAAGCTGGTGATATAGTAGCTCTTGTTGGTTTAAAGGAAATTGGCACTGGAGACACTCTTGCTGCTGACAAAGATTCTCCTGTTTTGGAAAAAGTTAGTTTCCCGGAAACAGTAATTTCTGTTGCGATTGAGCCTAAAACAAAAGTTGATAGAACAAAACTTAGTACTGTTCTTCATACGCTTATGGATGAAGATCCAACATTTAAGGCTTCTATGGACGATGAAACAGGCGAAACAATCATATCTGGTATGGGTGAACTTCACCTGGAAATTATAGTTGATAGAATTATAAGAGAATTTAACGTACAAGTAACTGTTGGAGCACCTCAAGTTGCATATAGAGAAGGGCTTCGCAAAAAAGTCACAACTGAATATAAACTTGCTAAACAAACAGGTGGTCGTGGGCAATATGGTCATGTTATTCTTGATATCGAACCTATGCCTGCAGGAACAGGTTTTCAGTTTGCTGAATGTGTTAAGGGCGGAACTGTTCCATCAACATATTTCCCTGCAATCGAACAAGGTATTATGGAAGCCTTACAAAAGGGTCCATTGGCAGAAAAGCCTGTTACTGACGTAAAAGTTACCTTGCTTGATGGTTCTTACCATGAAGTGGATTCAAGTTTAATGGCATTTAAGAATGCTTCTATTGAAGCAATGAAACTTGGTATGGCAAAAGCTTCTCCTGTTTTACGCGAACCAATAGTTAAACTGGAAATAGAATCTCCAGAACAATATGTTGGTGATATTATTTCAAACCTTAATTCTAGAAGAGGAAGAATAATTAATATGGAAATGCGTAATGACATGAGAATTGTTGAAGCGCATGTCCCATTAGCTGAAATGTTTAACTATACAACCCATTTGCGTTCACTTTCTCAGGGTAGAGCAAGTTCCAGTATGGAAGTATTGAATTATTCTGATGTTCCAGAAAGTATTTCTGAAAAAGTGCTTAAAGCTATGAAAGAATTAAAGGCTGCAAAAGAAGCAAATAAGAAATAATACAAATTAATAACAAGTTTTGAAACAATATTTTACCTGTCATCTTTAAATAGTTGGCAGGTAAAATGTTTTAGCTGATATTGCTTTTTTTAAAGTATATAAACAATAAAGTTGTAATTGTCGATAATGACAGTGAGAAAAAATAAACATAAAGAGGCAAATATCATGGAACAATCACAAACACGTTGGATTTATATACTTTTAGCATTGTGTATTTTGGCTGGCGCATTTTTCCCAAAAAAGGTTTTTGCTGATTCTAAATGGTTAAAGCACTTTAGAAACGATTCATTGTTAAATACCTATAAAACATGTTATGCTATGAGCGATGATGCTGTTTGGGTTGGTACAAACGGTGACGGAATCCTTGTTTATAAGGCAGATGGCACAAGCAAACAGTTTACTAATAAAAATACACGATCCAATCCTTCTTTTAACGATGGACTTAAAGAAGACAGCATTACATGCTTAGCTATTGATGAAATAAACGGAATGGTTTGGATTGGAACTATAAGTGGCGTTGCAAGATGTAACATAGAAGGAAAAGATTGGGCTAGATATACCTATAAAGAAGGACTTCCTAATGATGTTATTAGAGATATAGACGTTGATTCTATGGGTAATGTCTGGGTTGGCACGCCTTCTGGGGTTGCTATGCTGGTTGCTGGTAATGAAAAATTCACAACATTTGTTCATGAAGCAGCGACTGGCAGTGTTCACTCAATTAAAGTGAAAAACGACGCAGTTTGGGTTGGTAATGTGAGCGGTCTTATTGGTTGCTATAAAGATGGTGTTTGGAAAACCATTATGGGATATTAATAATGTATCAGCACTCTCATAGAGGTATTTATGAGCATTTATGGTCTGAGCATAAATACTCTGTAATGGCAGTTTCGATGAAATCTTTTACAGGGATGTCAACACGTCTCGGTAAGGTTCCAAAACTGTTAGCAGTTATTAAACGAATTGCTGAATGTGCTTTTGAAGAAAAAACAGCAAATTATGATGCGTTGCTTAGCGTTTATATGTATATAAAAGATTTTATTACAAGAAAACGTCAAGAAGAGATTGTTAAGGCTATAATGAACGATGAATCTCAAGCAACTTATATGATATATGAAGATGCTGTTAAATATGATGAAAAATTTCTTCCTGGATGTAGAATCTTTTTTAATAATACTTACGGTATAGAAAAATTTTGGGATAATCAGGATAAACCTGGATTGTGGATATGTTTAGGACCATTCCAGTTGCATTTAACTCCACAGCAGGTATTCAATAGAATGGTTATGCAACTAAATATGCAACCTCAAGATTTGCTTTGTATAATGAAGCGAATTGAAAAAGGCATTAGTTATGATGAATTTATAAAATTACCTAAAAATGTGGTGAATGTTTTAAGAAATAATAATGCTGTTGCTGAACCGGGCGAAAAAAAAGCTTGGTTACATCCTAGAATAATAGTTGACGAACTTGTTCCTAAAGTTGATATACTTGAAGTTCCTGACAATATTTGTTATTCTGGTTTACTTCTTGAAACAGCTATTGATAAAGCTGAATATCCACCAGAACTTATAGGTAGCTCACCTTCGTTTGAAGTGTTTTCAGAATATTTTGGATCACAAATAATGAATTATTGTATAATACCTGAAAACTATGATTTACATGCTGCTTATAATGAACTGACAGAAGCTTTTTCAAAACGTTTGGCGGAAGACAATGGCGAAAAAATAAAAGAAGAAACAAATAATGTAATTATGGAACAAAGTNNAGATTAGATGGACAAAAAGGATTTTGTAGAACTGGAAGCGAATTGAAATTGGCGTCTTGGGCTCAACATAGAGGTGAAGAACCGCCTATTTCAGGTAAAAATGGTTCTGGCGCTATTTTTTCTTCTGCTTGTTATTTAGGCTGTTGTTTTTGCCAGAATTTTCCATTTAGCCAGCTAGATAATGGCAAAATTGTAACTGCAGAAGAACTTGGCAAAATATATAATGAATTAGCCAAAAAAGGGGTTCATAATATTAACTGGGTTACACCTGCTCATGTATTGCCAATGCTCTTGGAAGGGTTCCTATATGCTGATGAAAAGGCATTAAGTTTGCCTATTGTTTATAATTGTTCTGGTTACGAATCAGAAGAAATTATTGAATTATTAGACGGCATTGTTGATATTTATTTGCCTGATATAAAGTATTCTGATGACAGAATAGCATTAGACCTTTCAAAATGCCCAAACTATGTTGATATTAATAGGAAGGCGCTTAAAAAAATTGCAGCTCAGGTTGGTAATTTGCAAATAGACCCTGAAACAGAACTTGCAACAAGAGGATATGTTATAAGGCATCTTATTCTTCCTGATAATTTGGCTGGAAGCGAAGCTTCTTTGAAGTGGATTGCTAGGGAACTTGGTAAAGATACTTTTATAAGTATTATGTGTCAATATTTTCCTGCATATAAAGCTCATACTCATCCTTTGTTAAATAGAGCGATTACTATGGATGAATATGAACCTGTTTTAGAATTAGTAGAAAAAATAGGTTTTGAAAATGTTTGGGCACAAGACCCAGAAGATCCGGGCGGAGCTTAAATATTTAATGTTGATATTCTAAATAGTAATAGCCAGAATAAATAATAAAAGTTATTCTCTGTTTATGGTTTCTTGGTATATCGATATGTACAGCTATCGTCGCTTGCCAAGTAATTACCGGTAATTGCGTAACTTCTTGCTCTACATCCACCGCACATGCGCTTAAATGGACATTCCCCGCATTTTCCTTCCAAACTATCTGAATTTCTCATTGCAACAAGAACAGGACTGCTGTTGTAAATATTTTCTAATGATTTTTCTCTTATATTTCCTACTGAAAGTTCAAAATACCCACACGGTTTTACATCGCCCTTTCTGCTGACAAAAAGAAAGCCACCGCCTGCCATGCAACTTCTTGATAAGTGTGGCGGAATTTTTTTTATTTTTCCTTGAGATGCCAGTTCAGCACGTATTCTGGAATATTGAGGAGCGCAGGTAACTTTTACCTGAATACCCCAATTATCTGAATTTTCTGCAACATAGCGCAATACTTTATCAGTTTCTTCAGGTGAGATTTGTATTGAAGAACCTGTTTCAGCGGCTCTACCCATGGGAACAATAAAAAATAAATGCCATGCTGATGCTCCAAGAGAGATTACCCAATCTTTTAAGTCATCTATTATTCTATAATTGCTTGGAAGGATAGTTGTGTTTATTTGAAAAGACATATTGTGTTGTTTTATTCTTTTGAACGCTTCTAATGCGTTATTATATGCGTCTTTTGTTCTAACAAAACTATCGTGGTCTTCTTTTGAAGAAGAATGTATGCTAAAACTAAAATGACTTATTCCTGATTGTTTTAAACTGTCCAGTCTTTCATCTGTTAATAGCCTTCCGTCATTGCATGAAACTACAGGCTTATGACCTAGTTTAACTGCTTCTATTGCTATTTCTTCTAAATCGTCTCTTAACAAAGGTTCTCCACCGCTAAAAATTATTATTGCATTGCCTAATTTAGCAGCAGAAGCAAGCATTTGTTTAGCTTCGTTTGTGGTTAATTCGTCTTTTTCTCTTTCACATACAGCAGAAGCACGACAATGCAAACAGGCTAGGGGACATGCTCCAGTTGTTTCCCATGCCAAAACTTTTAAAGCTCCGCTAGGCTTAAAAGACATTTTATGAGTTTCCATTTAACCAAGCTCCTACTTCTGGTGCATAATATGTTATTATTAAATCAGCACCTGCGCGTTTCATTGCTGTAAGAGATTCCATAACAACCTGTTTTTCATTTATCCAACCATTTTGAGCAGCAGCTTTAATCATTGAATATTCACCTGAAACCTGATAAGTAGCAAGTGGTCTAATGTTTATTTTACTTGAGATTTCTTTTAAAATATCTAGGTAAGGCAAACCTGGCTTAACCATAAGTATATCAGCGCCTTCGCTTAAATCTTGCTCTATTTCTACTAAAGCATCTTTACTGTAGGCAAAATCCATTTGGTAGCCTTTTCTATCGCCTTTTCCAGGTGCAGAATTTGCTGCCTCTCTGAATGGACCGTAAAAAGACGAAGCATATTTTACTGTATATGACATAATAGGTATATTTTGATAACCGTTTTGATCAAGAATGTTTCTTATTGCTCCAACTCTTCCGTCCATCATATCGGAAGGAGCTACCATGTCGGCGCCAGCTTTAACATGTGAAAGTGCCATTTTTGCAAGTTGTTTTATAGTTTCATCATTGTTTACAATACCGTTTTCGTTTATAAATCCACAATGACCATGAGATGTGTATTCACATAAACAAACATCTGTTATAATATATGCTTCAGGACAATGGTTTTTTATATGTTTTATTGCCTGGCAAATAACGCTATTTTCATCGACTCCAGAATTTCCGCATTTGTCTTTTTGGGCTGGAATACCGAATAAAAGAAAAGCATTAACACCGTTTTTCATTGCCGCTTCTATGGGTTCGTGAACTCTATTTATTGGCCATCGCATTTGTCCTGGCATTGCTGAAATTTCTTTTG
>LXOW01423153.1_pt2 | contig 14326 bp, 11 predicted proteins | sample 1368591 | NCBI WGS metagenome assembly LXOW01 (sample SAMN04884650, study PRJNA319009) | bovine gut metagenome | isolation source: Cow rumen | host: Bos taurus | place: Italy: Legnaro (PD) | collected 2014-07-09
TCCTGCTGGGGGAACTCGCTCTCCATGAGCACTATCTGGCGCATCTCCTCGGTGAGCTGCAGCTCGTACTGCACCTTCTCGAAGTCGGAAGAGAAGCGCATCTCGCCAGCCATGCGGGCGGCGAGGTCGTTGGTGGTTTGTTCTTCCACCATCTGACGGATGCGGTCGAAACCCAGTTTATGTTCTATGTTCATTTTTAGGAGGTAAGGAGATATGGAGGTAAGGAGATAGGACAAATGTTATTAGTCGAAATCTAGATAGAAAGGCCAGCGTTGGCGGAAGGTATTGAGTTTTTCTTTGTCGAAAGTGACGGTGACGGTTTGGTTGGCACCAGCTTCCGCTTCAGCGACGGTAAAGCCTTTGTAGTCGATAAGGGCGCTGTTGCCAGTATATTTGCCACCCACACCGTCTACGCCGCTGCGATTACAGCCCAGCACATAGCTGAGGTTCTCGATGGCACGCGCTTTGAGCAGAGTCGTCCAAGCCTCGTGACGGCTCCCCGGCCAGTTGGCGCAAACCAGCAATAAATCATAATCCATTTCGGAGTATTCAGAATAATCCGAGTGTTCTGATTTATTCCTAAGCCATTTCGGGAAGCGTAGGTCGTAGCAGATGGCGGGTTTGATGCGCCAGCCTTTGTATTCGAATATCTTGCGCTGGGTACCGCGAGTTATCACGCCGGCTTCGCCGCTCACACGGAAGGTGTGACCTTTGTCGTAGGTGCCAAAAGCGCCATCGGGGTAAACCCAATGCAGACGATTGTAGCAATGGCCGTTCTCTTTCACAATCCAGGTGCCGACGAACAGCAGGTCGTATTGGGCTGCCATACGGCGTGCCCATTGTAGCGTGGGACCTTCTTGCTCCTCGGCCAATGCGGCCATGTGGTCACCGAAGCCGGTAGTAAAGGTCTCGGGAACAACGAAGATGTCGGCGCCCGAAGCACTGACCGCCATCTGCCCCTCCACCTTTTGGCGGTTGGCTTCGGCATCGCCCCAGATGATATCTTGTTGATAGAAGGTTATGACCATTGCTTTATCTGTTCTAAATCTTGTTGTAGTTGGTACTGCAGTGCTTCAGAGGAATCGAAACGCACAATGTCCCTCAACCGATGGACGAACTCAACGGTGACGGACTCTCCATAAAGGTCGCCATTGAAATCCAATAGATGAACCTCCAAAGCAGGTTTTTCGATGCCATAGGTGGGAATAGCACCTAGGTTTGCCATTCCAATATGGGTGCCGATGCGTACAGCGTAGACACCTTCTTTAGGCAGCATCTTGCGTGTTTGCGAAAGGTCGATATTGGCGGTGGGGAAGCCTAGGGTGTGACCTACGCCGCGACCGTGGAGCACCTTGCCTGTGAGGCTGTAGGGACGGCCCAACAGGGAATCGGTCTCCTCGATATAGCCGATGAGGAGGCTTTCGCGGATGCGGCTGGAGCTGATGGGTTGGTTGTCGACGAGAAACGGTTCCCCGCGTTGCAGAGTGAAACCTAACTCCGTGGCCAACTGCGGCAGGCGGTCGAAGTCGTCGTTCTGCTTGCTTCCAAACCGGCTGTCATATCCCAGCAGCAGGCTACGCATATTAAGCTTGTCGTACAGCAGCCGCGCCATCTCGCAAGCCGACAACTGCGCCACTTCACGGGTGAAAGGCAAGACGGCGACATACTTGGCCCCTGCCTCGAAAAGCAACTTGAGATGCTCTTCGGGGTCGTCGAGCCAGTATTCGTTATTGCGGTGGCCGAGGACAAAAGACGGATGGCTGGTTAACGTGACCACTAATCTAGTGCCATTCATGTGTTCTAACAGGGCTTGGTGGCCGCGGTGGACGCCATCGAAGACACCCACCGTGACGGCGGTTTTCTCGTTGATAGCCTCAATTGGCCCGTGTGCATCGTAGAGTTGGAACATCAGAATAGTCTTACTATGGGGCAAAAGTTGAAAGCGACACCGACGGAGAACTGGTTGCGGTGGCCGTAATCTGTCGTTGTGCCGTCGGTGAAAGTACCCGTGGAGGGCAGGTAATGGTAGAGGGTGCCGTGGAAAGTGAGGCCGCAGCAAGGAATAGGATTCCAGCGCCATCTCACGTCCATTGTGACGACACGTGTGCGGTCGAAGGTCAGTCCTGTAGTGTTGGCCGAGAGGTTACTGAAATGCCAACTGCCCAAGAGTGGCACGAAATCCTTTCCGTGCCAATAACTGGCAAGAAAACTCCAGCGCTCGCCAATCATTAACTTCATCTCGGGATAGATACCCCATCCGTTGCTGAAAGGCACGGCAGCGTTGCCGTGTTGGTGGTACCACATTACACGGCAATTAAGGTCGAAATAGCATTCGAGGTTAAAGATAGGATAATTGTTGGCGACTCCTAATCCTGCGGAAGCGTTGAAGTTATTGTTGATGTTGTGGCTCACCGACATGTTTTGCCCGCCCTCGTGTTGCACGATGAAATTCAGTGGAAGATAGACTATCCATTTATCACCCCAAGTATGGTTCAACTCACCAGAGATGCCTGCTGTAAAACGTTCTGGCATAGGGCTGCGGTCCCAGATGAATTCTCGCCAGTCGGTCCAGATGTCCACATCGAACCAGCGTCCCTGGGCATTCAATTGAAAGCCTGTTTCGGGATCGGCGACCAAAGTCCGCTCTTGGTTGTAAAGGGGCATGGGCAGATTGTGATGATTGCTGTTTTCAAGGCAACCCAGCAATAATGTTACTGTTTGCGATAGTTTGAGTTTTGCCTGTATCCACGGCAGTAGGTGCATCGGACGCGAGACGCTGTCGTAGAGTGGGTAGAATCCGTAGGCCGTTGAGGCGGGGTAGTCGCGGGCGCCCCAGTAGTAGAGCCAGTGGAAGCCGCCGTTGAGGGTTACTTTGTCGTGAAGTTTCCACTCCACCTTCGGCTGCAGCACGAAGCCCGGCAGGGTGTAGCCGCTCACGCGGTCGCCAAAGTATTCGTTGTCGATAAAAAAGACGGAGCCGTCGACGTGGAGGAAGAGCGTATTGGTATCCTGGGCACAAATACGGCTTATAGGACCATAAAGTCCTATAAGCCCTATGAGTCCAATAAGCCTAAACGTCATTTGCCGAGGGCGTTAATGATGGCTTCCTCAATGGCAGCGCCGCGGAGGTCGCGTGCGAGGATGGTGCCGTCAGGAGCGATAAGCATAATCTGGGGGATGCCGTTTACGCCATAGGTGTCGGTGGCGGTGCGGGTGCTGTCGACCAACTGGGGATAGGTGATACCCAGGTTAGCCATCACCTTCTCGTGAGCCTCCTTACGGGCCGCAGCGTCGCCACGCTCCCACACGTTGAGACCCACGATGACAAGACCTTTGTTCTTATACTTGGCCCACAGGGGGACAAGGTTGTCCTTGATTTCGTTGCGGCAGGGACCGCACCAGCTGGCGTAGAAGTCGACCAAGGCCAATTTACCGTCGATAAGTTCGCTCAGCTTGCCATCAACCCCCTGGATGTCGACATAGTGTTTGCCGGCCGAGGTGGCGTCGATGGCGCGCAACTGTTTCATCTTAGCCTCAACTACTTTGTTCTCTACCACCATGGGAGAGGCGGTGCTGAGGATACTGTCGAACTGGGCAAGGGTGTACTGACCGTAATGCACAATGTTCTCCATGGCCGTGACGGCAAGGATATTGTCCTCATTGCCATGGTAGAGAGTCCATGCGGCTTCCAACATGCGGGAGTTGCCCAACTCGTCCAAACTGTCAAGCACGCGTTCGGCAGCGGCACGCTCGGTGGCGTTGGTGGCGCCGTAGTAGAGAGGAATATATTCTTGCATTTGCTCTTCGATGTCGCGGATATCAGTGCTTTTATGGAAAGCGTATAATTTGTCATTGAGGGGAGTTCCTCCAATACTGTCGTCGACCATGGTGATGGTGCCAGCTTCCACAATTACATAGGAAAAATAAGGTAGGTCGGGACCTCCTACGGCTGCCATCCACGGTTCTTTAGCAGTGCCCTTGAAGGTGAATTTGCCGTTAGTCACAATGGCACTATCTACTGGAGTTGTACCTTCTGAATCGTCGCAGGATCCAGCTTTAGCCAAGTCGATGAGGTAGAGCTTTTGACCTTCCAATTCGGGAAGGTTGACAGTACCGTTAATTGTGAACTGATTCTTATTTCCGCAGCTGCCCATGATAGCGATAACTGCAACAATGCAAATGATTTGGAATGTTTTTTTCATTTTTTATAATTATAAAATACGGCTGCAAAAGTACGACTTTTGCCCGAAATGGCCAAATATTTTTTTCGTGCCAATAACCTATCGACGACCTATCAACTCCTACCATTGTAGGACTTGGGTAGGAGTTGGTTAGGAGATGAATAGGAGTTGATTGGTGGTTAGTGTTAAGTATCAGTGTGTTATATTCTGTTTTTTGACAAAATTGTTTAACTTTTTTGTCAAAAAATGTTTTGGGTGTATTTAATCTCTGATAATCAATTTATAATGATGAGAAAAGTGGGTAGTTGATTTTTTTTCTCGCGATATGTCAAAAAAAAGTCGTATCTTTGCAAATTAATATTTTTCGCAACAAAACGTGTAAATTATGTATACAGACGCTTCTAAATTCATCGGTGAAGGACTGACTTATGACGATGTCCTGCTAGTTCCCGCCTATTCCGAAGTGCTGCCCCGGGAAGTCTCGGTAGCATCGCGTTTTTCAAAGCGCATCATGCTTAACACACCGCTGGTGTCGGCCGCCATGGATACCGTGACTGAGGCTGCCATGGCCATTGGCATGGCACAGGAAGGTGGTATCGGCGTTCTGCACAAGAATATGAGCATTGAGCGCCAAGCCAACGAGGTGCGCAAGGTGAAGAGGGCCGAGAACGGCATGATTATCGACCCTGTGACCCTTGACAAGGATGCCAAGGTGAAGGATGCGTTACGTCTGATGGCGGAGTATGGCATCGGTGGCATCCCCATCGTTGACGAGAACCGTATGCTCATCGGTATGGTGACCAACCGCGACCTGCGCTTTGAGCGCGACATGGAGCGTCCGTTGAGCGAGATAATGATTACCAAGCTTATCACCACTCACGAAGGCACCACCTTCGCCGAGGCCACCGATATCCTCCAGCAGCACAAGATAGAGAAGCTGCCCGTGGTGAACGAGAAGGGTCAGTTCATGGGTTTGATTACCTACCGCGATATTATGAAGACCAAGGAGCGTCCCAACGCTTGCAAGGATAGCAACGGCCGTTTGCGTGTGGCCGCCGGTGTGGGCATCACACCCGACATGATGGACCGTGTCGACGCCTTGGTGAAGGCTGGCGCCGATGCCATTGTCATTGACACAGCCCACGGCCATTCTATCCGCGTGGTTGAGGCTTTGAAGAAGGTGAAGAGCGCTTATAAGGATATCGATGTGGTGGTGGGCAACATCGCCACCGGCGAGGCCGCCCTGATGTTGGCCGAGGCTGGCGCTGATGCCATCAAGGTGGGCATCGGCCCCGGAAGTATCTGCTCGACCCGAATTGTGGCCGGTATCGGTGTGCCGCAGCTCACTGCCGTATGCGAGGTGTGCGGTGCATTGAAACAGAAGGGTTACGACGTGCCAGTCATTGCCGACGGCGGTATCCGCTATAGTGGCGACATCGTCAAGGCTATCGCCGCCGGTGCCAGCAGCATTATGGTGGGCAGCTTGGTGGCGGGTGTCGACGAGGCTCCCGGCGAGACCATCATCTTCGAGGGCCGCAAGTTCAAGAGCTACCGTGGCATGGGCTCGCTCGAGGCCATGCAGAGCGGCTCGAAGGACCGTTACTTCCAGGACAAGGAGACCGACGCCAAGAAACTCGTCCCCGAGGGCGTGGTGGGTCGCGTACCCTACAAAGGCACCCTCAGCGAGGTACTCTATCAGATGGTGGGAGGCCTCAAGGCCGGAATGGGCTATACGGGCAGTCGTACTATCGAGGATCTCCAGCAGGCCAAGTTTATACGCATCACAGCCGCCGGTCGCACCGAGAGCCATCCCCACGACATCGCCATCACCCGTGAGGCACCGAACTATTCGAGATAATGTCGTAAAGTCATAAAGTTGTTAAGGCAAATGATGAAAAAGATATTTGCAATAGTGATCATCTCACTTCTCACTTCTCACTCCTCACTTTCCCAAGCCCAGGATCCTGTGATTATGGAGGTGGGAGGGAAAAAGATTCACCAGACGGAGTTTATGCATGACTTTATGCAGTCGGTGGGCGACAATTTGCTCAAAAAAGGGCACGTCACCGCACAGGAGAAGCGTGCGGCCCTGGACGAATATGTAGAGCTGTATGCCAATTTCCAGGCCAAACTACAGGATGCTGCTGCCATGGGACTCGACACCGCCCCCGATATGCTGAGGGAGTTGGAGCATTACCGTGCCGACCTTGCCGCCCCCTATCTGATTGACTCCGCGTTGCTCTCGTCGATTCTGCACGAGGCCTATGAGCGTAACCGTTATGCGTTGCATGTGGCACACATTCTGGTAAGGGTTCGCTTTGATGCTGAGCCCGAAGATACATTGGCCGCCTATCAGCGTGCGTTGGAACTCCGCCAGCGAGTGGTTGGCGGTGAGGACTTTTTTAACGTTGCCATAGAGGAGGCACGGCGCAACAACCCTCGGGCCCAAGTCAATCCCAATGAGGGAGAACTGAACTATTTCTCCTCTTTCGATATGGTCTATCCTTTTGAGAACGCTGCCTATGCGTTGCGACCCGGAGAGGTGAGTCAACCGGTACGTACCCGTTTTGGCTATCATATCATCAAACTCCTTGACCGTGTGGAGATGTATGGTAAGGTTACCATACAGCATTTTTGGCTCCGCAATGCCGGAGGAAAGAAGGATATCAACTTCGTATATGATCAGTTGCAGAATGGGGTTCCTTTCGAGAAGGTGGTACGTCAGAGCGACGACGAGTCCACAGCCAACACGGGCGGTTACATCCGCGATGCTTCCATGTCCCAGTTGCCGCAAGAGTATATCAAGGTGTTGAGCGGCATGAACGAGGGCGAGATTTCCACCCCCTTCCTCACACGATACGGATGGCATATTGTTAAGTTGGTCAGCAAGGACACCCTGCCTCCCTTCGAGACGATGATACCCTTCTACAAACAGCGTATGGCTCGCGACCAGCGTGGTACCGCTTCACGTAAGTCGTTTGCCGCCAGCACCCGACAGAAATACGGCATTGTGGATAACACCGTCACACCCGTCGAAGTCAAGGGAAAGAAAACCAAGAAGCAACAACCCGTCCAAATGAAGGCTGACTTGAACGAGATCACTTCGCTGCTCAACGACACCGTCTTTTCCGGCTACTGGCGTTTCCGGCCTGACAGCATCCATGATCTCCGTCCCTTGGTTAGTGCGCCCGGCAAGGAATATACTGCTGTTGACTTTGGCCGTTATATCCGCAAGCATCAGAAAGTGGGACGTGCCATACCGTATGACACCTATGCCAAACAACGTTACGAGGAATTTCTCGACAGTGTCAGTATCGCCTATGCCGACAGCCAGTTGGAGAATGAATATCCCGACTTCGCCGCTTTGATAGACGAATATCGCAAGGGTCTTATCATCTTTAACTACAATGACAAGATGATATGGTCTGCCGCCATCAATGACAGTACAGGTTTTTCCGACTTCTATGCCCGCGAGAGTCGCAAGAAGAGCCTCTCAAATCCTGACGACTCTATCTTTTTCTGGCGTACACGCGCCAGGACTGTGGTGCTCAATGTGGCCGATAGCCTTTGTCTGCAACCTGCCAAGGCTGTCAAGTTGATGCGTAAGGCACTCGACAGAGACAACTCCTCTACCGAGATGCAAGCCATACTTATGAAAAATGTCGACAGCAAGAAATGTCAGTCGGACAATCCCGTGACCTTCACGCTCGAAATGCTGGAGCATACGCATCAGCGGTTGCTTGGTGACAACCAGTGGCAACGGGGAGTTTATGTTGTCTCTGGCGACAAGGGTTACAGAATCCTTGTGGTGCAGGACGTCCTCGCTCCTTGCCTCAAGGAGCAGACAGAGGCTCGCGGATACTATCTCAACGCATGGCAGAACGAGGTGGAGCAAACCCTCTGTCGCAGTTTGCACGACAAATATAATGTGAAAATCGACCGCAATGCCGTTGACAAGATTCGTTTTTAGTATCCTTGTTGTGTCGTTGCTGCTCTCGGCCTGCAAAATGCGGCAAGGCGACGATTCACCCGTGGTGGCCTCTGTCTATGACCGCCAGCTCCACGAGTCAGCCTTGGTTGGCATAGTGCCACCGGGCATCCCTCATGATGACAGTCTTGCAGTGCTCGACAACTATGTCGAACAGTGGATTCGTCAGAATGTGCTACTGGTAAAGGCAGAAAAAAACGTTAAAGAGGACTTCTCTCGTCAACTCAGCGAGTACCGCGACAATCTGGTAATCTATACCTATGAGCGTCAGATTGTCGACCAGTTGCTCGATACCGTTGTCTCCTCGGCCGAGGTGGAGGAATACTACCGTCAGCACAAGGACGATTTCTTGCTCAAAAACAGTATAGTCAAGACCGTCTACCTTTCGGTGCCCGTCAAATCGCATCAGGTGGCCAAAATAAAGAAGATTATCAGTCGTCCCAATTTCGACGAAGGTGACATTGTCGAGCTCCAGCATGCCGCCGCCCACGACAGTCGCTCCGCATTTTATGATGCCGAGACATGGATACCGCTCCACACCCTTCTTGCCGCCGTTCCTGCCACGGCTTATAACGAGGCTCTCTTCCTGCGTCAGCATCGCACCATAACCCTCTCTGACGACACCCTTTTCTATGCCGCCCGTGTGCTTGACTATATGGTCACAGACGATGTGTCTCCCCTGGAGCTGCAACGTGACAATATCCGCGCCATTATAATCAATCGCAGAAAGATAGACATTCTCAACCGCCTCCATGCCGACCTTCTCAGCGAGGCCGAGGAGGGCGGTCATGTAAAAAGAATCAAGAATTAAGTAAAAAGAAAAAACATAATGAAGAAGATTTTGCTCATTGTTGCCCTATCGCTTCTCACTTCTCACTTCTCATCTTCCCGCGCCCAAGAGGGCACGCTTGTAGACGGTGTGGCTGCCGTCGTGGGACGCAACATCGTAAAATATTCGGATATTGAGCGCTCGTATGCCCAGTTGCGTGTCCGTTCCGGTGCCGGCGATGCTCATGCGAACCGTTGCGCCATCCTCGAGAACCTTATCCTGTCCCACCTTCTTGTCCATAAGGGCGAGGTGGACAGTGTCGAGGTGACCGACGAGGAAATCAAACAATACCTTGACTATTACCTCAAAAACGACCTTCGCCAATACGGTTCCAAAGAGGCGCTGCGAGAGGCCACGGGATTCTCTTACGACGAGCTCAAGGAACAATATGAGCGTATGATACGCAACAACCTTCTCAGCCGTCGTGTGGAATATCAGATTACCGAGAGTGTTAAAGTCACTCCGGCCGAGGTTACAGAATTCTTTAAATCTCTTCCTGCCGACAGTTTGCCCATGATGCCCGAACGTTATGAAATCTCTGAGATTGTCATTGAACCTGTCATAGCCGAGAGTGAGCGTGACCGTGTGCGTACTGAGCTTGCAACGCTCCGTGAGCGTGTCCTGAAGGGTGAGAAGTTCTCCATGCTTGCCACACTTTACTCGCAGGATCCCGGTACTGCAAAAAACGGAGGAGAGGTGGGCTTCTTCTCTCGTGGAGATATGGTGGGTGAGTTTGAAGCAGCCGCCTTTGCCCTCAAACCCGGAGAGGTGTCGCCCATCATCGAGACCCAATTCGGATTCCACATCATCCAACTCATTGAGCGTCGAGGCAATACTATTAATGCACGCCATATCCTTCTCATCCCTAAAGTTTCGACCGAGGACCTTCTGAAAGCACGTATGAAACTCGACAGTTTGGCCGTTGAGATTCGTTCCGGCAACATTTCCTTTGAGGATGCTGCCCGTCAGTATAGTACTGTTGACAATGCCAAGCAGGGTGGTACGGTAACTAATGCCAATGATGGTAGCAATCGTATTGATGCCGAGACTATCAAGGCTTCCTATTATACTGTCGGTATCCCTGGTATGGATGAGGGGGAGGTTAGCAATGCCACAGCGATGAAGACCGAAGAAAATAGAGATGCTTATCGTATTGTCCGTCTCAACAAGAAATACCCTACCCACAAAGCCAATCTCACTGACGATTATGACAATATCTACAATGCTTCTCTCGCCAGTGCAAAGCAGAAGTATTTGCGCCAGTGGGCACGTCGTCAAGCGCAGAACACTTTTATCCGTCTTGCTGACGAATTTAAAGACTGCACTTTTCCCAATTTGGGACTTTAACCCTTTACTTAGATTCTCGTATGAGCGATAAAGAAACCCTCGACTTACTGGTCGAAAAAAATGCAGCCCTCAAGGGCGAGATTGCCAAGGTTATTGTTGGTCAACAGGAGGCCGTAGACTCACTGTTACTTTCTGTTTTTACCGGAGGTCATTGCTTGTTACTTGGGGTTCCCGGATTGGCCAAGACCCTAATGGTCAATACTCTAGCCCAAACCCTTGGCCTTACTTTCTCGCGCATTCAGTTCACTCCCGATTTGATGCCTTCCGACATCACAGGCTCTGAAATTCTTGACCGTGAGCGCAATTTCAAGTTCCTTCAGGGACCTGTATTTGCAGGTATAGTTTTGGCTGATGAGATTAATCGTACTCCGCCTAAGACCCAAGCTGCACTCCTTGAGGCTATGCAAGAGCACCGAGTTACTGTTTCGGGAACCTCCTATCCGCTGCCAAGTCCTTTTTTCGTTTTGGCCACCCAAAACCCTATCGAACAGGAAGGTACTTATCCGCTTCCTGAGGCACAGCTAGACCGATTCATGTTCAATGTTCGTCTTGACTATCCCTCTTTCGAGGAAGAGATGCAGATTGTCCGTCAGACCACTAGTGACCAGACATTGCAGGTGCAGACCGTTCTTTCGGCCGAAGAGATTATTGCATTCCAAAAGGCCATTTGTCGCATGCCGGTTCCCGACAATGTGCTTGAATACGCAGTTCGGCTTGTCTCCCATACCCGTCCGTCTAATTCGAGTTCACAGACTTCCCGTTATATCTCCTGGGGAGCTGGTCCCAGGGCATCGCAGTATCTTATCATGGGTGCACGTTGCCATGCTGCTCTTAATGGTAAGTACTCACCAGACGTCGAAAATGTGCGTGCTGTGGCTTATAATGTTTTGCGCCACCGTATTGTACGCAACTATTATGCAGAGGCCGAGAATATCTCCACCGACATGATTATTAGTGAACTCTTGAAATGAAGAATGGAACTGGAATAATAAAAGAAAGGCTGATGTGGTTTTGCTGCGTCGGTGTTTTTCTTATTTCTCAATTCCCGTTTCTCATCTCACCTCTCTGTGCACAGTCGGGACTATATGTGCCGACGAACAAGCCAGTTAAGAACATGCAAAAGGCATTGAATAACCCTCCTGCATTCTATCTGTTATTGGCTTATAGTGGCAATGATTCTCTATATTCCGTCAACGACCTTGACCTGCTTGATTCCGCTTACCGTATCGCATTTAGCATTGACAATCCAAACCTCTATACTCTCACAGTGGAGAGTTATGGTGACGCTGATGAAGCCCTAGGACAGCGTCGTGTGGATGGTGTGGTGCGCTACTTCGCCGACCGTTGTCATGCTATGTTTCCCATTCGTTATGCCCACAATCCCATACGCTGTTCTTGTCATGGAGATTCGGTGGAGACACTACGTTATGAGGTACCTGTGTTAACTACGATCTACAACTGTGACGAGTTGCCCTCCGAGCGACTTTTGCTTAATAAAAGTGTTGACCTACGTGGCACGGTCATGGTAAGCTTCCGAAACGACCCAGATGAGTGTGTTGGAGCGGCGAGAGGTTGTTATATGCCGTCGGTTGATAGCGTGGTACACGGTTACTATGCCTCGCTCTTTATCAGTCGTGGGGCTATTTATTCCATTGACGGCACTAAGGATACTTGTCCGGGGGGATTGCAAGTGGCGGTAGATGACCATTTGGACTATAAGACAACGATGGAAGAGTACAAACTTATCCCTCATCCTAAACAATTATTGGTTCAGGCGGGGTACATCGTAATCCGTAGTAACTTTGGTCGTGAACCCGATGAGTGTGAGATGGAACAGAAGGACTCTGTTTTTATTCGTATTCCAGCTACACAGGAACAGGTTGATGCCAAGCTGAAGTTTTTTGCAAAGGTAAAAACCTCGCGTGGGGTGGAGTATAAAGCGCTACCTACACGTAAAATGCCTGGAAAAGGACCATTGACACTTCAGGCACCAATAAGTGTGGACCAGTTCGATACGATTTACCTCGGTAAGCGTATTAAAGAAAACGAGTTGAAACAGTATTTTTTTGAGGTTGACAGTCCTACAGAAGCATCCTCTTTTGTTGTTGGTAAGCGTTTCTATGTGCCTTATCGTGTTGACAAGTATGGTGATTATGAGCTTCGTAAGGGATTGAAGGCTCTCTTCCGTATTTCCCCAGACCAAGAGGAGGATACTTCTGAGCTAGAAAAGAAGTCGAAGATTCCCTCAGCGGAAGAAATTATTGAAGATTAAAAAAACATATAATATTATTCTAAATGGCTTATTTGCAGACTGATGTAACCAAGGTCACGACGCGAGTCTTGCAGAACATGAAAATCCATGGTGAAAAGATCGCGATGCTCACGGCCTATGACTATTCGATGGCCTCGCTCCTTGAAAGCGCCAAAATTGACGTGGTTCTTGTCGGCGACTCTGCCGCCAATGTTATGGAGGGACATAAAACCACCCTTCCAATCTCGCTTGACGAGATGATTATTTATGCTGCTTCAGTGGTACGCGCTGTCAAGCGCGCCCTAGTGGTGGTGGATATGCCTTTCGGTACCTATCAAGGCAACTCCAAGCAGGCACTTGCCAGCGCCATCCGTATCATGAAGGAGACAGGTGCCGATGCCATCAAGATGGAGGGTGGAGAAGAAATTCTTGAAAGTGTGCAGCGCATTCTCTCGGCTGGTATTCCAGTAATGGGGCATCTCGGTCTTACGCCGCAGAGCATTAATAAATTCGGCACCTATGCCGTCCGCGCTACTGATGAGGAAGAGGCCGAGCAGGTGAAGAAAGATGCCCTTATCCTTCAGGAAGCGGGTTGCTTCGCTTTGGTATTGGAGAAAATTCCTGCCAAGTTGGCTGCTGAAGTTACTGGAGAATTGAAGATTCCCACTATAGGCATAGGTGCTGGTCCAAATACCAATGGACAGGTGCTTGTCTTACAGGACATGCTGGGCATTACGCAGCAGTTCAAACCACGCTACCTTCGTACCTATGGCACATTTGGAGAAGACATCTCCAACGCCATTCGTCACTACATCTCCGATGTCAAATCTGGCGACTTCCCCAACGAAAAAGAGCAGTATTGAATTATAAAAAGAGAGCACTCCGAAATGGGGTGCTCTCTTTTTGTTAGTTAGTTACTTACATATTGGCATTGAGGGTTCTATCCCAAAGTTCAGTGGTTTGGTGTAAAATGCCATCGATTTTCGAAATCGTGAAGTGTAGTGGGATGGCTAGGGTGTCATTTGTGAGGGCGTTGAAGATGGAGTCGCAAATTTGAGTGACACGCGGTGTTGACTCTTCTTCTGGATTATATTGAGAGAGGTAGATGTTGAGTTTGTCGTTGAATGCTTTTAAGGCTTTTTTGTAGGTGTTAAGGGTGCCGGTGTAGAGTGCTGAACCAATGGAGTCTTGAACAGCTCTAAGCTGTGAAGAGAAGTCATGTTTTTCTAATGCGTATTTTGCATAGGGAATCCCTGATGCAGCTCGACCAAAGAAATAGGTGGCGAGAGTGTCTTTCTGTTTATTGGAACCTATGGAGGTATTGCGGAAGATGTGGTAGACAAGTAAGATGCTCTGAAGATTGGAGAACCGGGTTTTTAGGGCCTCGCACTCTCTCGTTATTCTGTCATCCTGATTACTTGAATAGATATGAATGTTATTCTTCTCGTTACCAAGAATCTGATTGAAGGCTGAGAGGATGGCATCATCTTCGTTAAAATCTGGATCGGTCCACCAGAAACTTTCAACCTCATAAGAATAGGTTGTTATTTTGATTTCTTCTTTTTCGCAGGAAACGAACGTCACTGCGGTCAGCGAGCAGCAGAGAACGGCTGCCAGTGTCATTAATGTTTTCTTCATTTTATATTGTTTTAAGTTTATAGTCTTACAGTCTATATCCCACAACGGCCATAATATGCCATCGGTTGTTGTTGATGGCGATAAGGTCGGTA
>LXOW01296045.1_pt1 | contig 14316 bp, 1 predicted proteins | sample 1368591 | NCBI WGS metagenome assembly LXOW01 (sample SAMN04884650, study PRJNA319009) | bovine gut metagenome | isolation source: Cow rumen | host: Bos taurus | place: Italy: Legnaro (PD) | collected 2014-07-09
GCCCCATGAGCCTCATAGGCCTCATCGGCCCCATCAGCCCCCACCGTCAGGAAGAACAAGCCCTGCTCGTCGGCCTCGGCGATGCCGCAGACCTCCGCACCACGATAAACGGTGAGGCGGTCGCCCTGCACTGTCTCTACGCCATCGGCCACAGCCACCACCGTCATGCTCGAGCCGCTGGTGTTCTCGAAGGCCGGAGCCTTGCTGAGCGCCACGTTGCCGTTATAGCGCGAACCAGAGTAGTAAATGGGATACTCGAACCTGGCCTCGCTGTTCTGGTTGCGCTTCAGCATGTAGCCTTCGCCCACCCGCATGTATTCGAGCGTTCCCTTCCACTGCTTGTTGCCCAGCGCATCGACCGTGAGAATGGCGAATTCACTCTGGCTCTTGATGATGTCGCCTGCCGAAGCCTGTTCGGTGTATTCGGCCAAGGCCGTGCCGAGGGGCAGGTTAATGTCCGACAGGAAGCCGATGCGGTTCCAGCCCTTCCCGACGGTGATGGAGTCGTAGCAGCTGAACCCGGCAATGTAGCCCACCTTGTCGTCGGTCGAATAGAAGCGGTACATCTTCCGTGCGTCTATCGTGACAACTGAGTCGGCGCAGTCCCAGGCATAGACGGGCGTATTGGGGTCGTAGGGATTCATGGTAGCCTTATAGCTCAGCAGGCTGAAGCTGCCGTCGCGGCGTTCGGCCTCCAGCGCATCGCCCACCTGCCACTTTGTGGCATTGTTGAGCAGTTGCCTGACGGTGGCCATCCCGGGCTTCACATTAAACGACACCCAGTTCCATCCCTTCTTCAGGTGTATGGCCTGCACCACGCCGAGGTCTGCTTCGAGCACTACAGGATTGGTGGTCGAGCCAATGATGGTATCGCTCTTGAACACAAGCTCCCCGTCGGCTGGCTCTACCGTATGTATCTTTCCTGTGGAGGCATCGAAGAACTCGAACGTCAGCGGTGTTTCGGCATAGTTTGAGTTGTATATGTTCAGATAGGCCAGTCCGTCGTTGGTGCTGCCCGACGGGTCTGAAGCCAGGTGCGTCACACCCAGCAGCCGGTGCTCCTTATTGAATACGGCCAGCATGTCCTCGCTGTCGCGCGAGATATTGCCGTCGATGATCACCTGTCCTATCAGACTCATGGAAATGTTCGTATGCAGCAGGTCCTGCCCTACTGCCCAGTCAGGCTCTTCGCCCCTCACCTTCAGGCTGATGGGCAGTGGTTCGCTCATGCCGTTGTCGCCCACCATGTAGATGGTTTCCTCGTAGTTGCCTATATTGGTATAGGGCGAAATGGTGAAGGTGATGGTCTCCTCGTCCAGTGCGCCCACGGAGTTGCTGGTTTCCGAAACTGTCATCCACACCGGCAGCCCCTCTATGCTGAACCGCTTCGACTTGCCGCTGAGGTTCTTCACCGTAGCCGTGAAGTAGTACGGCGTGCCATAATCCGTCGTCATGTGCAGATGCTTGTCGGTCCAGCGCAGCGGGTTGCGATAGACGTAGAGGTCAACGACGGCAGGCGATGCCATGAGGTTGCCCTGCAGGTCGGCCACATCCTTCACCACAACATACACATTGGTCTTCTCGATGCTGGCTTCGGGCACGTCGAGGTTGATGAGCAGGTCCTTGCCGTCGGCCACATACGAGAACTTGATGTTTTCCTGTGTCTGCAGGTCGTGCATGGGGGCATAGACGGCTCGGTCGCAGAGCCTGTCTATGTCGGCCTGTGCCACGATGGTGTCGCGCTGTGCGGTCCATTCGCCCGTCGTGATGTCCTTGTAGCGGCGCAGGCTCACGCCCGAGGGCACCAGCCGTATGTCGTTCTGCTGCTGACGCTCGTTCTGCGAGAAGTTCAGGTAGGCCATCAGTCCCATCAGCTCTCCCTGCGGTGTGTAGGCCGAGAAGTTGCGGATGCCGTTCTCGGGCAGTGCCATTTCAAACATCGCAATCTCGTCGATGTGTCCCGCGATGGGACGCTCTGCGGTGGCGGCATCCACATACGTTGCTCCGGCTGCCAGCAGGTTGCCGCTGATGCCTCCCAGGGTATCGACGGCAAAGGTGTTGGTGAGCTGCCTATCTACATACAGGCATCCCACGTTGCCCGTGCGGTTCACCGTCAGGGCCACATGGTGCCAGCTGCCGTCGCTGGTGTAGGTCGGTGTGTGCAGCTCCAGTCCGCTCAGGTTCAGGCCGAGCCGGCCTTCGGCCACGTTGAAGCAGAAGTGCTGCTTGCTGCCCGCTTCCGTCGTTCCCCGTCCGTTGGCCAGCAGCGTGCCGTCCGCGTCGTTGGTCCTGTACCAGAACATCAGCGTATAGTCCTCGTGGCTGAAGCGCTCAAACGGGCGGCTGTTCAGCCTGAAGCCCTTCTCACCGTCGAGCCTCATGCCGATGCCGTCGGGCATCTTCCACGACGTGCCCAGCATCATCCACAGGTCGCTGCCTCCCGTCGTGCGGTTGTAGCTGAACTCACCAACGCCCTCGTTGAGCGGGTAGTTGTCGAGCAGTCCCGGCTCGTAGCCCGTGAGGCTCTTCTGCCCGTAGCCGGCCATCTCAGCCTCGGTGAGGGCATGGTTCCACAGTCGGAACTCCAGCATTTCGCCCACAAAGCCGTCGATGCCTGTCAGGTCTTCGTTAGCCACGCCGAGGAAGATGTTGCCGTGACCCTCGTAGAGCCGTGGGTACTGGAACGAGCCCACCTGGGCCGTGCCGTCGTAGAAGGTGACGGTGGTGGTGCCGTTTTCCACGTCGGCATCGAAGATGTAGAACACCTCATGCAGTCCGTCGAAGCGGCAGGGTTCTGTGGCTGTGAACACGGCGGGAGCCGCCTCCTCGTCGTATTGCAGGATGGCCGTCAGCCGTCGGTCGGCCGTCAGGCCGAGTGCCATCTTGTGCTTATCCTCTCCATGACCCATCACGGGCATGGCTTTTCCGTTGTCGGCAGGGTTGAGCATCACATCGACGGTGAACGATTTCTCGGCCAGGTTGCGCGGTGCCATCGTCTCAGCAACGCTCATGCCGTCGAAGTGGAGCGAGGATGAGAGCGAGATGTTGCTGCTGTTCGTCTGGCCTATCACCTCGAAGTTGTTCACTGCCGACAGGTAGTTTCCGGCAATGGGTTCCGAGAAGCGCAGCACGATGTCGTCGCCGATGTCCAGTATGCCATCAACAGGCAGCGGTGTGCCGAAGAGCTGCGGTCGGCGTGTGTCCTTGATGCCCGTCAGGATGTTCGACGAGCGCGTCAGGTAGCCGTTGCCATGACGGCAGAAGGTGACGGCGCGTATGTCGTAGTACTGTTCAATGGGGTCGGTCTCGCCGTAGAAGAAAGCGTCTATGTAGCCGTCGTGCTCCATCAGCTGTCGCTTGCCCGAGGCCAGTGCCATCAGTGCCTGCCCCTCCTCCGTGTTGGGATAGTAGGAGCAAACGTTCACCCAGTCCTTGTCGCCCTGTGTCGAGAGTTTGTATTGCAGTTCTATGTGGTCGAAGTTGCGGAAGTTGATGTCGAAGCCGTCGATGTGCACGGGCAGGTAGTAGGCATCCTGCTCATCGTCGTAGGCCGACTCGGTGTTCACCACCCACTTGTCGCCCGGCTTCGAGATGTTCACCCCCCCGGCGGCAGGCACGTAGTGTGCCGAGATGGTCACGGTCTCGATGTGGTTCACGTCTTTCGGGTCCATCAGCGAGATGGCCAGGTCGTCATAGTCGTATTCAGCACCGGCATATACCTCCACCTGCTTCTCGATGATGGTGTTCGGCTCCAGCCACAGGTCGATGCCCGCCCCCGTGAGCGGACAGCCGTCGAAGAGCACCTTGGCGCCCTTGGAATTCGAGGTATTCTCGAGGAAGTATTTCAGTTCCTTGGTCACCCTTGCCGGCAGCTCGCTCTCGTTCGTCATGTAGATGGTGAAGCGGGCGGGGTCGCCGTAGGGCACGTTCGACACACTCGACTCCTTGGCCCAGATGCGCAGCTTGTTGATCTGCAGCGTCTGCTGGTCGAGCACCATGCCCGGATTGTAGAACTGTGTGCGGCGCTCGTCTTCCCAGGGCGAGGCGGTGGCACCGCCCAGCGTGCGATAGACGAAGTTGCGGTAGCGGGGCACGTCGTTCAGGTTGGCAATGTAGCTGGTGGTGTTGCTGCTGCCCTCGCTGCCGTTGTAGATGCTCTTCAGGTTTTCCTCCACCTTGCGGTAGTACACGCCCATCTCACCCGCGTCGTAGAGCTTCTGCAGGCTGTCGCTGCTCAGTTCGGGCACCCGATAGACAGCCACGCTCAGGTTCGACTTGCGCGAGCAGGCCAGCTTGAAGCCGGCCTCCTTGGAGTAGGTCTCCCCGCTGCCGTTCTTGTAGTTGAAGTCGAAGCCCAGCAGCGGCTTGGCGGTAAAGGTGAACTTGATGCCGCCAGCCTCATAGTCGACGGCTGCCACCTTGCCGTTGTTGCCGTAGGTCTGGTAGTCGCCTTGCGTGGGCTGCACCGAGTGTCCAATGCCGCCGCCGCTCAGGTTCACGGCTGCGGGCAGTTTCCAGTAGCGGTGCAGGCCCTCAGTGGTGGTGAACGACTCGCTGTGCTCCACGCCGGCGGCACCGTCGAAGTCGAAGACCTTCACCAGCTCGCGCACCTCGAGCTTCTCCTTTTCGTTGGCGGCAATGAAGCCGGCCCAGGTCCTGATCTGGTTGTTCAGGGCCAAGATGGAGTCGCTCCACTGGACGGCCGTGCCCGCAGGCGTGTACTGCGTGTAGTAGTCCTTCAGCGAGAAGCTGGGATTGCGGGCCGACACCTTGCTCACATAGACGGGGTACTTCATGGCGTCGGCCAGGGCCTGCGCCTGGGCGGCGGTGACGGTGGAGTCCATCAGCAGGGCGTTGCGCACGCGGACGAGGTTGGGGATAAGCTCATCGACGATGTAGCTCTGGGAATGGGCGAAGGTGGAGCTGATGCTCGACGAGAACTGCATCACCTCGTCACGCACCAGATAGACCGAGTCCTTGTGCAGACCGTCCCAGCCGCTGGCCAGCACCTTGGCGGTGCCCGTCACGCTGTAGTCGTGGCCATCCACGCTGACGGTGCCGCCGATGCCCGGCTTCAGGTGCTCCAGCCCCTTGCTGCTGACCACGCGCACGGCGATGGCATCCTCCACAATGACGTTGTCGGTCATGCCTATATAGACGTCAGAGGCGGCTCCCACCTCACGCTCACTGCTGCTGGTGGAAATCTTCTCCTTCGCCTCGAATTCGTAGTTGTATTTCCAGTCGTCGTAATAGGTAGTGCCAAGGGTGTAGCTCAGGGTTCCGTAGTTGTCGGTCGAGTTGATGATTCCTGCGGCCGTTCCCGATCCCACGCCGGCCCACATGCCGGTGAAGAAATTGCTGCCGCTGCCCATGCCGATGCTCAGGTTGACGCCCATGGTGAAGCTGTAGTCGGCCTCATAGCTGTAGCTGAACTTCGAGCCGCGCCCGATGTAGGCCGAGCTGCCGGCTCCTGGCGGGTCGCGCAGGATATCGACCAGGTGGGTGTTCTGTCCGGCAATGATGCGGCGGCCTTGCTTCTTGCTCAGGGCAGCCATCACATAGCCCTCGATGGGCTGGATGTCATAGTAGCTGCCGTCGTAGAGCAGGGTGAGGTCCATCTTGCGCAGGGCCAAGTCGCCCTCCAGGGTGAAGGTGGTGTTCTGCGGGGTGAAGATATAGGTGCCCTGGCCCAGGCTGTCCAGCTCTACCTCCTCGGTCGTGTCGGTGCCTACCAGTCCGTTTGCCACATAAACCTTGCCACCGTCGAGCTGCACCACATCCAGCTCGCCCAGCTCCTCATTATTATAACGGTATTCCTCGCGGGCCGACAGCAACATCGGAACGGTGGACCCGGCCATGAACACGGGATGGCCCATGGCATACGTCCCGTCTTTCCACAGGCAGATGGTGTCACGTCCGCCCAGGTTGTCCATCGCGGTGTACTGGCGCAGGCCGTAGAAGCGGTCCTGTGTGCCGTTGAACTGCCAGATGTCGAGCACAGGCTGGCTGTGGAAGATGCGCCGCCAGGTGGCGGTGTCGCCCTCCACATATCCGTTCAGGTCGAGCGTCTCGCTCACCATGCCCGTCTGGAACAGTGTGGGATAGCCCTTGGCATAGACCTCAGTCACCTTGTATTTCACCGGATACATGGGCAGCCGGTACTCGCCCGTCTTCGGGTCGGGATGAATCTCTATGCGATGGCGATAGGCATCCACCAGCGTGGTGTCGTTCTTGCCATGGGCGTAGGCATCGTGACGCTCGGTCACTGAGGCATTCTTCTGGTCGCGCACAATCCACGACGTATTGTCGCCCTCCAGCTGCATGACGATGGTGATGTCCTGACCCAGATTATTCTTCGAGAGCGACTGTCCCAGCGGCAGCAGCCCCTGGTCGTTACCGCCCACCACGCGGCCCTGCAGCTGCACCTTCGTCTGGTCCCACAGGTATATCTCGCTCACATTCTTCTGCCAGTTGTGCCACGTGCTGTCGGGCTTGGCATCGGGAGTGATGAAGAAGCCGTCGTTCATAAAGACGTGGCCGTCCTTCACAACCTGTATCTGGTGGCTTCCCTGGGGCACACTCACCTCGAAGGCCCCTTGGTTGTTAGTGGTCACGGGCTTGCCGTTGCTGTTCACCACCTCCACGCCGTCGCGCAGGAAGCGCACGCCTGACACGGGGATGCTCGAACCCTCGTAGAGCACGTAGCCCGCGAAGATGTAGTAGTTGGTCTGCGTGAAGACGATGTTCGTCTGCAGGTTCACATCCTCGTCGAAGGTGACGATCTGCGACCTGAACGTGGCCTCGTGGGTCGGGTCGGTCACGGTCAGCGTATATTCGCCATACTTCTGATAGACCAGTCCGCCAATCTCGAAGAAGCCCGTGCTGTCGGTCTCGCAGGTCAGCACGGCGGCACCGTCGATTTCGCCCATTGGCGTGGCCGTAACGGTGTAGCCCGGCAGTCCGATGCCGTTGGTCAGCCTCACGTAGCCGCGCACCATGCCAGTGGCGACGCAGCAGCCGTCAACCGTCACCTGGCTCACGTTCTCGCCCTCGCACTGGGTAACGCCCTCGATGATGTACTTGTAGTTGTGCTGCGGACGCACGGTGCGGTCCATGTAGGCCGTCTGCGAATAGTTGTCCTCCAGCGTCTCTACCTGGTTGGGCGTCAGCTTGTCGTAGCGCTTGACGCGGTAGAAGTCGGCCTGACCGCGCGTGCACTCCCACGACAGCGACACGGCGTTCTGCAGCGTGTCGGCCTTGGCACTACCCAGCACCACGTTGTTGTCGAACTTATAGGCTGCCAAGTTGCCCATCTCGGTCTTTGTGGCCTTCACCTCGCCATCAACGGACAGGGGCATAGTGGATTCGCCAGGCTCAACCGACAAGTAAAACACATGGTCAACGCATGAGGTCGTCAGGTCCATGGTCAACTGGCCATTAAGTCGCTCATTGTTGGTCAGTTCACGGCGTTCGGTGTAGAGCGCACCATGATTATCATCTTCAATAGGTTTTAGACGGGGAATGACCTTACCATCCTTTACCTGCCACTGGCTACCTAATTTAGCAGCGAGCTGTTCAGGAGTCATGTTGCCCACGTGGTTAATCTCATTGAAGCCAGTGTTGGCGTAGGTCCAGACATTGGTGCCACCAAAAACTTCGTATGCATAACTGGTGCTGGTTGCACTAAAATTAGCTGCGACATTAGAAAAATTATGGTAGGAGCCATTCTCCAGACAGTTTTCCACAGTCAGGTAGTCCTTAATATAATTCTCATTAACGAAGGCGGCAGCACTGGAAGAGTTTGAATTATATTCATATATCTCTCCGTCAAAGAGACAATTTCGGATGGTAACATTACGATCACTTACGTGTGCCACAAGTCCGGCTGCTGAACCATTTTGGGCCTTTATTTTTGTTGAGACGTGACAGTTTTCAATGGTTAGATTGCTTCCAACCTCATAACCTACTAAAGCTGCACATTCTTTGTCACCATATACTTCGCCATCAACGTTTAAATTGCGGATGGTGATATTACCACGACCTTCTCGGATAAGAGCTCTGTAGGCAAGGCTTGCATCAATGATGTTTAGTGTGATGGTATGACCGTTGCCTTCAATGGTGCCTGCGTAATCAGAAAAGCATTCGCTTACAGTAATATCGGTCTTCAGCACGCAGTTCACTTCATAATTTCCGTATGACTTATTCACCGCAGCCGCGAAGGCGTTCCAGTCATCGGTGCTCTTGATGATGAAGGTTCTGTCATCGGCGGTTTCTAGATATTTATACGTATTCAGCACCACCTTGGCACGGTCGTCCCAGATAAGGGTCTTATGGGCGCTGTCATCATCTGTGCTCAGAATGGGCAATACGGTGCCGCCTTCCACCCTCCACTGGCTGCCTAAGGCTGATGCCAACTGGTCGGGTGCAAGCCCTATGGCCTTGTCTGTCTCACCCCAGTTGTTGGAGTTGTAGTTGCTGGTACCGCCGAAGCAGGATGGCGAGCCTGTATATTTGTAGTTGGCACCGCAGTGTACGAAATTAATATAGGAACCACGTTCAAGGTTATTCGATATATTTTTTGACCCACCACTGTCTGCCCAGCCTAAGAAGGCACCTATATAGCTGTCGTTTATGTCTTTCTCGGTGACATTGTCGGCAATGACCGTTCCATCGAACAGACAGTTACGAATATAAATTGTTGCCGTACCACTATGACCGACAATACCACCGGCATGAGGAGCATTGTTTGAATTTCCCTGCGCTGTCACCTGTGTAGAGATATGACAGTTGTCAACAGTTGCCAAATTTGGACCCGATTCGACAAAGCCTATCAAACCGGCTGAGTGGATACCGCCCGAAACTGTTCCGACAACGCGCAGGTTCTTGAACTTAGCGTTTTTCACACGGTTGAACGGTGCCATACCCGAAACGCTGCCACCATTGATGTTGACAGTGAGCGTGTGTCCGTTTCCGTTGAAGGTTCCGCAATAGGGGATATCGTCCAGGGAACCGATGGAATACCTCGTGGTGATGTCGGCAGCCATGATGGCGTTGACATCCTTCGTGCCGTTGGCCTCCTTCACGAGATTCATGAAGAGTTCCCAGTCGGTGGAGTCGCGCAGCACCAAGCAGTTGTCTTTATCATATTCGGGAACAGCCGTTACAGGATCCGCCGTCAGCATGCGTCCCTTGAATTTCAGCTGCACGCTATGGTCGTTGTCGTTCCAGGCGCCGTTGCGACTCACGGTTGCCTCAGTGATGGTAGGCAGCGCAAGCGTGGCGGGCAGCATGGTGGTGGCATAGCCGCTATGCATACCCCATTCCCACACTGCCGTGATGGTGCGCCTCACACGGTAGTACACATCCTTGCCCTGGTAGGCGGCCAGCAGCGTCTTGTCCTCATAGCTGAATTCGGTTAGCTTTTCATCATAGCTCTGCTGTCCCAGACTCATCCACTGGTTGTTGGTGGGGTCGCCCGAGACGTTGCGCTGTATTTCCCACGTGTCGGAACTGGAGATCTCGGCCCAGTTGCGGTATCCCACGCCCCAACTCACGATTACCGTTCCGTTGGGCTGCATCGCTGCCGCCATGTGCCGGGGATGATGCAGAATGGGCAGGTCGATTTTCGGCGACGTTGTGGTCTGCGTATTATTCTCGCTGTCCTTATAACTGGCCTCTACATAGAAGTCCCTCACGCATACGTCGGCAGGAAGCCAAAGGTATCCGGATGCAGCGGTTTCCAGTGTACTGGTCTTCTGTGTAGTGTTCGACGGATAGACTTCGGTGTAGTAGGCCTTCATCGACTGCAGGTTGTTGGCAGCAATCATGTAGGGAACCATCATCTGGTTGGGACGTCCGTTGTCGTAGGAGATGATGGGGTCCATCACCATGGGATATTGCCTTTCAGGAGCCGCAGGAATGGTAATGACAACTGGATCGATGGAAGGCCAGGTGTCGCTCTCGAACGCTAAGTTGCCGTTGTGGTGGATGCTCCATGAAATAGTACACTTCTTGCCACGGAACTTGTTGGAAATGGTCCACAGCAGGTTCAGGACGGCATAGTCCTGATTGTCCACGCAGGGCACGAGGTCGTTGCCCTTGCTGTTACCCACGGAGACAGCACTGTAGCCGCGATCGCGGTAAAGCGTCATCGTTCCCTCTACGCCCTTGTAGCAATAGACGCGGGGATAATAGTCGTCACGGTCGATGTCTTGCTGCGACTCGTAGTAGAAGAGGGTTTCCTTGCTTCCACCCTCAGGCTGGATATACACGGTACCTTCCACAATCCAGCAGTCGTAGTCGTCCTTGTCGTAGAGGGGCATCTTCAGTCGCAACTGGTTCGTACCCTCCAAGTTCACACTGTAGCGCCAGGTGTCTAGCAGATAGCAATCCCTGGCCCGGGCTTCGTTGCTCCAGCCCGCCAGCAGCACCGCCATCAACATCAAGGCGGGCCACCATGGTTTTCCTAATAGTTTCTCTTTCATGATTACTTTTGTGCGATATATATTACGAATTATGCATTATGCATTATGAATTATGAATTATGCATTATGCATTATGAATTATGCATTATGAATTATGCATTATGCATTATGAATTATGCATTATGAATTATGCATTATGCATTATGAATTATGCATTATAAAGCACGGCCTGTAGATGCCGCTGCTGCCTGTGGGAGCCACGGCAGCATTGAACTGTGCCCAGTTGTTGATGGTGTAGATGCGGTGCAGACGGTCGCAATAGTAGTGCAGGCTCACCACCAGGTCTTCACCGTCGCCGGCGATAGACAGCGGGTAGTAGATGACGCCCCCCGTTTCCATCGGAGCGGTCACGGCACGCACCTCACCGTTGACCATAGCACACATCAGGTCCCGGCTACTCTGGTAATGGGCGAGGGTGTCGCCCAGCTCCACCTGCACCGACATGGTAAGTCCGTAGCGTGAATAGTCGGGCTGGGTCCAGGCCGTGGGCCGCTCATCGCTGCCGGTCTGAATACTAGGAGCCTCGGGGTCGGGGTTTGGTTCTGGGTCTGAATCATAGTCGCTGCAGCCCCCCACCATGAAGGTGAGGGCTGCAAGCAACAGCATGGATATGATGTTCTTTTTCATAATCGTTTGTTATTTAATGACTACCTTTTCGTTGCGATGGATGTATATGCCCTGTTGGGTGGGCCGTTTGCTGAGTTTGACGCCGCTGATGCTGTACCAGCCGTCACCACCGGTATGGTCTGTCGGCAGGAAGCTGATGGCCGTAGGCTCATCGGGCGTTCCCAGGGCAGCATCCGGCACATAGCTCATCCGGCTCTGCGTGGCGGCAACCAGCTCGCCCGAGCGCTCAATGGTGAAGGTCAAATGATCAGTGGCCCCAGCCCCATAGGCCCCATAAGCCCTATAAGCCCCATGAGCCTCATAGGCCTCATCAGCCCCATCAGCCCCCACCGTCAGGAAGAACAAGCCCTGCTCATCGGCCTCGGCAATGCCGCAGACCTCCGCACCACGATAAACGGTGAGGCGGTCGCCCTGCACTGTCTCTACGCCATCGGCCACAGCCACCACCGTCATGCTCGTGCCGCTGGTGTTCTCGAAGGCCGGAGCCTTGCTGAGAGCACTGCTGCCGCTGTAGCGCCATCCGGGGAGGTAGATGGGATAGTAGAAGCTGACCTCGCTGTCCTGGTTGCGCTTCAGCATGTAGCCTTCGCCCACCCGCAAGTATTCGAGCGTTCCCTTCCACTGCTTGTTGCCCAGCGCATCGACCGAGAGGATGGCAAATTCGCTCTGGCTCTTGATGATGTCGCCCTCAGATGCCATTTCGGTATATTGCGCCATAGCCGTGCCCACAGGCAGGTTGATTCCTGAGATGAACCCGATGCGGTTCCAGCCCTTCTTCACGGTGATGGGAGTGCTGGTGGCGATTCCGTAGATGTAGCCAATCTTGTTGCTGTTTGAATAGAATCGGTACATCTTGGATACGTTGATTGAAATGAGCGAGTCGGCGCAGTCCCAGGAATAGACTGGCGTGTTGGGGTCGTATGGATTGGGCGAAGCCTTATAGCTCAGCAGGCTGTAGCTTCCATCTGCACGTTCGGCCTCCAGGGCGTCGCCTGTTTCCCACTTGGTGGCACTGTTGAGCATACTCTTGACGGTGGTGGTTGGCGGTGCAACGTTGAACGACACCCAGTTCCAGCCCTTCTGCAGCGGTATGGCCTGCACGACGCCCTTGTCGGATGTGAACATCACAGGATTGGTTGTCGTGCCCACCACTGTATCATGCTTGAATTTGATGGTCCTGTCGGGCACCACACTGTGTATGTAACCGGTAGAAGCATCGAAGAACTCGAAGTGCAGCTCCGTCTCCGCATAGTTGTTGTTGTAGATATTGAGGTATGCCAGTCCGTCGTTTGCGCCGCTGTTGTCATCGGCTGCAAGATGGGTCACGCCCAGCAGGCGGTGCTCTTCATTGAATACCGCCAGCATGTCGTCGGCATCGTTTGCCACTTCTCCTCTGACGGTCACCTGTCCTATGAGGTTCATCGTGATGTTGGTGTGCAGCAGGTCTTCATCCACGGTCCATTCGGGAGCGGTGCCTCGAACCTTCAGGGTGATGGGCAGCGGCTCAGTCATGTCGTCCTCGCCTACCAGCCAGACGACTTCCTCATAATCGCCAATGTTCGTATAAGGTGAGATGGTGAATGTCAGCGTCTCTTCGTCGAGTGCGCCTACAGAGCCGCTCGTGGTCGAAGCGGTCATCCACAAAGGAAGTCCCTGCAGCGTGAAGTTGCGGGTCTTTCCGCTCAGGTTCTTGACCGTTGCCTCGAAGGTCAGCCCTTCACCATAGGCGGCCTCAAGCCGGATGCGCTTGTCCGTCCAGCGCAAAGGATTGCGATACACATAGAGGTCGAGCACTACGGGCGAAGCCATGACGTTGCCCTGCATGTCGGTCACGTCGTTCACCACGACATACACATTGGTCTTCTCGATGTTCACGTCGGGAACGTCGAGGTTGACGAGCAGGTCTTTTCCGTCGGCCACGTATGAGAACCTGATGTTCTCCAGCGTCTGCGTGTCGTGCATCGGCGCATAGTCGGCGGCATCATAGAGCCGCATCACGTCGGTCTGGTCCACGATGGTGTCACGCTGCTGGGTGTATTCTCCCGTGGTGGTGTCCTTGTAGCGGCGCAGGCTCACGCCTGTGGGCACGAGCTTGATCTCGTTGCTCAGCTGGCGCTCGTTCTTCGAGAAGTTCAGATAAGCCAGCATTCCCTTTTCCCCGCCCGACGGTGTGTAAGCTGAACAGTTCTTGATTCCCCTGGCTGTCATTGCCATTTCGTACATCGCTATTTCGTCGATGTTACCAGTGATGGCGTTCTCTGCCGTGTTTGCATCCAGATAGGTGGCTCCGGCAGCGAGCAGGTTTCCACTGATGCCGCCTAGCGTATCTACTGCGAATGTCTTGGCGAGGCTGTTGTCGAAATACAGGCAGCCCACATTGCGCGAGCGGTTGACCGACAGTGCCACATGGTGCCAGTGTCCGTCGCTCGTCCGGGCGTTGGTCTTCAGCCTCAGTCCGCTCAGGTTCACCACGAGCGCACTGTCTTCCACGGCGAAGTTGAAGTGCGACTTGGCCCCCGGCTCAGTAGTGGCGGTGCCATTGCCGAAGAGCGTGCCGCTGGCATCCTTGGTGCGGAACCAGAACATCATCGTGTAGTCCTGATAGTCATAGCGGTTGAACAGCCGGTTGTCGAGTCTGAAGCCCTTCTCGCCGTCAAGCTTCATGCCTAGTCCGTCGGGCATCTTCCACGACGTGCCCACCAGCCGCAGGTCGCTGCCGCCCGTGGTGCGGTTGTAGCTGAATTCACCCTTGCCTTCGTTCAGCGGATAGTTGTCCAGCAGTCCCAGCTCATAGCCGGTCAGCTGTTTCTGCCGGTAGCTGTTCATCTCCTCATCGCTGAGTGCATGGTTCCAGAGCCGGTATTCCAGCATGTCGCCGGTGTAGGACTCATAGCCTTCCAGCAGTCCATAGACCGACCTGCCCAGCACTGTGCGTCCTGTGCCCCGGTAGATGCCGTTATAAGTGCCTGCCCCCACCTGGGTGTTGCCGTCGTAGAAGGCTATCCTGGTGATGCCTTCATCTATATCGGTGTCGAAGAGGAAGAACACCTCTCGCAGGCCGTCGAAGGTGCAAGGCTCGTCGGCGGTGAACACGGCGGCCGGGATGGTGTCGTTGTACTTGATGGCAGCCGTGAGCCGGCGGTCGGCGGTAAGTCCCAGCTCCAGTGCATGCGTGTCCCTGCCGTGCGACAGTATGGTCATGCCC
>LXOW01231859.1_pt1 | contig 14306 bp, 14 predicted proteins | sample 1368591 | NCBI WGS metagenome assembly LXOW01 (sample SAMN04884650, study PRJNA319009) | bovine gut metagenome | isolation source: Cow rumen | host: Bos taurus | place: Italy: Legnaro (PD) | collected 2014-07-09
TAAACGATTATGGAAATCAAGAAGATTGAGAAGAGTGACTTTGTGATGTTCCCACGTATGCAGCATCGTGGGCTGGAGTTCAGACATGTAGAGCGCGATGCGTTCAAGGCAGAACTGCGCCATGTGGAGGGACATGGTGACTACTGGCTGATTCATCAGCAATCGAAGCCACATGTTGTGGCTCACGTCCAACTACCCAAGACGGAGGCAGAGTTTGACAACATCCTTGGCTGGTGCCTGGGTCAGAACCATTGGTGCGAATACATCGAGGGTGATCTATCGTTCCTCTGCGTCATTGCAGGCTTCAATGCCGCAGAACTCACCCCCAAGTACCCAGACTTCATCAGTGAGCGCGTCTATGCCCTCAGCGATGCCACTCGCTGGTGGTATGAGTATGGAAAGGAATGTCGCCAAGCAAATCCCTTGCCCTAGCAATAATAGTCTCCTGACTCATCTTCCCGTCAGTCTTCTTGCCGCACTTGAGACAGCCGCTTCCCGATTAACGGGAACGCTCAAATATCTGTCCATTGGCGTATCTGTTTTAAAGTTACACATATTTATATATACTACCTCCTGTTCTTGCCGAACAAGTCGGAGTGAGTGCCGGTGTTAAGCATCACGAGCACCAGTTCTTTGTCATGTTGCTCCCATACGAGTAGCCAGTTGGGTTGGTCATCCTAAGCACTGCTTAAAGAGATCATCTACGTCTTTAGCCTCATACACACGTCCTTCGTCGAGGTCGCGCAGCGAACGCTCGTATGAAGTCATGCGGCGGCGCGGCATAGTGATTTTCCCTACGCCCTTGACCATACTAATAGCTTTTTTGATGTCCTTCAACAGTGACATGTCTTCGATGTTGACCAAGAGCTGGCCCTCTGCGGGCATTGATGTTGTATTTGCCATATTGATTGTTATTGTTTCAAGTCACACCTCTTCTTGCGGAGCCATCTTCTTGATGATTCGGGCAGGGTTGCCGCCAACCACCACATTGTCGGGTACATCCTTCGTCACTACAGCACCTGCGGCAACGACGGCATTTTTGCCAATGGTTACACCTGGACAGATAATGGCACCAATGCATATCCACGCATTCTCTTTTATCGTCACCTTGCCGAAATGGAAAAGGTTGTGCCTGTCGTACAGGTCGTGGTCAACCGTTGCAATCTTAACCTCCGGGCCAATCAGTACGTTGTCTTCTATCACCACCTTGCCGGGAGAGAGTATCGTTGCCCCTTTGTTGATGGTCACATTCTTCCCGATAGTCATCCGGCATCCGCAATCACAATAGAAAGGAGAGACAATGGCTACACTGTCGTCAATCTCGCATTGGAACAGTTCTTCCAGCAGACTCTTGTAATCAGGATCTGTAGGTTTTTTGGACGAGATTTTCAGACATAGTTCATGACTTCTTATCATCTCTGCCTCTACGTTACGCATACGGGGGTCTCTTTTGTCGCCCGCACCTGTGGCGTCTATGATGTCAAACATACGATCAGTTTTGAAAAACTATTTTCTCGATATGACGCTACCGCTGGCCTGATGGGTAGCCAGGATAAGCACCTCGGCTATCTGGACATGAGCAGGGGCATTGGCAGCATAAACGGCAACATCGGCAATATCATCGCCTGTCAAAGGCTTGATACCTTTATAGACATTGGCAGCCCGTTCACTGTCACCATGGAAACGGATGTTGCTGAAGTTGGTCTCGACAAGTCCGGGTTTGAGGTTCGTGACACGAATAGCCGTATTAGCCACATCAATGCGAAGTCCGTCAGACAAAGCCTTTACAGCAGCCTTCGTGGCACAATACACATTACCGCCAGCGTAAGCAGCATCGCCAGCCACAGAACCCACATTGATGACGTGTCCGCTATTGCGCTCCACCATACCTGGCACTATCAAGCGAGTCATGGTCAGCAGTCCCTTGATATTCGTATCAATCATTGTTTCCCAATCGTCAAGGTTACCTTCATATTCAGGCTCCAAACCCAAGGCGAGTCCTGCATTATTCACCAGCACGTCGATATTCTTCCACTCAGCAGGCAGGTCGTCCATAAACCTTGCAGCCTGCTCGCGGTCTCTTACGTCGAATGCCAACGTCAGCACCTCCGTACCTTTCTGCATCAACTCCTTTCTGATTTCAGCCAGTCGCGACTCGTTCCTGCCTGTCAGTATCAACTTGTCGCCATTCTCAGCGAACTTTCTTGCACAAGCCAGTCCTATGCCGCTTGTAGCACCTGTAATGAAAACTATTTTATCCATCATTCTACTTTAGTTAAATATGATACAAAATAAACGAGGGTTATTATAAAAGATTCCGATGAATAATCTCGCGCAGGCTTGACACCACATAAGTGGGAGTCTGCGGAGCCTCATCTACATCTACCTCCCAGCGGTTGAAAAGCAGGGCATCAATGCCTGCATGAAGAGCACCGAGGATATCAGTCTGTAGGTTGTCACCTATCATCAAAGTGGTCTCGCGAGAAGCGCCCGACTGGCGTAAAGCATAGTCGAAATAGGCTGTTGAGGGCTTGTTAGCCCCAGCATCCTCGCTCAGGATAATCGTATCGAAATAGTCGCGCAATCCACAAGCGGCCAGTTTCTTGTACTGCACCTCATGGAATCCGTTACTTGTCATGTGCATCCGGTATCCCCTACCCTTCAGATAATCCATCAGCTCGTGGGCACCCTCAATAACCCCAGGCTTCGACGAACAAAAGCCGAGGAACACCTTGTTCATCTCCAGACACAGCGCCTCCGTGATTTCCAGTCCCTTACCTTCGCTGAGCGGACGACGGAAACGTTCCACTATCAGGAAGTCGCGGGTAATCTCCCCTTTCGAATAGCGTCCCCACAAATCTATGTTTGCCCACCAATAAGCGTCGTAAAACACTTGCGGGTCGGGGAAATACCTTTCTAGGTGGAACACCCCGAAAGTCTCGTCCAATGCTATCACGGCGTTCCCGTGAGTATCGTACAAGGTATCGTCGAAATCAATAAACAGGTCTTTGTATCTCATATCAGCGTTGTCACCAAAATTGCATCCAAAGGTAATACTTTTAGAGTGAAAAAGCAAATAAATTTGGTGGTTTTATGGATTATTCGTAATTTTGCAAGCGTTATTAGTCTTTTTCAAGACACTGCCTACACATATTTAGATATAGGAAAATATCGCTAAGAGACTTCCAAGGATGAAAGCAACAAGATACTATCAAGTAGCCGAACACATATTCAGCGTGATAACAGAGCCTGTCCATCTGACCCTGATGCAAAACTACGAACCGTTCAGGTGTAGCGACAATGGTGACGTGGTCTTTACGCTGACTATCGATAGCGGTGAAACTCCGGCTTATACGGAGGAGACATTCTCCTGCTTGACGAAATCAGCAGTTCGCTCGACGAAGAAACAGAACGTGAACTCTACCACCGAATCTTCACGACCTATCCCAACAAAACCATGATATTCAAAAGAATGAAGGATGAAGACTGCCATCATACAACATGCCATCCAGTGGGGACAGCCAGCGGCGAACCTGCAGGAGCTTTCCAAGCTGATGAACCAGCAGCAGGGCTCTGACCTGTTTGTGCTTTCCGAGACGTTTGCCACCGGCTTTATGACCGAAGGGGCCTTGGCTGATGGCAATACCATCCTCGACTGGATGCGACACGAGGCACTTCGGCAAGATGCTGCCATTGCAGGCAGTGTGGCTTTCAGAGACGACGAGGGACTGGCACGCAACCGTCTGTTCTTCGTTAGGCCTGACGGCACCTACGACTACTACGACAAGCACCACCTGTTCAGCATGGCCGGCGAGGCAGACACCTACGTAGCCGGTCAGCAGCGTGTGGTAGTGACGTGGCGGGGTGTAAGACTGTTGTTACAAGTTTGCTACGACCTGCGCTTCCCCGTTTTCAGCCGCAACCACGGCGACTACGACGCAATACTCTACGTCGCCAACTGGCCCAAGAGTCGCCGAGAGGTTTGGCAGACACTGTTGAAGGCCCGCGCCCTAGAAAACCAGTGCTATGTGGTTGGTGTCAACTGTGTGGGCTGTACGTCGGGCGTTGACTACTCTGGCGATTCCGTTGTTTTGGATGCCTACGGTCGTACTATAACTTCCTGCCCCGCAGATAGTCAGGCTACGGCAGTCGCCGAACTGGACATGGAGAAACTGAACCTGTTCCGTCAGAAATTCCCGGTATTAAGCGATGCCGATTAAAATAATTTTTCGTACCTTTGCACCCTAATTATAGACTAACCCATACAAAAATGAAAAAGACTTTAATGACACTCGCCTTGGCAGTCCTTTGCTGCACAGGCCTTCAGGCACAGGAGAAACTCTTCAACCGTGTCGATGTTCAATCACCCATCATCAACAACGACGGAACCGTTACCTTCAATCTCTTTGCTCCCAAAGCCATCAAAGTCGAGGTGACAGGTGACTTCCTGCCTGAGCCTAACCGCACCGCAGAGATGAAGGAGGGCAAGAACGGTGTGTGGAGCTACACCACTGACAAGCTGGCTCCAGAGATGTACAGCTATAACTTTAACATAGACGGACTGACGGGCGTGAAAGATCCTGCCAACATTTACGTAAACCGCGACATTGTGTCGTTCACCAATATCTTCATTGTCAGTAACGAAAAGGGCGACAAGGGCGATTTGTACAAAGTGAACGAGGTTCCTCACGGCAACCTCTCCAAGGTTTGGTACAACAGTCCCACGCTGAAGATGCAGCGCCGCATGACCGTCTATACCCCTGCCGGCTACGACAAGGGTGGCAAGTACCCCGTATTGTACCTGTTGCACGGTGCAGGCGGTGACGAGAACGCATGGAGCGAACTGGGTCGTGCGACTCAGATTTTGGACAACCTGATTGCTACAGGCAAGGCCAAGCCCATGATTGTGGTGATGCCCAACGGCAACCCCAACTGCCAGGCAGCACCAGGCGAATGGTCTTTCGGCATGTACACCCCTGGCTTCCGCAACAGTGGCACAGGTCCTAAAGAGCCTGCAGTAGCATCTATTCCTGAAAGCTTTATGGACATTGTAAACTACATAGACAGCCACTATCGCACCATCAAGAAACGTGAGGGGCGTGCCATCTGCGGTCTGTCAATGGGTGGTGGTCACACCTTCCACGTCAGCCTGCACTATCCTAAGACCTTCGACTACTACGGACTGTTCTCTGCCGCTCTGCATCTGGACAACAGCCCTAGCGAGGCCTCCTTTGCCAAGCAAATCGAGAACAGCCCCACCTTCGCCCAACAAAGTGCCAACTTGTTTGGCAGCAAGCCAAAACTCTACTGGATGGGCATGGGTAAGACAGACTTCCTCTATAACAGCACGGTGGACCTGCGCAACTACTGGGACACCAAGGGCTACGACTATGAGTATGTGGAAACAGACGGTGGACATATCTGGCGCAACTGGCGCATCTACCTGACTATGTTTGCCCAGAAGATTTTCAAGTAATAACAAGTGTCAATCGCAAAAAGAGATAAGTTGCAACGTATGAACCGCACCCTAAAGACTGTCGTCATACTAATGACAATCCTTACAGCAGGTTGCTGTCGCCTGATGGCCCAAGGCGACAGCATTTCGTTGCGCCCTTCTTTCTCGCTCACCTACAAGACCGAGGTGAATACAGACTTTACGGAGAGTCATTGGCACAATGAACTGGAGGCGATTATCAACATTCCTCTCTCACGCAAGTTCACGTTCTCCATCGGTGGTCATAGCCATTACACAGACGACGAGACACCCCTGGTTGACGACATACAGGTCTTCTCGAACATCGAATGCTGGGACGAGAAATTCGCTCTCATGCTGGCAGGCTTCACTTGGCAGATTAACGATCGTCACTCGCTCTTTGCGGGTGTCCGACGCTATGACGAAGACTATTTTTGTAGCGAAGACATTTCCTTGTTCACCAATAGTTCGTGCGGAGGGTTCCCTACCCTCACCTACAACTATTACGTGCCCACCTTTCCTTTTGCAGCGATGGGGCTGCACTATAAGTACGACTATAAGGACATCACCTTCCAGGCCTCACTCTATAATGGTCTTTCCTATAATAAACTCACGGGACGCGCCAATGTCTTCCGTTTCTGTCCGAAGACGGACGGCACCTATTTCATGTCGCAGTTGGAATACCGCTTTGAGGACAGCCATTACTACTTTGGAGGCAGTCTTTACTATGGTGACAAGATAATTAATGATGAGCCTTACAGCCTGCGCCCCACACTATGGACCTATGCCGAACAGTACGTGTTGCCCAATCTGTGTCTGCTGGGAGCCTATTCCCACGCCTTCTCCAAAGATGATCTCTGTTACAACTTCATCGGCGTGGGTGCCAGGTATATCCTCGGACCTGCCGAGTTCGGCGTATTCACTGACTACACCCGCGTAGAAGACATCCCCGAGCGGGCTACTGAGTTCACCTGTAAACTCAACATCACCGACTGGCTCTCCGTGCAGCCCGTGTTCCACCTCATCCATACTGACCAAGACACCTATCACGTCGGTATGATGCGCCTCAACGTAGAGTTGTAGAAAAGAGGTCGAAATCCTTATTGTAGGCAGGCGACTGGATGGACAGCAGGTTCAGTACCGAGTGGAACACATAGTGCTGTTCTATCACGGCAGGCAAATCACTCTTATAACTTCTGAAGCCCTCCGACGTCCATACCAGGAACGGTATCTCATACTGCACCTTGGGTGCCAGTTTCATGGGCAGTCCGTGCATGAACACCTTGTTCTCGCCCAACGACTCGCCATGGTCTGAGACGTACATCATGGCACTCTTCCACTCCGTCATCCCCTGCAGCATATTGATCAGGCTGTCCAGCAGGAAGTCGGTATAGCGAATGGTATTGTCGTAGGCGTTCACCAGCATACCCACGTTCTTCTCGCCCTCCTCCACGTTTCTTGCCACAGGTTTGTACACCTCGAACTCCTTCGGATATTTGTCGGCATACTTCGGACCGTGACTGGTGCTCGTGTGCAGCACTATCAGCACCTTGTTCTTCTTGCTCGACACGATACGCTCCCGCAATCCCTTCATCAGGATGGCGTCGTAGTAGATGTTCTCGCCAGGGTGCTGCTCGCCCAGCTGTTCGTTCGTCAGGTATTCGTCGATGTGAATCGGCGGCTCGCCCCAGTTGGAGGTGCGCCACGACACGTCCACACCCGTCCGGAAGGCGTAGTTAGGCAACAGCTCGTACAGGTCGTCGCTGGCTTCGGGCTCCAATATGGCTTTGGTACCTGCCGTGGTGTAAGTGGCACACGACGTGGCCTCATACACCCTCAGGTCCTTGCGCCTGGCCAGCAGCGGATTGGTGTCGCGTCCGTAGCCGTAGAGCTGGAAGTTAGCCTTGCGTGCCGACTCACCGATGACGAGCACCACCACCGCCTTCTCGTCGTCGGCAATCCTGCCGTCGGGCAGCTTGATTTCCTCCTGCTGCTCGTCGTGGCTGAAGCTGATGACGCGGCACGTATTGACCACGTACGACCACGGCTGCAGCAGTCCGCCCAGCTCGGTGTCGTGCTCGGTGACGAACAGCGTCTGCCCGATATTCAGCNNGCCCGATATTCAGCGAAGCCGTCAGCAGCACCACCGCCAGCGCTCCGCCACACCAGACGCCCATCTTCTTGACCGTGCCGTAAACCACCGGCTGCAGCAGACAGAACAGCGCAGGCAGCACGCCGAAGCCCGCAATGAAGAGCCACAGCCCCCAGCTGAAGAATGCCGACGCCTCCGAGTAGCGGGTGTTAAACACGTTCTCGATGGTCGTCGCGTCTATCATCACACTGTATGTCACGATGAAGTACACCGCCGTCGCATTGATCAGCGAGAGCAATGCCAGCAGCACGCGCCCTACCCTCCTCGTCAGGAACATCAGCAGATAGGTCATCATGAAGTTCAGCGCCAGCATAATCACCACCAGCGACGCCAGCAGGAATATCTTCCCACCGGTGTCCTCGTTGGTATGTCCGGCCACATAGCCGAAGAACGGCAGGTTGTACAGCAACAGCGTCCCGATGCTGACAATGCCCGAAAAGTATTCTATCTTCTTCATCGCAGGTAATTTCTTCATCATGTTGGCAAAGTTAGCGAAAAAGAACTATACAGCCAAACTTTTAGCAGATTTTCCGAAAACATTTGGTAATTCTAAAAAAGATGATTATCTTTGCTCACAAATTCAAACCGATACATATTATGGAAATAAATCTCATCATAGAGCTCCTGGCCATTATCCTCATGGCACTTCTGGGCTATTACGTAGGCAGCCGCGGAAAGAAAGAGCAGATTAACGACCATAAAGCCCTCTACGAACAACAGATAGCCGAGCTGAAAGCCTCGTTCGAGCGACAACTCAACCAGATGAGAGAGACGCACGACAATCAGATATCGAGCCTGAAACAGATGAACAAGGAACAGCTGAACAGCCAGCTCGACCTGATCAAGGAGCAGATGCAGACCACCTCCGAGAAAGTGCTGAAAACGCGACAGAGCGAACTGGGCGAACAGAACCGGGAACAGGTCTCCAAGATTATCGACCCGCTGCAGAAGAGCCTGAAAGACATGCAGCAGGCACTTGAGAACACCAAGCGGCAACAGCAAGAGGCGCTGACCCGACTGGACCAGACCATTCAGGACAACATGAAGAACAGTGAGGCCATCGGAGAGACCGCCGACCGACTGTCGCGCGCGCTTACGGGTGAGGTAAAGGTACAGGGAAACTTCGGCGAGCTGAAACTGAAACAGCTGCTGGAAGACCTCGAGCTGAAGGAGGGCGAACAGTTCGACACCCAAGAGACGCTGAAAGACAAGTACGGCAAGAAGATGAAGGGCGACGACGAGAAAGGACTCGTGCCCGACTTCATTCTCCACTTCCCCAACAACCGCCACGTCGTGGTGGACTCCAAAATGTCGCTGACCGACTACGAGCGCTACATGAACGCCGAGGACGACGACCCCCAGAAGAGCGAATTCCTCAAGGCACACATCAACAGCGTCAGGACCCAGGTGAAGCGGCTGGCCAGGAAGGAATATACCAAGTATCTGCCCGACGGCTACAACCGCCTGAACTTCGCCATCATGTACATACCCATTGAGGGCGCCCTGAACCTGGCCCTGCTCAACGACACCACGCTCTGGCGCGAGGCTTACGACGAGGGCGTCATGGTGCTCGGTCCGCAGACCATGTACATGAACCTCAGGGTGCTCGAGATGATGTGGACCCAGGTGCGCCAGCTACAGAACCAGGAGGCCATGATGAAGGCTGCCGACATGATTATAGACCGCGTCCAGGACTTCGGGCTCCGCTTCGCCAGCGTCGAGAAGAACATGACCGACACCGTCAATGCCATGCAGTCGCTGAAGATATCCACCGCAGAGGAAGGCCGCAGCATCATCACCGCCGCACGCACCCTGCTGAAGGCGGGAGCCAGCGAGAATAAGAAGAAAAAGTCGCTTGCTGAGATGGACAAGACCGTGTTCCTCGAAGACGACCCAACGCCCCTGATTTCTGATACAGACAACAATAGCACAGGCGCAGAGCAAAAGGACTACAAGTATAATACTAATGAGGGATGAAAGATTTTGCAGCAATAGATTTTGAAACGGCTAACAACGAGCGCAGTTCTGTTTGTTCTGTTGGTATTGTCATTGTTCGTAATGGCGAGATAGTAGATACGTTCTACTCTCTTATTCACCCAGAGCCGAACTATTATAACTACTGGTGTTCTCAGGTTCATGGACTGACACGTGAAGACACGGAAGAAGCACCTGTATTCCCAAAGATTTGGGCGCAGATAGAACCGCTGATAGAAGGTTTACCACTTGTTGCTCACAACAAGCCTTTTGACGAGAGTTGCTTGAAAGCAGTTTTTCGTGTCTATCAGATGGATTACCCAGATTATGAGTTCTACGACACACTTTGTGTTTCGAGGCGAGTACTACCTCATTTGGAGAATCACCAACTTCACACGGTTGCAGCAGCTTGTGGATATCAGTTAGAAAACCATCATCATGCTCTGGCAGACGCAGAAGCTTGTGCGTGGATAGCGAGGGAGATTTTGTAAATCTTTTAGGCAGATTGTTCGGAGAAGTAAAACAAAAAGAGTATCTTTGCAAAAAGATTAAGAACAATGGAAGAGAACAAGATAATCATCTATAAAATGTTGATATATGATAAAGCAAATAGTGGCAATCATGCTGGCAGCTTTGTTAGTGGCCGCCTGTGGAAATAAGGAACAGCAGTTGAAGGAACGCGCTGCTGAGTTGTGTCAATATATTCCCGACCATGAGTTAAAAGCAGAATCGAAGCCTTTTATGACTACCGACTTTTATGCCGTGCTGGACACAATGTTCAACCACTTGCCCGAACAGGAGGCAATGGATCATGAGTGGCTATACTACTTTGTTACAGGCAACGGTGGGACGATTGCCAACTTTGAGGTGGCTGGTGTTGAACAGACTAATGATACTCATGCTGTGGCGACGATTAAGGTTCGACAGAAGTGGGAAGATGGCTCGTTCGACGAGAACAGTGACATCGAGGAACACAAGCTGTACATGGAGAAGGTGGACGGAGAGTGGCTGATATCCGATTTTGACGACCATAAGAAGGACTGCATTCGACATATTGCCATCAACCGCAAGGAGCAAGCTCTTAGAAATGCCATGAGCGACTATCTCACGAAGGAGATTGGCACTCACTACCTGCAGGGACAGCTGTGCATTCCGGCATTGCTGATTGTAGCTGAGGAGGAACGTGGAAATGAAACACGAGTATGGTGTGACACCTGGGTATATTGGTACAACATCGAAGGCGATACGCTGAAGACGATGTCGGGTGGCAATCACGCCGGATGTATGACCATTCGTCAGCAGGATGACAAACCCGTGGTGACGGCATTCGACCAGACAGTAGATGGTGCAGGAAATGAGGCCAGTGCCAAGCGTATCTTCGGCAAACACTATGATGTTTTCCAAAATATGAACAGCAATCAGGAGGTTCGTGAGGCTGCCCGCAAGGAGCAACTGCAATGGTACATCCGCCAGCACGGCATGAACATCCGCTTCTATCAGGATTATGGCTGGCCTGCTGTGGAACTATAAACGCTTACGCTCTTTTTCACTTAAATACAGAAACTTTTAAGAGATTATAAATGACGAATGAAACAATATAAACAGAATGATACGCGAAGCCAGGCAGACGGATATGGAGGATTTTTCGTATCTTTGCCCTCAAATTATTGACAACAAAAAACAAGTTTAAACGCAAGAACTAATTATCAGAGAAAGAATATTATTATGATTAAAGAATCTACAGGGATTGCCATTATCTCAGGCGAACGGAACATCAGTTTCCCTGAACTCCGTCAGCGTATCGCATTGTACAGCCAGAAGTCGCCCATGAAGGCGGGTGAAAGGACGCTCATCTTTTCAGAAAACCGTGAGGGATGGATCTACGCCTTCTATTCGGTATGGGCTAATCATGGTATCGCAGTTCCTGTGGATGCATCGTCAACGGTCAGCGATGTGGCATATATCATCAACGACTGCAATCCCGTGTGCGTATGGACATCCCGTGAGAAGATGGAGGTAGTGAAAGCGGCTGTCAAAGAAACGGGCAAGCCGCTGGATATTCACCTGATTGACGACTACGAAACGGCAGAAACCGACGGTACGAAGGCAGAAATCACCTACAAGGAAGAAGATACGGCCCTCATCATCTATACTTCGGGTACGACAGGATCGCCTAAGGGAGTGATGCTCTCGTTCCAGAATATATTGGTCAACGTCCGTGCCGTCTCAGAGGAAGTACCTATCTTCACGCCTGAGCGTCGCACGCTCATCCTGTTGCCCCTGCATCATGTGCTGCCCCTGGTGGGAACTGTCGTGATGCCGCTCTATGTGGGTGGAGGTGTGGCCATCTGCCCGTCGATGTCGGGACCTGACATCATGGACACCATGCAGAGAGGCCAGATTGCCATCATGATTGGCGTACCGCGACTTTGGCAGACACTCTATGCAGGCATTAAGAAAAAGATTGATGCCAGTGCTCTCACACGCGGGCTTTTCAGTCTCTGTGCCCGTGTGAACAGCGTGGCTTTCTCCCGCTTCATCTTCAAGGCCGTCCATAAGAAGATGGGCGGACACATCAAGTATATGGTCAGCGGAGGCGCAGCCCTTGAACGTGAGATAGCACTGGGATTGCAGACTCTGGGTCTGGAACTGCTCGAAGGCTACGGCATGACTGAGGCAGCCCCCATGATAGCCTTCACCCGCCCCGGCGACTTGGTACCCAACTGCGTGGGCAAGCCGCTCCCGGCCATGGAGTGCAAGATTCAGAACGGCGAAGTCTGCGCCAAGGGTCCCAACGTCATGCAGGGTTACTATAACCGTCCTCATGAGACGGCAAGTGTCATCGACAAGGACGGTTTTCTGCACACGGGTGACCTCGGCTACTTCGACGACCACGGGCGACTCTATCTCACAGGCCGCAGCAAGGAGATTATCGTGCTCTCCAATGGCAAGAACGTGCAGCCCAGCGAGATAGAATACAAGCTGGAGAAATATACAGAGCGCGTCAAGGAAACAGCCGTCGTACAGGATGGCGACATGCTTCGTGCCATCATCGTGCCCCAGGAGGAATGGGCCAGGAACCTGACGGATGAAGAGGTGGAAGAGACACTGAAGCGCGAGGTGCTGGAACCCTATAACCTCACGGTGACCAACTACAAGAAACTGATGAGCCTGATGGTCTATCGTGGCGAGCTGCCTCGCACCAGACTGGAGAAACTGCAGCGCTATAAGCTTAAAGACATCCTTGCCGCAGGCACGTCAGTCAGCTGTCTGGAGAAGCCTGTGGAGGAAGCAGAGGAACCCGCCTTTGAGGAATACCATATCCTGAAAACCTATATTGAGGAAGAGAAGCAGATACAACTGCACCCCACTGACCACATCGAGACCGACCTGGCCTTCGACTCGCTGGACATGGTGGCCCTTCAAGGCTTTATCCAACAGACCTTCGGCACTAACGTCAATGCTGCCGACATGCCAGGCTTCAAGAATATCCAGGCTATGGCAGAACACGTGGCTTATAGCAAGACGCGCATGGAAGTGAAGATTGAGGACTGGCACGAGTTCCTCAATGCCGACTCTTCCGGTTTGGTGCTCCCACACAGCAATCTCGGCATGCCCCTGCTTCTGAAGTCATCCAGTCTGTTGTTCAAAGTATATAACCGTCTTTCGTTCAAAGGCACGGAAAACATCCCGGCTCACGGTCCGATGATCATTGCCCCCAACCACCAGAGCTATCTTGATGGGGCACTGGTTTCTATCGGCCTTCCTATGAAGATACTCAAGGACAGCTATTTCTATGCCACCGAAGAGCATGTGCAGGGTTCTTTCCGCCAGTATTACGCACGTCACAACAACATTATCATCATGGAACGGGGCAATCTCCGCGACTCCATCCTCAAGCTGGCTGAGGTACTCAAGCGAGGCAAGAACGTGATTATCTTCCCTGAAGGTTCACGCACTCGAACAGGCAAGTTGACCGATTTCAAGAAGACCTTTGCCATCCTCAGCCGCGAGCTGCAAGTCCCCATCCTGCCAGTGTGTATCAGAGGGGCCTTCGAGGCATTGCCACGCACCAGGCATTTCGTCTCGCCCCATAAGATTGAGGTAGAGTTCCTGGCGCCCATCGTTCCTGACAGCAATCTCTCATACGACGAGATAGCCAATCAGGTGAAGCAGGTCATTGGCAGAAGGACACTTGAGGAAACTTAACTTACCTTTATATGATATCACATACGCAAAAAGAGCAACCCTTGCGGATTGCTCTTTCTTGCGGAGAGAGAGGTATCTCTCGCGGAAGGAGAGGCTCCCTATATTTGTCCGTCTAACACACTGAGCGCTCGGCCCTATGGGACGCTTGCTTCAGCAAGAACCAGCACCCTTCTGCTTCATCTCTATGTGGTTCGATTTCTCATCTGTAATTAATTTGTAATACTCCTCTTTTTCGGTCTGATTTCGCATTATTTCGCTCATCATAACCTTTTCGACTGCAAGGACGGTGCAAACCGAGTACAGAGAGCTCGCTCTTTGTCGAGGTGCAGCCCGTTCTCGCGGTTTTCAACCGCAAAGTTACGAATAATTTTCGATAAGTGTATCAATTGGAGCATCACAAAACTGCTGTCCCACCTTATTATATATGGGACAGATGTTTTGACCGCTGTCAATCGTGCCAATGTTAACGTGTCGTCAGACCGACATCTTTGGCACGAC
>LXOW01393957.1_pt1 | contig 14304 bp, 13 predicted proteins | sample 1368591 | NCBI WGS metagenome assembly LXOW01 (sample SAMN04884650, study PRJNA319009) | bovine gut metagenome | isolation source: Cow rumen | host: Bos taurus | place: Italy: Legnaro (PD) | collected 2014-07-09
CCCGCAGCAGCATATCTGCTCGCTGGAGCCTTCCGTCAAGCTGGAAATCGTCCTGACCATCACCAAGGGTCGCGGTTTCGTTCCCGCCGAGGAACTCCGTGACGAGAATACCCCGATCGGGACCATTCCCGTCGATGCCATCTACACGCCCATCCGCAAGGTCAACTGGAGCGTGGACAACTGGCGTGTCGAGCAGAAGACCGACTACGAAAAGCTCAACCTTGAGATTGTGACCGACGGCTCCATTTCCCCTCAGGACGCCCTTCAGGAAGCTGCAAACATCCTGATTTCCCATTTCAAACTCTTTACCGACAGCAAGGCGGTTCCCGTTGACAACGGGGTCGAAAGCAAGGCGAACGAGCTGGATCACGATCAGCTCCGCATGCGCCACCTGCTGTTGACCAAGCTCTCTGAAATCGGGCTTTCAGTGCGTGCTTTCAACTGCCTCAAGGCGGCCGACATCGACACTTTCGCCGACCTCGTCTCTTATTCCCGCGCCGAATTGATGAAATTCCGCAACTTCGGCCGGAAGTCCCTGAGCGAGATTGACGAACTGGTGGAGAAGAACGAGCTTACCTTCGGGATGGATGTCACCAAGTACAATATTGAACCTAAGAAACATATCTAAAGATGAGACACAATAAAGCGATTAATCATCTCGGTCGGCAGAGCGGTCACCGCAAGGCGATGCTCGCGAATATGGCTTCTTCCCTGATTCTGACCAAGCGTATCGAGACCACCGTCGCCAAGGCGAAGGCTCTCAAGCCTTACGTGGAGCCCCTGATCACCAAATCCAAGGAAGATACCACCCATTCCCGCCGCGTCGTGTTCAGTTACCTCAAGAACAAGTACGCCGTGACCGAGCTCTTCCGTAACGTAGCCCCCAAGGTCGCGGACCGTCCCGGCGGATACTGCCGTATCCTGCATATCGGCTTCCGTCAGGGTGACGCCGCTGAAATGGCGCTGATCGAACTGGTGGATTTCTTCGAGCCCGCTGCCAAGAAGGAAGCGAAGAAGACGACCCGCCGCAGCCGCGCCAAGAAGGCCGAGGCCCCTGTGGCTGAGGCTCCTGCAGCCGAAGCCCCCGTCGAGGAGGCCCCTGCAGCCGAAGCGCCGAAGGCTGAATAATCAGGCGAAGCATTTTTTAAAGGGGTTCCGCGAGGGACCCCTTTTTTGTGCTCATTTTTTTCGAAAAAAATGTATCTTTGAAAGTTGTAACATAAAATCTGCACCATGAACCTGTTGTGTTTCCTTCTCGCCGTGTTGCATTACACCCTTCTTTCCCCGGACGGTGGCATCCGTGCCGATATCCGTACCGATGAAGGAATCAGCTATAGCGTCAGCGTGGACGGAAAGACCGTGCTTGCGCCCTCTGCCGTGGATATGACGCTCGGGGACGGGACCCGCATCGGCGCGAAGTGCAAGGGCGCGAAGGTGACGATGCGTACTGTGGACACCCGCCTGCAGACGGTCGTGTACCGGAAGTCGGAGGTGCAGGACTGTTTCAACGAACTGACGCTCCGTCTGCCGGCCGCCGATATTATCTGGCGGGCCTATGACGACGGGGTGGCCTATCGCATCGTTTCCCGCTCCCGGAAAAGCGTTACGGTGGTTTCCGAGACGGTGGAATACAACTTCGCCGCGGATTACCGGGCGAAGGTGCCTTATGTGTCGTTAAAAAAATCCTATCCGAGCCAGTTTGCAACTTCCTTTGAGCAGCGCTACGCCTCGACTTCGCTTTCTTCCTGGGAGAAGGAACGCCTGGCGTTCCTGCCCCTGATGGTGGATGCCGGAAATGCGAAATTGCTGGTGATGGAAGCGGACCTGCTGCATTATCCCGGTCTCTATCTGGTCAACAATGACGGCGACACGGCGCTGGAAGGCGTCTTTGCCCCGCTCCCGGACAAAGTGGAACAGGGCGGACACAACAATTTCCAGGGGGTCGTGAAGAGCGTGAAGCCCTGCATTGCCGAGGCGGCCCCCTTCGAGGCGTTCCCCTGGCGGATTCTTGCCGTTGCGCGCCGAGACGCGGACCTGGCGGACTGCGACCTGGTCTACCGCCTGTCCCGGCAGGAGGATTCCCGGGATTGGAGCTGGATCAAGCCCGGCAAGGTGTCCTGGGACTGGTGGTGTGCATGGAATCTATACGGCGTGGACTTCAAGGCGGGCATCAATACCCGCACCTACGAATATTTCATCGATTTTGCGAGCCGTTTCGGCCTGGAGTATGTACTGCTGGACGAGGGTTGGGCGGTGCCCGGCGCGGTGGATATGATGCAGGTGGTGGACGCCCTCGACCTGCCGCATCTCTGCCGCTACGCGCAGGAAAGGGGCGTGGGCCTGCTCCTCTGGGGCGGCTTCTGGGCCTTTAACCGGGATATGGAAGGCCTTTGCCGCCACTATTCCGAGATGGGCGTCAAGGGCTTCAAGATTGACTTTATGAACCGGGACGACCAGATGATGGTCGATTTCTGTGCCCGGGCGGCGGAAATGGCCGCGAAGTACAAGCTGGTCATCGACTTCCACGGCGTTTTCAAGCCGGCGGGCCTGCAGCGGACCTGGCCGAATGTCCTGAATTTCGAAGGCGTGTTCGGGCTGGAGCAGATGAAATGGCTCAGTGAGACGGATATGCCCGATTATGATGTGACGGTACCCTACATCCGAATGGCCTCCGGCCCGATGGATTATACGCAGGGGGCAATGCGCAATGCGAACAAAAAGAATTACCGTCCGGTGGGCAGCGAGCCGATGAGCCAGGGAACCCGGACGCATCAGGCCGCCGAGTATATCGTCTTCGATTCTCCGCTGGTGATGCTATGCGACAGCCCGTCCGCCTATGAAGCGGAGCCGGACTATACCCGTCTGATTGCTTCCGTGCCCACGGTCTGGGAGGAGACCCGGATACTGGACGGAAAGGTAGGGGAGTTTTTCGTCACGGCGCGGCGTGCCGGCGGGCAGTGGTATGTGGGTGCCCTGACCAACTGGACGGAACGAGAACTGGAGATCCCGCTGGACTTCCTGGGCGAGGGGGTCTGGCAAGTGGAACTTTGTGTGGATGGGCCGAATGCGGGGCGGGCGGCGCGCGATTACGCGCTGCGGACCCTGCAGGTCCGCGCAGGCGAACGCCTGCCCGCCCGCCTCGCATCCGGCGGGGGATGGTTCGCCCGTTTCACCCCTGTCAAGTAAACTGAATTGTATTGAACCACAAGCATATGAAACACTTCTCCCTCCCCAAAGACGGTGGCCTGAAGGCCGATTCCATCGCACCGGACATCCTGCACAGTTTCGACAGGATCTATACGGAAATCCGCCCGGACGCTTATGTCGCCAGCAAAGAGATTGCGGATATGATTCTTACCGAAGTCAATGGCTTTGACGCCGCTCGCGAGGGTCGTCCCTTCAAACTGGGACTTTCCACGGGCTCTTCTCCCATTACCCTCTACGAGGAATTGTGTGCCCGTTTTAAGGCCGGCAAGGTCTCTTTCAAGGATGTGGAAATCATTTCCATCGACGAATACTATCCCATCGCTCCCAACGCGCACCAGAGCCGCAACCGCAAGATTCACGAGGTCTTCCTCAACAATGTGGACGTACGCCCGGAGAATGTCCACATTCCGGACGGCAGCGTCTCCAAAGAAGACCTGCACGCCTACTGTAAGGAATTTGACGCCCTGGCCCGCAATATGGACCTGCTGGTGATGGGCGTAGGAGACAAGGGCCAGATCGGCTTCAATGAGGCGGGCTCCTCCGAAACGAAACGAGCCGCACCCGCACCGTGACCCTGCCCTACAATTCCCGCAAGCGTCAGGCCCGCAATTTCAACGGGAACATCGCCGATACCCCCAAGGCGGCGATCACCCTCGGCGTGGCGACGATGAAAAGTGCAAAAAAGGTCATCCTGATGGCCTGGGGCGAGGACAAGGCGGAAGCCGTCCAGCAGATTGTGGAGCAGGAGTGCACCTCCGAATATCCGGCTTCCTACTTCCAGCATCACGACAAGATCCGCTTCTTCGTGGACGAACCGGCGGGAGAACTCCTTACCCGCAATGTGGCTCCCTGGCTCATCGGTCCCTGCGAGTGGACACCGAAGTTCCGCCGCAAGGCCGTGGTCTGGCTCTGCGCCAGGGTGGGCAAGCCCATCCTGAAACTCACGGAAAAGGATTATCTGCAGAACTCGCTCGACGAACTGCTGGACAAGTTCGGTCCCTACGACAAGATCAACATCGACATCTTCAACGACCTCCAGCACACCATTACCGGCTGGCCGGGCGGAAAGCCGGGCTGCAACGACGCCACCCGTCCCGTCTCTTCCGAACCCTATCCCAAGACGGTGCTGATTTTCTCGCCGCATCCCGACGACGATGTCATCTCGATGGGCGGCACCTTCATCCGCCTGGCGCACCAGGGTCACGACGTGCATGTTGCCTATGAAACCTCCGGCGACGTGGCCGTGCACGACGACGTGGTCATCCAGCATATGGACGCCGCCTACCAACTGGGCTTCGGCAACCGTATTGAAGAAATCAAGGCCCTGATCGCCTCCAAGCGTCCCGGCGCTCCCGAACCGAAAGAACTGCTCGCCATCAAGGCGGCCATCCGCCGCAGCGAGGCCCGCGGTGCCGACCGTTCCTTCGGCCTCAACGACGAGACCAACGTCCACTTCCTCAACCTCCCGTTCTACGAGTCCGGCGGCATCTCCAAAATGCCCCGCACCCAGGTGGACGTGGACATCATCAAGGACCTGATGAAGCGCCTGGCCCCAGACCAGATTTATATGGCGGGCGACCTTGCGGACCCGCACGGCACCCACCGGGTCTGTACGGAAGCGGCGCTCGAAGCCCTCGAGCAGTTGCGCGAGGAAGGTGAGTCCTGGGTGAAGGACTGCACCGTCTGGCTCTACCGCGGCGCGTGGATGGAATGGGACTTGGGCAGCGTCGACATGGCCGTTCCCCTGAGCCCGGACGAGGTGGTGGAAAAGCGCCACGCCATCTATCATCACCTTTCGCAGAAAGACATCGTGCCCTTCCCCGGCGACGACCCGCGCGAATTCTGGCAGCGGGCCGAGGAGCGTACGCAAAACACCGCCAAACTGTACAATGATGTCGGTATGGCCGAATACCAGGCCATCGAAGTTTTCTTAAAACTGTATTAATCCTACTATGAAAGTTATCATTCGCGACGACAGCAAGACCGCTTCCGTTTGGGCGGCCCGCTACATTGCAGCCCGTATCAACGAGAAGGCTGCCAAGGAACCCGGAAAGCCCTTTGTCATCGGCCTCTGCACCGGTTCCACCCCCATCGAGACCTATGCCGAACTGATCCGCCTCGTCAAGGCCGGGGAAGTGAGTTTCAAGAACGTCATTTCCTTCAATATGGACGAGTATGTGGGGCTCCCCGAATCGCACCCTGAGAGCTACCACTCCTTTATGCACAAATACCTCTTCGACAATATCGACGAGCCCAAGGCGAACATCCACATCCTGAACGGCAATGCGCCGGACCTCGCGAAGGAATGCGCCGACTACGAGAAGGCCATCGCCGCCGCCGGCGGATTCGATTTCTTCCTCGGCGGTATCGGCGAAGACGGGCATATCGCCTTCAACGAACCTTTCTCGCCGCTCAGTTCCCGCACGCGCGTCGTTACGCTGACCGAAGACACCCGCATCGTCAATTCCCGTTTCTTTGACTGCGATATGAACCAGGTGCCCAAACAGGCGCTTTCCGTGGGTGTTGCAACCGTCACCGACGCCAAGGAAGTGATGATCCTGGCCTTCGGCCCCAAGAAGGCACGCGCCATCAAGGATGCCGTCGAGGGTCCGCTCAGCCACTACTGCACCGTATCGGCGCTCCAGAATCACCAGAACGGCTTCATCGTCTGCGACGAGGCCGCCGTCGGCGAACTGAAACTCAACAGCTACAAATACTTCAAGGCTGTCGAGGCCGCCGAGTTGCGGGGCTGAGCACCACCGCCCCGTTTGCTTAAATTGAAAGGAAAGTGTATCTTTGTGAGATTTATGATGAAACGGACACTTATCCTGATAACCACGCTGCTGCTCTCTTTTGTCCTTCGGGCACAGGAGCAGCAGCTTTATAATTTGAATTTCAACACCTGGTCCCGGAGCGGAGTCACCTGGAATCCTTATCCCAAGGATGCGACGCCTTCCCAGCGGACTTGGGATACCGCCAACCGGGCACTCAGCATGCTCGGGCTCAATTCCGTGGTCCCGGAAGAAAAGCATGTCGCAGTAAAGGGCGGCAAGGCCGTCAAACTGGTCAGCCGCAAGGTGTTCGGCATTTTTGTTTCCGGAAGCCTGTTCACCGGCAGCTTCGAGGGTGTGGTCGGTACTTCCGGTGCCAAGATGAAATTCGGCATTCCCTTCAAGGGACGTCCCAAGAGCCTTTCCGGGTATGTCCATTACATTCCCGGCACGGTGAATTATGCCAAGGCCCCGTATCTGGCGATGAAGGGCAAGACCGATATCGGCAAGGTGGATATTTCGCTGACCGCATGGCCGGAGGCCAAGCTGTACAATACGACCAAGGACAGTTTCGAACTGGACGGTGATCCGGGCGTCATCGCTACCGATATCCTTTATTTCAAGAAGGCAACGGACGGCTATGTCCGCTTTGAGATTCCCGTCCATTATAAGGATGACCGTACGCCTTCCTTCATTATCCTTACCGCCTCGGCCAGTGCTTTCGGTGCCTATTTCACCGGCTCCACCGACAGCGTCCTCTATCTCGACGACCTGCGGCTCAACTACTAAAGTATGAAGATTCTCTTTGTTCTCAATAATATGTACCTCCGGGGGAACGGCCTCTGCGCCTCAGCCCAGCGGACGATGGATTTTCTGAAAAAGGCCGGACAGGACGTCAAGTTGCTGTCCGGAATGAATGACGATCCGGACGGGCCCCAGCCGGACTTTGTCCTGGCGGAGGAATTTCATATCTATCCCTTCGACGGGCTCATCCACTCCCAGGGTTACAAGTTCTCCAAGAATGACGTACGCGTCATCGAGGAGGCGCTTCGCTGGGCGGATGTCGTGCATCTGGAAGAGCCCTTCCACGTACAGTGGAAAGTGGCGAAGATTGCCAAGAAAATGGGGGTTCCCTGTACGGGTACCTATCACTTGCATCCCGAGAACATTTTCTGCAATATCGGTATGGCGGGCTGGAAGTGGCTGAACAACGCCACCCTGAAAGTGGCCCGGGACCTGATTTTCAATCACTGTACGGATATCCAGTGCCCTACGCGCAATGTGCTGGAGCGGCTGGAGAAGTTCAATTTTACGGCCCGGNNTTCAACTTCACGGCCCGGCTGCACCTGATTCCCAACGGACTCGTTCCCGCCCCGCTCCTGCGCCAGCGGGATGCCGTCAGGGATCCGGAAAAGCCCTGGATGGTCACCTGCATCGGACGCCTCTCGAACGAGAAGGACCAGTTCACCCTGCTCAAGTCCATGCGCTACTGCCGCCACGCCAAGCAGATCCAGCTCTATTTCGCCGGTCGCGGTCCCGAAGAGAAAGCCATCTGCGCCCTGGCGGACAAGGTGTATGAGGAAGGTACGCTGGCCTATCGTCCGATTTTCGCTTTCCACACCCTTTCGGAACTGACGGAACTGTCGGCCAAGTCCGACCTGTATATCCACTGCGCCAACGTGGAGGTGGAAGGTCTTTCCGCACTGGAGGCTATGCAGCAGGCCGTGGTGCCCATCATCGCCGAAGCGCCGCTTTCCGCCACGTCCCAGTTTGCCCTGGATTCCCGTAGCCTTTTCCCCGCCGGAGATCCCAAAGCGCTGGCTGAGCGTATCGACTACTGGCTGGACCACCCGGAAGAACTGGAAGAGATGCGCTGGCAGTACGCCGAATCCGTCAAGCAGTACAGAATCGACAAATCCATCGCCGCCCTCATCAAGATGTTCCATCAGGCCTGCGGCGCCCCTTGCACGGAAAAATAAATATTTATACATTTGTGCGTTATGAAGTACATATGTAATATTTGCGGCTATGTCTATGACGATGCCGAGCAGGGAGTCCCCTTTGCTGAACTTCCCGAAGATTGGGTTTGTCCGCTCTGCGGCGTCGGCAAAGAAGACTTCACGGCTGAAGCATAGCCCGAAGGAAGGTTAGTTATGAACGAGTTGGAAGCGTCCCGGCGGGAAATCAACGTCGTGGACAAAAAGATTGCATCCCTCTTTGAAGAGCGGATGCGTCTTGTCAGGACAATTCTCGCCTATAAAAAGGAGAAAGGACTTCCCATTCTGGATGCAGAGCGGGAACGCAAGGTCATCGAGGCGAATGCCGCCCTGGTGGAAGACCCGTTGCTGCGGGAGTATTTCATCCTGTTCCTTCAGGGGATGATGGGCGTTTCCCGCGCCTATCAGAGCCGTTTGCTCGAGGGGATGAAGGTTTCCTATTGCGGTGTCCCGGGCGCCTTTGCACAGATTGCCGCCGCTAAACTCTTCCCCGAATCCGGCCAGATGGCCTGCGCCGATTTCGAGCGTGCCTACCGGGCCTGTGAGTCAGGAGAGTGCGATGCGGCGCTGCTGCCCATCGAAAACAGTTCCGCAGGGGATGTGGGCAGCGTCATGGACCTGGCTTTCACAGGCAGCCTGCACATCAACCTGATGGCGGAAATGGACATCACGCAGAACCTGCTGGTCTGCTCCGGAACGGCCTTGAAGGATATCCGCAAGGTTTTGAGCCATCCCCAGGCCCTCGCCCAGTGCGCCCCGTACCTCCGGGAAAAAGGCTTCGAGGAACAGGAATGCGCCAGTACCGCCGATGCGGCCCGTATCGTCGCCGAATCCAACGACAAGGGCCTTGCCGCCGTCGCCTCCCTGGAAACGGCGCGTATCTATGGGCTGGAGGTACTGGAAAGGCATATCAACAGTTCCGGCGCCAACAGCACCCGCTTTGCGGTCTTTTCCCGTGCGCAGGGGCCGATGTCGCCCGAACCCGCCCCCGGGGAGCGTTTCATCCTTGTCTTCACCGTCCGCAACGAAGCGGGCGCCCTGGCAAAAATCCTCAACATCATCGGCGCGCACGGATTTAATATGACCAACCTGCACAGCCGCCCGCTGAAAGGGCCCAAGTGGAATCACTACTTCTTCGCGGAACTTGAAGGCGGGGCCGGCAGCGAGGAGGCGCGTGACCTGATGCGCCAGATGGAAACGGTCTGCGACCGTCTCAAACTCGTCGGAACCTATCAGACCAGACATCTATGAAAAACAGCCTGGGGACCAGCGTCATCCTTACCCTTGCCGGGGAATCGCACGGAAGTGAAATCTGCGCCGTTCTGGACGGCCTGGCTCCCGGCATTCCCGTCGATGAGGGCTTCCTCCGCGCGCAACTGGCCCGTCGCCGGCCCAGCGGAGTCACGGACACGGCCCGCCGCGAAGCGGACGCTTATCGCATCGTCAGCGGGGTCAAGGAAGGAATGACCACCGGAGCGCCGCTTTGCATCCTCATTCCCAACACCGACGTGCGCAGTGCCGATTATGATGCGATGCAGGAACTGGCGCGTCCTTCTCACGCCGACTGGGCCGCAGCCGCCAAATACGGCGGATTCGAGGACCGCTGCGGCGGGGGACACTTCAGCGGCCGGATCACCGTCGGCATCGTCGCTGCGGGGGCCATCGCCCTGTGTGCGCTGAAGGCAAGAGGCATTACCATAGGAACCCATATCCTGCGCTGCGCAGGCGTGGAGGACCGTCCTTTCGGGGACCTTCCCGCCGATGTCGAAGCGCTGGGCACTGCGGCTTTCCCCGTGCTGGACGAAGCGGCCGGTGAAGCGATGACCCGTGCGATTGCCGAGGCCCGTGCGGCAGGCGATTCTGTCGGCGGGGTATTGCAGACGGCGGTCTGCGGTTTTCCCGCGGGGGTCGGCGAACCCTGGTTCGGATCGGTGGAGGGGGTGCTTTCCAATGCCCTCTTCTCGCTCGGCGGCGTGAAAGGCGTGGAATTCGGTGCCGGTTTTGCCCTCGCGGAGATGAAAGGTTCCGAAGCGAACGACGCCTTCTGCCTTCGGGACGGAGCCGTGGCGACGAAGACCAACCATAGCGGCGGGGTCAACGGCGGCATTTCCAACGGGATGCCCCTGTTGTTCAATACCGCCGTCAAGCCGACGCCTTCCATCTCGCTGCCGCAGCAGAGCGTCCATCTTCGGACGGGCGAAATCCGGACCCTGGAAATCAAGGGCCGGCACGACCCTGCCATCGTGCGGCGTATCTGTCCGGTCGTGGACGCGCTCGTGGCCGTCGTGCTTTGTGATTTGCTGGCGCTGCGTTACGGAACGGATTATCTGAAACCCTAGAAAATGGAATACGCGCTGTTGGGGGAACATCTGGGACACAGCTTCTCACCGGAGCTGCACGCGATGCTGGGCCTTTCCGGCTATGGCCTGCAGGAACTGACCCCGGAGGAACTGCCCGCTTTCCTGCGGAATTTCCCCCTCAAGGGCGCGAACGTGACGATTCCCTATAAAAAGACGGTCATCCCCTTTCTGGACCGGCTTTCCGACAGTGCGCGGATGACCGGTGCGGTCAATACCATCGTCCGTACGCCGGAGGGGCTTTGCGGCCATAATACCGACGTGGACGGGTTCCTGATGATGGCACGGCAGGCGGATATCCGGCTGCGGGGCTGTTCGGTACTGATTCTCGGTGCCGGGGGAGCCGCTGCCGCCGTGGCTGCCGCCGCCCGTTCGGAAGGGGCGGAAGAAGTTCGCTTCGCCGTCCGCCATCCGCGTTCGGAGGAACAACTGCCGCTCGATGAACCGGAGCGTTACGCCGATGTGGACATCCTGGTGAACTGCACGCCCGTCGGAATGCATCCCGACGATGCTTCTTCTCCCGTCGACCTTCGCGTCTTCGACCGCCTGCTGGGCGTCCTCGACTGTGTCTATAATCCTTTGCGCACGAATCTCGTGCTGGATGCGCAGGCTGCGGGAATTCCGGCGGCAGGCGGGCTTTATATGCTGGTGGGGCAGGCTTTCCGCGCCCAGGAACTGTATCGCGGGACGACGCTCGATCCCGCCCTTTGCGCACAGGTGTACGGAAAATTGCTGATGCAAAAGCGCAATATCGTGCTTTGCGGCATGCCCTCGAGCGGGAAGACGACCGTCGGGAAAGCGTTGGCGGTACGTCTGGGACGAAGTTTCGTCGATACGGATGCCCTGGTGCGTGAACGCAGCGGAAAGACCATCGAAGCCCTTTTCGCAGAAGGCGGGGAAGCGTATTTCCGCAAACTGGAAGCGGAAGCGGTGGCGGAAATTTCTTCCCGGCAGGGGATGGTGATTTCGACCGGCGGCGGCACGGTGATGTTCCCGGAGAACGTCCGCGCGCTCAAGCGCAACGGCGCCCTGTGCTTCCTGGACCGGAAGTTGGAACAACTCAAACCCACCGGGGACCGTCCGCTTTCCCGGGACCCCGAGGCGTTGCGGCAACTCTATGAACAAAGGATTCCCGTTTATCGAAGTGTGGCGGACGTGTCGGTTTGCAATGACGGCGCCATGATGCAGGCCGTGGATTATTTGGAGCGATATGTTGGATAAGGACAAGAAGATACTCATCGTCGGACTGGGCCTCATCGGAGGCAGTTACGCCCTTGCCTTGAAGGAGAAGGGCTATCGCGTTGGCACGCTGACCCGTTCCCCGGAGACGGTGCGCTATGCCTTGGAGCGGGGGATGATCGACGAGGGGACGACGGAACCTTCCGGAGACTTTATCGGCGCGTACGACATCGTCGTGTTTGCGCTGTACCCGCATCTGCTGCTGGAGTGGCTGGAGCAATACCAAACGCTGCTGCGGCCCGGGACGCTGCTGACCGACGTGACGGGCGTGAAGAGCAGCATCGTGTACCGCGTGCAGGAGATGCTTCGCGGCGACGTGGAATTTGTCGGCGCGCATCCGATGGCCGGACGCGAACTCAGCGGCGTACGTTATGCCGATGCCGGCATTTTCCGCGGTGCGAACTATATCGTCACTCCGACGGCGGCCAATACGGAAGCGGCCATCGCCACCTGCGAGCAACTGGGACGCACGCTGGGTTTCACGCGCATCTCGCGGCTCAGTCCGGAAAAGCACGATGAAATGATCGGTTTCCTGAGCCAGTTGACGCACTGTATCGCCGTTTCCCTGATGACCTGCCGCGATACGGAGCATCTGAGCGCCTATACCGGCGATTCGTTCCGCGACCTGACGCGCATCGCCCGCATCAACGGGGAGATGTGGAGTGAACTGTTCCTGCTGAACAAGAAAGAGTTGCTGCGGCAGATCGATCTTTTCAGCGGGCAGTTGGCGCAACTCAGGAAGGCGATAGAAGAAGACGATACGGAAGCAATGAAGGAAATGATGCGGCTCTCCACGGAGCGCCGGGCGTTTTTTGATAAATAGAAAATTCGAAACTATGAATATGCAGTACAGGCGGGAGTTGTTCAGCCCGCAGGAGATCAAACAGATGTACCCCGTGACGGCGGAGGGGGCGGAGGCCAAGCGCCGGAATGACAAAGCGGTCAAGGATGTCCTGTCCGGGGAGTCGGATAAGTTCCTGTTGGTCATCGGCCCTTGTTCGGCGGACCGGGAAGATGCGGTCATTGACTATATTTCCCGGCTCCGGCCCCTTCAGGACCGGGTGGCCGACAAAATCGTGATTGTCCCGCGCATCTATACCAACAAGCCGCGCACGACCGGGGCGGGTTACAAGGGGATGCTGCATCAGCCGGATCCGCATAACAGCCCAGACCTGTTCAAGGGCCTGGTATCGATTCGGAAACTGCATCTGCGGGCGCTGCTGGAGACGGGTTTCTCCTGCGCCGACGAGATGCTGTACCCCGAGAACCATCTGTTTCTGAGCGACCTGCTGACCTATGTGGCGGTAGGGGCCCGCAGCGTGGAGAACCAGCAGCACCGGCTGGTGGCGAGCGGTCTGGACATCCCCGTGGGGATGAAGAATCCCACCGGCGGCGACCTTTCCGTGATGATGAACTCCATCAGCGCCGCACAGCATTCCCATGACTTCATCTACCGGAACTGGGATGTCCAGAGTGCCGGAAATCCTTTCGCGCACGCCATCCTGCGCGGTTATGTGGACAATCACGGCACCTCACACCCCAATTATCATTACGAAGACCTCAAACACCTGGCGGACCTGTATGCGATGCACGATTTCTCGCATCCTGCGGTCCTGGTGGACTGCAATCATTCCAATTCGGGCAAGAATTTCATGGAGCAGGGGAGAATCGCCAAGGAGGTCCTCCACAGCATGCGCCATTGCAATGCCGTAGCGGGAATCGTCAAGGGACTGATGATCGAATCGTACATCGAAGACGGCTGCCAGAAGGCCGGAGAGAACGTATATGGCAAGTCCATTACCGATCCTTGTCTGGGCTGGGAGAAGACCGAACGGCTGGTACTCGAACTTGCCGACTTGTTATAGAGAAAATTCTTCCATATATCGGGAAATTTATTGCTTGTTTGCGGAAAATTTTATTTTTTATTTGCAAATATTAACCGGGCTATAACCAAAGTACATACTTATGTCAAAAAAATTCATCGATTATCTGGCCCCGCAGTGTCTGGCGTATATGCCGGAAGTAGAGGCGGCTGTTTTGTGTAATTCGGCGGTAGGAGGGGCCGCATCTGACCTCACCGATACCGACATCGAAGGTTTAACCTGGACAGAATTTTAAAAGATCAGCCGTTATGAAGAAGACTTACCAACTTTTTGCAGTCGTGCTTTCTGTCATAGTGGCAGCATCTTGCACGCAGAACAAGGAACTTGAAGTTCCCGAAACCGTCCATCCCGGTATGCTTAAGGCAGTGATTGAGGAGGTTTCGAAGACTTATATCGATGACCTGGACACCCCGGGAAGCCATAAGGTAAAATGGGTTAACTATGATGCCATCAACGTGAACGGCGTCAGGTTCAGCAATCTTACCTTGTCAGACGACCGGACTGAAGCCTATATCCCTGCGGAAGGTATAGAGGCTCCTCACCGCGCAGTTTATCCGGCAGCTGTAGTTGTCGAGGATTCGTTTGTGCGCGAGGTCCCGACGGTGGTCGCCCCCGGAGATACGACCCACACCGGATACAAATCGCAGGACGGTCACTATTATGACTGGATGCAGATAGAAGTGCCCCAGTACCAGTTTTATGTTGAAGGCTCTTTCGATCCTGCTTCCGCTATCATGGCCGCTTCCAGGGATGACAGCAACCTTCACTTCCTGCATTTGTGCGCCTACCTGAAGGTTACGGTGGAAGGCTCGGAATCCAATATCAGGACCATTACCGTGAAGAACGGCAG
>LXOW01125586.1_pt1 | contig 14299 bp, 14 predicted proteins | sample 1368591 | NCBI WGS metagenome assembly LXOW01 (sample SAMN04884650, study PRJNA319009) | bovine gut metagenome | isolation source: Cow rumen | host: Bos taurus | place: Italy: Legnaro (PD) | collected 2014-07-09
CTCATAGACCAATCCGAGTTCTGAGAAACGGCGTACTGCCGCCATAGCCGCCTTTCTGACACCGATGTTCTCACCCTGTAGCGCGGCAATTGCCTGATCCAGGAATTCGTTAATACCACGCTCATTGGGTTCACGCTTTGCCATAAAGAGACGGGCCAGGATGTGAAAGCCACAGAATTGATAAAGGACTTGATCGGACGCCATCCAGGTATAGGCCTTTTCTGGCGCATAAGGCAGATACTGGAAGAGATTGAAGACGGCCTGTTCCGCTATTTCCTGCGAGGTGATCTGTTCCATCCAGATGTCAATCACCTCAGGCAGCACCTCATCGGCAGGCATGATCATCGTCGCCAGAATCTTGCACTCACGCACATCTTCTTTCCAGAGGGCAATGGCGAGATCGTAGTTCTTGCCGTAGGCGTCGGCTTTCTCACGAAGTCTGGGAAGGGTGGCCCCCCAGTTCAGCTTATACGTCAAACCTTTGTCGCGCATCGATTTGGCAACAGCCCCGTCCATCATCTGACGAAACGACTGCTTAATCTCCTTTACTTGCTCCCTGACATCCATCATATCAACGTCCCGTATTCCGAACTGTAACGGAGCATCTGATGCGCATAGCTCTCACTATAGTTCAACTGAATATCACAAATTTCGCCGTTATCGTCATAAACAGGCAGCATCATCGGATTGATAAAACCCTTATAAGGTGCGAGGTTCAGTTTCTGATAACGTTCCAGCACCTCCTGATGAAGCGCACCATCCACCTTCACGGCATAAGTCTCCACCAGATTGCGTGCGGCCTCATAATCGCCTTCGCTCTTGATACGCTGCACTTCTGCCAGCAATCGGGCTATCAGCGACCGTAACTGCTCATAATCCGTGATCTCGACATAGGTCTTGCCACCACGTTTGATAAGGTTGATGGCAGTTCCGTTTTCATAACACCAGTGGGCTATCAAGGCCCGATTACGCATGTGGGCCTCCTCTATCTGACGGCCGGGTGTGATACGTATCAGCTGCGTCATCAGACCGTTCATCATATAGCTGTAATACTGCGATTTATAAGCCTCTTTATCAGGTGTCAGTCCTAATTCCACCAGTTTGTCATCAGCCATATAATAGAGTCCGAAAAGGTCAGCGCGGGCCTCCTCGATAGTGTTGCCGTAGGCTTTCAGACTATCAGGATCCACCCCAGGCAGCAACTGCCCACTTCCGTGACCAAGACATTCGTGAAGGTCAGTATGCAGATCATCACACACATCACCATATTTCTCTATCAGTTGGAGTGTTTCCGCGTCGATGACAAACTCCTCTTTGAAGCCGCTACCCTTCGCTGCTTTGTTATAGGCATCGGTAATGTTACTGATGGTGATGCTCTTGGAACCGTAACGGGCACGTATCCAGTCCGCATTGGGCAGGTTGATACCGATGGCCGTCGAGGGATACTCCTCGCCACCAAGCATCGCTGCGCAGATTACATTGGCCGAGACACCATGTACCACAGTCTTCTTAAACCGGCTGTCTACGGGCGAATGGTCCTCAAACCATTGGGCATTGGCGGAGATTGTCTGGGTACGATGCGTAGCCTCTTTATCGATGTATTCCACCAGTCCTTCCCACGAACCTTTGAGTCCTAAAGGATCGCCATACACCTCGATGAATCCGTTGATGAAATCGATTGATGATTCATGCTCACCAACCCATTCAATACAATATTTATTGAAAACATTTAAATCGCCTGATTCATAGTNNATACGACTTCTGAGCGTCGTTCTCCGCCACCTCGATGGCCTTCTTCAGCCAGTAGATGATATGTCGGATGGCATTGCCATAAAGCCCGTCAGCTTTCCACACCCGCTCCTTTATCTCACCGTTTTCCTTCACCAGCGTTGCGTTCAGACCATACGAGACTGGCGTCTCCTTATCCGCATCCTCTTGCTTCATGCTGGCATAGAACGCCTCAGCTTCCTGCTGTGATACGTTCTCGTAGAAATGACAGGCAGAAGTGCGGATGAGATCCTCACCGTCGGCCTTGTTGACACGCTTGGGCAGAATGTCCTTGTCGAAAATCACAGGAAAGAGTTCCCTGCACATTTCCTCAACGCTTTCGCCATCGTTCAACGGCAACTTCCTGGCGTCTACCAGTCTCAGCACGTCGCGCAGATAATCGCTGGAGAAGTCCGGATGGAACTTCTCACAGCCGTAGTGATGATAGATGCCGTTTGAGAACCAGACGCGCTTCAAGTAGGTTTCCAATGCATGGAAATCAGGAGTATCATGAGGTATGGTGGCATCACAATAAACGACCTCCAGCATCTTACGGATGCGGAGGTTGTATTTGCCATATTGATCAAAGGTGATATCTCTCCCGAAAAGCGTCGCTTTCGACAAATAGTAAACCAATGTTTTCTGGCGAAGCGACAACTCGTCAAACCCATTCAGACGATAACGCAGAAGCTGCAGATCAGCAAAGCGCTCGTCCTGATAAACAAATCCCACTAAACAGTCCTCCTATTTTGCTTTCTTTGGGGCTGCCTTCTTAGTCTTTGGGGCAGCTTTCTTTTTCAAAGCCTTCTCTTTGGCCTTGGCTGCAGCCTTTGCCTTCAAAGCCTTCTCTTTCTCCTTGGCCTTTGTTGCCTTCATCTTTGCCTCGTTCTCTTTTTTCATAGAGGGGTGCTGGGCCAGATGCGTAATCTTATAATCACGCGGTGTCATACCCATGACTTTGAAAAATGAAGCATAGAACGACTGACGGTTGGCGAAGCCGACCATATCACTGACCTCCTCCATACGGAGATCCTGATAACGTTTGTCAACCAAGATGGTCATAGCTTCATCGATGCGGTACTTGTTCACAAATGAAGTGTAATTCATGTGGAAACGGACGTTCACAACAGCCGAGATGTAACGGGTGTTAGTACCAAGATCCTCTGCCAATTGCTTGGCAGAATAATCTTTGTCACGGTATTTTTTCTGCATGACAATGATGTTCATGATCTTCTCCTGCATCTCGTCCATCAACTTCGGACTTACCAATCCNNTGTAATGTTATACTTAGCCATAAGTTCAATGGTTAAAACATAAATATTTTTTGCAAATATACGAACTTTTCTCGAAACTGCCAAGAAACTTTCGAGTTTTATTTGTTTTTTTTACTAAAAAAGGAAAAAACGGCCTAAAATTTGTCACTTTNNCAACAGAGAATGACAAAAAAGATACTTTTCATTAATCAGGAGATTGCTCCTTACGTACCAGATACCGAGCTCTCGCTCATCGGTAGAGACCTTCCACATTCTATTCAGGAAAGAGGTTTTGAAATCCGTACCTTCATGCCCAAATGGGGAACTATCAACGAGCGCCGCGGACAGTTACATGAAGTGATCCGTCTGTCGGGTATGAACCTGATTATTGATGAGACCGACCATCCGCTCATTATCAAAGTAGCTACCATTCAATCCGTCAAGGTACAGGTCTACTTCATCGACAACGACGACTACTTCAGCCGTCGTCAGATGGACAAGGACGAGAACGGGAAAGACTATGCCGATAATGGAGAGCGTGCCATTTTCTTCGCCAGAGGCGTGCTCGAAACGGTCAAGAAGCTGCGCTGGGTGCCCGATATCATCCATTGTCAGGGATGGATGAGTGCCGTTGTGCCGTTCTATATCAAGACGGCCTATCACGACGAGCCCTCATTCGCCAATACGAAGGTGGTATCCTCGCTCTTCGCCAACAGCATGACCAACGACCTGAATCCTAATTTCAAGCGCTGTCTGGAATTCCGCGATGCAACCGCAGAGCTCCTGATGCCATATAAGGATCAGTTCGATTTCGACGAGCTGGCCAAGCTTGCAATCGACTATAGCGACGGTGTCGTAGAGCAAGTCGAAGGTGTCAACCAGGCGCTGCTCGGCTATGCCAGCGAAAAGAACATTCCAGTATTAACATATTCACAGGATAACTTAGGAGAAAAAGTCGAGGCTTTCTACAATACGATATGCCCCAGCATTTCTGAAGGAAGTGAAGACGAATAAAACACAGTTAAAGAAGACATGAAACTCAAATACCTCTTAGCGATTGCTGGTTTTGCAATGGCATTATGTTCTTGCGACGAAGGCACAGGCAACATCGGTATGTCGCTCACAAGCAGCAACGATAACATCAATGTCACCACCATGGAATTCGACGTGCTCACGACATCGTATATTCCGGATTCTGTCTATACCTACAACAATGAGCTCTATCTTGGATGTGTCACTGATCCCGAGACCAACACGACGGTGTCCAGCAGTTTCATGTTGCAGTTCAACATGATGGAAGAGACGCATCTTGGCGACAAGTCGCAGATCACCAGCCGTGAAGACGGCGAAATCGTTGCCGATTCCTGCGTCATCTATCTTTATTTCGATACAAGCAAGTCGTTTGGTGATTCCACGACTGCCATGAAACTGAAGATTTCCGAACTCAGCCATCCTGTTCCCGACGGTATCCACTATTCGAGTTTCGATCCTGTGAAACAAGGGTATATCCGCGAGGGCGGCCTGACAATGTCACACATGTACACGTCAGAAGACCTGACCTTGAAAGACAGCGTCAGAACAGCCTCGGATTATTCTCCGCATATCACGATACGCCTCAACCAACCCTATACCGACAAGAACGGTGTGCGTTACAAGAACTACGGAACCTATCTGCTGCGCAACTATTACGACCATCCTGAGAATTTCAAAAACTCCTATAGCTTCATTCATCAGATGTGTCCGGGCTTCTATGTCGAGACCACCGATGGTAAGGGGTTGATGTCGAATTTCGCAGCGGCTATTCTGGCCGTATACTACTCCTACGGGGAAGACGATGAAGAGTATATCAGTTGTCTGATGACAGCATCCACCGACGAGGTGCTCCAGACCATCACGGTGAAAAACGATCTGCCAGCGCTTCATAAGCTGGTCGATACCGAAAGCGATTGTACCTACATGAAAACGCCAGCAGCCATTTTCACGGAAGTGACGTTGCCCGTCGACGAGATCAAGTCTACACACATGAGCGACTCGCTGCTCTCGGCATCCGTTTCCTTCAACCGCATCAACAACTACGAGCCGCTTTCGAGCTATACGTTCTCAGCGCCCAAGAAGGTCTTGCTGTTACAGAAAGACAGTCTGAAGACGTTCTTCGAGAACAAGATGAACTACAACAACAAGTATGCTTTCTATACCACGCTCAACAAGAATGCCTACAGTTTCTCAAACAGTAGCGACCTCAACAACCTCATCGTCAAGATGTACAACGACCGTCGCGAGGGTTTGAAATACGATCCCAATTGGGTGGAGAAACATCCTAACTGGAATAAGGCACTGCTGATTCCCGTGGGCGAATACTCCATCGTTAGCTCTACCAGTTCGACAGCCAGCACGCCCATCGCACTGATGCACGAAATGGGACTGACCTTCACCCGCATGAAGCGCGGTACGGTTCAGGATCCGATCAAGATGCGCGTCATCTATGCTAAATTCAACAACTGATGGCCGACGGATATCTCGAAAAGCATCATGAGGACTATGAGGCCCGCAAGGCCGCATGGCTCCGTAAGAAAAAACATCTGCCCAAATCAGGCAAACGACAAATAGAGCGACCCGACGATGAGTCGCTCTAATTATTTGTCACACAGATCTCACAGATCTCACAGATTTATTTAATCCTCCGGATGATTTCTCGAAACAATTGTCGCTTGCGACAATTATCTGTGAGATCTGTGTGAGTTTAAAGAATCTTGAACTTTGCGAACTTCAGCAGCAGCTGCTTGGTGCCCGCATTGCGGAAGGTCACAGTAGCCTTCGTATTCTCGCCCGTTCCTTCGATCTTGACGACCGTGCCCACACCAAAGCGCTGATGCTCTATCTGACACCCCTCGCGCAGATCGCCCGCACTGGAATCTGATGCCATCGGACGAGGCGCCACCGCCTGATACAACCGTTTGAAGTTAGGCCCGAAGGGATCCACAGGCTTCTCCGGCTGTCTGGGTGCGACAGCTCTCGGCTTCGGATCAGCCTTGAACTGCGTGGCCACAGGTCGCGGGTTCTGCATCCACTCCGGACTCCTGCTGCCGCCGAAAGAATCATGGGGACTGGTCTGTCTGTGCGCAGCTTGCGAAGCACTGCGGCCCTGTCCCCGTGATTCGCCCTCAATATCGAGTAGCTCCGGATCAATATCCTTGATAAATCGCGAAGGCGTGTCATACTCCATCCGTCCGTATCGGAAACGGTTCTGGGCACACGTCAGGATACAATGCTTCTCAGCGCGCGTAATAGCCACGTAGAGCAGTCTGCGCTCCTCTTCCAGCTCCCGCATCGAATTGGTACACATCGGACTCGGGAAGATATTCTCCTCCAATCCCACGATAAACACCGTCGGAAACTCCAGTCCCTTGGCCGAATGGATCGTCATCAGCGTCACCTTATCGTTCGAATCTCCCTCATCACTGTCGAGGTCGGTCAAGAGCGCCACCTCCTGCAGGAAATCGGGCAGATACACTTGGTCGCCCATATCCTCCTCCTTGCGGCTCTCCACGAAGTCCTGCATACCACTTAGGAATTCCTCCAGGTTCTCTTGTCTGGAAATGTCCTCGGGGTTCCGTCCGCTGTAGATATCCTTGCTGATGCCCGAGTTCATGATGATGTCATGTCCGAGTGCATAGGCATCCTCCGTCGTCACGCGGGCTATCCACCCCTCTATAAGTTCGCGGAAGGCCTGTATCTTGGTCATCGTGCCCTTGCTCACGTCCATCGGAAAGAGCATCGGCTCCTTGATCACCTGCCAGAGGCTCACGCCATAGGTCTGTGCCGTCTGGATGATCTTACCCACCGTCGTGTCGCCGATACCGCGGGCAGGATAGTTGACGATGCGCTTGAAGGCCTCCTCGTCGTTGGGGTTGGCTATCAGTCGGAAATAGGCTATCACGTCCTTGATCTCCTTGCGCTGGTAGAAACTCAGTCCGCCATAGATCCTATAAGGGATATTATCCTTGCGCATCTGTTCCTCAAAGCTGCGGCTCTGGGCATTCGTGCGATACAGTATGGCGAAGTCGCTCCAGTTGCCGTTCTCCTGCCGCCGGATGCGCTTGATGTCCTGCGTCACGATCATCGCCTCCTCACGGTCGCTGAACGCAGGTTTCAGAATAGGCTTGTCGCCAATATTATCACTTTGGAAACAATATATTGTTGGTTTATCAGCTATTCTCTCATTATTCTTCTTTATTAAACTATTTGCAGCTTGAATTATACTTTGAGTAGAGCGATAGTTTATGACTAAAAAGCGTTTAGCACCATTAAACAATTTGTCGAAATGAAGAATATTGTCAATTGTTGCTCCTCTAAAAGAATAAATACNNTCCTGAACTAAATTTGTATCTTGATACTCATCTATAAAAATGTACTGATATCTTCTTCCGTACTTCTCACGTATAAATGGATTGTTTTCAAAAAGGATATATGTATTTAACAGTAAGTCATCAAAATCCATCGCATTAGCCTGATGACATCTCTCCGCGTACCTTATATATATATTAGTTATTTCTGGGCGCTTATAATCATTATCCTCTGATGCATATGTACTCATAGCATAAGCCTGAGGCAATAAGAGATGATTTTTCGCCATAGATATTCTATCTGCTACGGATGCTGCTTTATAAACCTTTTCGTCTAATCCCATCTCTTTAATAATCGTTTTAACTAAAGATCGGGAATCGCTCTGGTCATAAATAGTGTAACTCGAATTGTATCCTATAGACTGAGCCTCCATCCGTAATATACGAGCAAATACAGAGTGAAAGGTGCCCATTTGAATTTCTCTGGCATTTTCTTCTCCAACTAATTTGCCAATACGTTCTTTCATCTCGCGCGCAGCCTTATTTGTAAAAGTAAGTGCTAATATCCTCCAAGGAACAATGCCTTGTTGAATATGAAAAGCAATCTTATGTGTAAGCACACGTGTTTTGCCAGAACCAGCTCCAGCAATTATCAACGATGGTCCTTCGTCATAAAGTACTGCTTCACGCTGACTATCATTTAATTGATCAAGTATATTATGCATCCTAATGATCTTCCTTAGAAGGTTAAAGCGATTAAAGATTCTATCTTCATCATTTATTGTTCAAAACAATAGCTTAAATATTAATCAGTGACTCCAAAGCCTTCAATAGAGATTCTACTTGCTCGAAATACGGCATAACCTCCGCTTCTGTGGCATCGAATTTATCATCATAATCGCCTGATTGACGGAGTTCATAGAGACGGGAAATCAACCGACCATATGAAGCATCGAGTTTGCCGGAAAGAATAAAGTCCTGGCCAATCTTATGAATCATACCAGCATGCCTTCTCGGTGCCTCACCTTCACTTAACAGTAAGGCCTGACACATATGAAAAACTGAGTAATACAAACGATTACCCGTCAGATTCCAATGTCCCAGCTTTGCATTATCACGCGCTTCATCAAGCACTTTATATGCCTTTTCTATTCTATAGCGAATCAGGTCTTTTCTTTCTTCGTCGTTTAACATAGCACTATTCCGTCACGTTCAACATTGGTTCTAAAGATTGGATTGGCCTTTGTCTGCCAATCATTCAATGTATAGACAGCAGGATGAATCATCGCATCAATCCTCCATCCTAACTCCCAGAAAGGATAAGAATACTGGTCATGATCGCTCTGCGTCAAATGGTCTTTGTCAATCAATACGAGCACATCCCAATCTGAATCGTCTCTGGAATCCCCACGAGCCTGAGATCCAAAGAGAATCACTTTCGCCCCCTTGGGAATACCAGTATTTGCGACCTGTCGGATTGCCAAAATTATATTGTCATTACTCATATCGCTGCTTATTTTCGGTGCAAATATACGAAAAAGAACTGAAACAACCAAATTTTAATTAATCAACTTACGTCAGACATAATATTCAATCTCGATCCGCCAGAAGCCGTTGTCCTGTCTGACGGGGTAAAGCACGTAGCGCGTCTCAAAATCGTCACCGCCATAGGGTGTCTCGATATGGATATACCGTTCGCCGTCGCGCTCCTTGGGGTGGATGTAATAGGTCATACCCTCGTAGTCGAAGGGTTCTGTCTTCAGGGTGTTCTCGATGAAGCTGAGGGCATCTTTCTGGTTCACGAAACCCAGGTTCGGCCTTGTCGACGTGTCCAGCGCCATCGAGTAATAGAAGGCGTGGTCCGACGTTGCTTTCAGCGCAAACCCGATCGGATGCTCCTTACTGCCCTTCTCGATATCCTTGCCAAACATCACTTCCGACTCTTCCATCTCCTCGTTCTGATACGAGTCCTCATAGATCAGCTTCAGGCCGATGCCGTCCAGCAGTTCGTAATCCTCATAATGCTTCAGCGCCATCACCAGCTGCTTCACGTCGAAGTCCTGCCTGCTCAGAAACAGTTCTATCGCCTGCGGTTTCAGATAAGGCCTCACGTCGTTGAAAGATACCGTAAACTCAGGTCTTCCGGCCGCATAGTACGAAATCTCATAAGGCTGATAGACAAACGTGACGCCCTGTTCCGTCATATACGGCTCCGTATCGGGAAGCGGCAACTCATCGATGCTGCCGTCGAAGGAAACCAGTTCCTCCTTCAGATCCTCGTCGCTCATGCCCTGTCCGTCGCCTTCCTTGCTGAAAAACTTTCTCAGTCCCTCCTTGATCAGACGTTTGAAGGCTGGGCTGTCGAGGCCCTTCATCATGTCGTAGCCGAAACACTTGCCGTTCGCCTTGCTGAAGGTGTGACCCGACTCATAGGCGATGCCGTGCGCCCCACCAAAATACTGGCTCGTAAAGGCCCTATAAGTCACGAAATCGTCAGTCTCGACGCGCTTGTTCACCATCTTTTTCAGGAACAATTCGTCGATCTCCTCGTCATCCGCATTGCCACACGATTCCAGGAAGTTGCCAAACTCAATCTCGGCGTCTTTTTTCAGCATATCGCGCCCCTTGTCCAGCGGTCCTTCATAGGCCCCGCCCAGATAGTCGTTGATAAACTTTCGAACCGACTCGACCAGGCTGTCGCTACCTGCCACCGGATAGTCCACGAAATAACTCAGCGTGTAAATGCCATCCACTATTTCATACGACATCGTGTCGGTCTTCAGCGAAGGCACACCAACGCCGTCACGCCCCTCAGCTCCTGCGGTTTCCACCGTAGCCGTAGAGTCCTGATCGCCACCCTGCGCGGTCTTATTGCCGCAGGCCGTCATCATCATGGCTGCTATAGCCAGCATCATTATTCTTTTCATCCTTTACCTCCTTAATTATAATGATGTTGCAAAGTTACTAATAAATTATCAAATATCCAAGAAGTTCGCTGAAATAAACACGCGATTCGTTGAATAGATTTGCTTATCTATAAATATCGCCTTACCTTTGCACCATCAAAATCAGATAAGTTTTTAGTTTCATACATTGGTTTTTTAGTTAGTAGTTTATTAGTTTCTGTAATAGTAGTAATTTTAAGTTGGTATCTTAACGTTAAAGGCTCGCAGTGATGCGGGCCTTTATCAAACACTCGTATATCAGAGGATATCAGAGGGACGGTTCTTTCGATATATCAGAAGAACCGTCCCTTTGATACATGCGTTCCTGACCCCGTGTGCTTTCGCGGAGATCGTCATAAAATGAAGTTTTTACTGATTTATTTGCATATTTCGCGCTTTTGTTGTATATTTGCACCCAAACAGAAAATAAAAGGAGATTGAATATGGAAGCAGCAACTTTACAGTCAACGCCATTCACCCCGTTCCAGATAGAGATGCTGGAGATGGTTGCCAGAGTCACTTCTGAAGCAGAAATGCAGGACATCCGTCGCATGCTTGGGCAGTATTTTGCTAAGCAGGCAGAGGATGCCATGGATCGTCTCTGGGACGAAGGCAAAATCAATGATGGCGTCATTGAAGAATGGAAAAACGAGCACATGCGCACACCATACAAGCAATGATGAACATCGTTCTCGACACCAATTGCCTGCTGATGTCGCTCTCGCGTCGCAGCTGTTACTACCCCATTTGGCGTAGTTTCGTCGACGGGAAATATACGCTCTGTTTTACCAATGATATTCTGGCTGAATACGAAGAGATCCTTACCCAGAAGGTTGGGCCACAAATCGCTTCCAACATTATCCAGGCCCTGCTCGACCTGCCCAACACCAAGATGGTTCAAGTCTATTATCATCTGCATCTTATCACCGCCGATCCTGATGACGACAAGTTTGTAGACTGTGCCTTCAAAGCTAACGCAAAATACATCGTCACCCAAGACCATCATTACGATGTTCTTCACAACACCCCATTCCCTAAAATTGAGGTTGTGGATATTGACGAGTTTCTCAGTATCCTGCGATAGATTCTTATCGATCAGAAGTCGATCAGAGGGGACGGTTCTAGGACATACAAGGGTCAGACCCCTTTGTGTCCCTAATAAATTATCAAATATCCATTGTCACAACGGGGTCAGGAGAATCTGTGACAGTCACAAAGTGTCCTGACCCTTCTGTGACATGCCATCACTTTTTTTTCCTTATTGGTTCGCTGCCTTCGTACTCCAGCCAGGCTTTTTCATCTTCATCCCAATACTGAGGCAGCCAGCCCTTTGCCTTGGCTGCTGCTGCCTGGCTCTTGGTGCAGACATTCTGGTTGGGTTCGTTACCGTCCATAACATAGAATGCACAGAACTCTTCGGATTCATTCTGCCGAAGGCTGCCTATCAGGGCATCCATATTCTGCCCGCTGATCTGGTTCTTAAAGCATAACAGTTTTTCCAATGCCATATTCTTGGAGAGGTCGAGCGAGGTCAGTTCATTGAAACCGCAATACAGGTATGTCAATGCTGTATTCTTGGAGATATCGAGCGAGGTCAGTTCATTGAAACCGCAATACAGGTGTGTCAATGCTGTATTCTTGGAGATATCGAGCGCGGTCAGCTTATTGTCATCGCATGACAGGCTCGTCAATGCCGTATTCTTGGAGATATCGAGCGAGGTCAGCTTATTGTCATCGCAAGACAGGTATGTCAATGCTGTATTCTTGGAGACATCGAGCGAGGTCAGCTTATTGCCGCTGCAAGACAGTTCTGTCAATGCCTTATTCACGGAGATATCGAGCGAGGTCAGCTTATTGTCATCGCAAGACAGCTCTGTCAATGCCTTATTCACGGAAAGGTCGAGCGAGGTCAGTTCATTGCTGCCGCAATGCAGAACTGTCAAGGCCGTATTTTTGGAAATATCGAGCGCGGTCAGATCATCGCCATAACATTGCAGGTATGTCAATGCCGTATTCTTGGAGAGGTCGAGCGAGGTCAGACTATTGCCGATGCAACGCAGATATGTCAAGGCTGTATTTTTGGAAATATCGAGCGCGGTCAGTTCATTGAAACCGCAATCCAGCGACCTCAATGCTGTATTCTTGGAGACATCGAGTGCGGTCAGTTCATTGAAACCGCAATCCAGCGACCTCAATGCTGTATTCTTGGAGACATCGAGTGCGGTCAGCTCATTGATACTGCAATCCAGCGACCTCAATGCTGTATTCTTGGAGACATCGAGTGCGGTCAGTTCATTGTAGCTGCAATCCAGGGTGTCCAAAGCCGTATTCCCCGAAATGTCGAGCTCGGTCAGTTCGTTGTCGCTGCAATTCAGGGTCCTCAATGCCGTGAAATACTCGATACCTTTCAGGCTTTTAATCTCCTTTTCCGAGACATCCATGACAGTAATGTTTCTGATTTCTGCTTCCGTCAGTACACCGTCTTTTCCATAGTCCTGCTCAAGCAGATAGTTCCAGAAGTTGTCATCCGGGAAGTTGGTCTTGTCGATGCCAACTTGCACCACAGGCTGAAAGGGGTTGTCATCGTTCGATGAGCACGCCGTGAATACGCTTGCGCCGCAAATGAGGATGGCGGCGAGCATCCATAACATTGTCTTTTTCATAAATTTGTCTATTCAATTTGTTCTATATACTTTTCATGCACAGATTATCCTGACCCCGATGTGACATATCAGAATTTAGTCGTCGATAAGGCATTTGCCTGTCATTTCCTCGGGTTGTTGCAGTCCCATGATGTGGAGAATGGAAGGAGCCACGTCGGCTAAGACGCCGTTTTGCACCTTCGCGTTCTTGTTAGATGTCACATAGATGAAAGGAACTGGATTGACGGAGTGTGTAGTGTTGGGCGTGCCGTCGGCATTGAGGGCATGATCTGCGTTGCCGTGATCGGCGGTGATGATAGTTTCGTAGCCCATCTTCGTGGCTGTTTCCACCACTTCGTTCAAACACTTGTCAATTGTCTTCACTGAAGTTTCGATGGCAGTATAAACACCTGTATGGCCCACCATATCGCTGTTGGCAAAGTTCACCACTATCCAGTTGTACTTGCCGCTCTTGAGCGCCTCTACAAGTTTGTCCTTCACTTCGAGGGCCGACATCTCGGGTTTCAAATCGTAGGTAGCCACCTGGGGTGAGTTCACCAAGATGCGATCCTCGCCCTCGAACGGCTCTTCACGCCCGCCATTGATGAACGAGGTGACGTGGGCATATTTCTCAGTCTCGGCAATGTGTAACTGTTTCAGACCCTTGCTGGAGATATATTCGCCGAGAGTGTTATGCAGATTATCTTTTGGAAAAAGGATGTGTACACCAGTAAAAGTATCGTCGTAGGGCGTCATGCAGTAGTATTGCAGATTGGGGATGGTCTGCATGCCCTGCTCCGTCAAATTCTCCTGTGTAAGCACGATGGTTAGCTCCTTGGCGCGNNCTGTACGCCCTCCACCATGTCGGCCACCTGACGCCCTTCACCATGTACAAGCAAGTCGTAAGCCAGTTTGATGCGATCCCAGTGCTTATCGCGATCCATAGCGTAGTAACGGCCAATGATAGAAGCGATTGCACCTACCCCAACCTCATCCATGTACTTCTGCAAGTCGGCGATAAAGCCCTTGCCCGACCTTGGGTCGGTGTCGCGACCGTCCATAAAGCAATGTACATAGCAGTTTTCAATATCATAGGTTTTGGCGATGTCGATGAGCTTCAGCAGATGGGCGAATGATGAGTGTATGCCGCCAGTGGAGGTCAAGCCCATCAGATGAACGCTCTTGCCGTTAGCCTTTGCATAGCCGAAAGCCGACTTGACCTCGGGGTTCTCTACAATGGAGTTGTCGGCACAGGCGTGGTTAATCTTCACAAGGTCCTGATAGACTACGCGTCCAGCACCAATATTAAGGTGTCCTGTCTCCGAGTTTCCCATCTGTCCGTCGGGAAG
>LXOW01327825.1_pt1 | contig 14299 bp, 15 predicted proteins | sample 1368591 | NCBI WGS metagenome assembly LXOW01 (sample SAMN04884650, study PRJNA319009) | bovine gut metagenome | isolation source: Cow rumen | host: Bos taurus | place: Italy: Legnaro (PD) | collected 2014-07-09
GGCGCAGGAAAGATGGGAAGTTTCTTCATCGACCTGCTGAGTTTCGACCACGAGGTGGCAGTCTTTGAACGCGATCCCAAACGGATGCGCTTCACCTACAACTGTCAGCGTTTCACCTCCTACGATGAGATCAAGGAGTTTAAGCCAGAGTTGCTGATCAATGCCGTCACACTGAAATACACCATCCCTGTGTTCAAGGAGGTCATCCCTTATCTGCCCAAGGAGTGTATCATCAGCGACATCGCCTCTGTGAAGACGGATCTGAAGGAGTTCTATGAGCGCTCAGGCATGCGCTATGTCTCCACTCACCCGATGTTCGGACCTACGTTTGCCAACCTGCAGCAACTCTCTGAGGAGAATGCCATCATCATCAGCGAGGGCGACTATATGGGACGTATCTTCTTCAAGGATCTCTACCAGAAGCTGGGACTGAACATCTACGAATACACCTTCGAGGAGCACGATAAGACGGTGGCTTACTCACTGTCTATCCCCTTCGTCTCTACGTTTGTGTTTGCAGCTGTCATGAAGCATCAGGATGCACCAGGTACCACCTTCAAGCGTCACATGCGCATCGCCAAGGGTGTGCTCAACGAAGACGACTATCTCCTTCAGGAAATCCTCTTCAACCCCTACACGCACGATCAGGTCTCCCAGATCCGTACGGAGCTGAAGGAACTCCTGGAGATCATCGACAACAAGGATGCCGACGGCATGAAAGGCTATCTCACCAAGATCCGAAATAACGTTTTCGCTTAGCTAGATGAGCAGAGTGAAGCTTTCGATATTTTTACCCTATTCATTATTTTTTTCTACTTTTATGGCTCCATTTACAAAAAAACATGTATCTTTGCAAAATATTTCCACGCCGATGCGGAATCCATACGGATAATGCGACTGGATGGGTGAGAATCTCATATATTTTAATGATTGATGGCAAGACGTGTAGTAATTACAGGCATAGGCATTTGGTCCTGCCTTGGAACAGATATAGAAACTGTCAGACAATCTCTTTTTGAGGGGAAGTCTGGTATTGGTTTACAACCAGAGAGGCTTGAATATGGTTATAGATCAGGTCTTACAGGTATTGTAGAGACTCCCGTCATTACTAAACAGATGATTGACAGACATACCCGTGCCGGAATGTCTGAGGAAGCACAATATGCATATATGGCAAGCCGTCAGGCTTTTGCTCAGGCCCAGATCAGTGACGAATATCTTCGCGAGAATGAGGTCGGATGTATCTTTGGTAATGACTCTTCTGCTAAACCTGTTATAGAGTCGTCAAAGATTATGGATGAAAAACACGACTCGGCAATGCTGGGTTATGGACTTATTTTCCAGTCGATGAACTCGACTGTAAACATGAATCTAAGTACAATTTTCCATTTACGTGGTGTCAATTATACCATCAGTGCTGCCTGCGCAAGTGGTAGTCACTCCATTGGGTTGGGTTATATGCTTATAAAGCAAGGTCTCCAAGACATGGTATTATGCGGCGGAGCTCAGGAAACCAACTATTATTCAATGGCATCATTTGACGCCCTGGGAGCTTTCTCAATCCGCATGGACGAACCAGCAAAGGCCAGTCGTCCATTCGATAAAGACCGCGACGGGTTGATTCCCAGTGGTGGAGCCGCAGCCCTTGTGCTTGAAGACTATGATCATGCTATTGCCCGTGGAGCCACCATTCTTGCTGAGGTTGTTGGCTATGGATTCTCGAGCAATGGTGGCGGTATTTCAGAGCCCAGTGATAATGGTTCTGTAATAGCGATGAGTCGTGCCATAAAAGATGCTGGTGTAGAACTTGATGATATTGACTATATTAATGCCCATGCAACATCCACTCTACAGGGTGACATGTATGAAGCCATAGCACTTGATAGATTGTTTCACGGTCAACGGGCACTCATCAGCTCTACGAAGTCCATGACAGGACATGAGTGCTGGATGGCAGGTGCCAGCGAGATAGTTTACAGCATCATCATGATGCAGAACAACTTCGTGGCTCCGAATATCAACTTCGAGAATCCTGATGAGTATTCTGAGAAGATAAACCTCACTGCCAAGACTGTAGAGACAGAGGTTAATACTGTCCTTAGTAATTCTTTTGGCTTTGGGGGAACGAATAGTGCATTAGTAATTAAAAGAATTTGATAGGTTTTACAGTATGTTTTTATCTCAATCTTTAGAGGATAATTATACGAAAGAATCTCTTTCTGCACGTGACGCTCAGAGATTAGCAGAATTTATTGCGTGGGGGCCTGTAGTATTTCAGGTCTCACGAATTATTCTTAAATGGGGTATTTTAGATTTAATACGTGATTCTAAAGAAGGACTGACAAGGCAGGAAATCTGTGAAAAGACTGGGCGCTCTGACTATGCAGTCAAGTGCCTGTTAGAGGCATCGCTGTGTATTGGAACCTTATTGGTTAACCCACAGACTGAGCGATATACTCTATCAAAGACTGGATGGTTTCTTATCAATGATCCTGCCACAAGAGTAAACATTGACTTCAATCATGATGTCAACTATGCGGGGTGGTTTAATTTGGAGGAATCACTTGCTATTGGCAAACCAGAAGGTTTAAAACACTTCGGCAATTGGCCTACTATTTACGAGGGACTTTCTCAACTTCCAAAACAAGTTCAGAAAAGTTGGTTCGGTTTCGACCATTTCTATAGCGACTCTTCATTTCCTGAGGCGTTGGAAATCATCTTTGATACATATCACGTGAAGTCGCTTTATGATGTAGGAGGAAATACTGGCAAATGGGCTTTACAATGTATAGCGTATAACAAAGATGTAGAGGTGACCATTTTGGACCTTCCACAGCAGATTGCCATGATGCAGGAAAACGTCAAAGGCAAAGAAGGTGCTGAACGTATTCATGGATATGGCATCAACCTGTTGGACTCCAATTCTGTGTTTCCACAACATGATGGAGGTCTTGACGCTATTTGGATGAGTCAGTTCCTTGACTGTTTCAGCATGGATGAAATCGTTAGTATTTTGAATCGTGCCAAACATGCAATGACGTCCCAAACCCGTATTTACATTATGGAGACTTTATGGGATAGACAAAAATACGAGCCTGCAGCCTTCTGTCTGACAATGACCAGTTTATATTTTACGGCAATGGCCAATGGCAATTCCAAGATGTATAATACAGAAGATATGCAAGCTTGTATTGAAAAAGCAGGATTGGAAATTGAACAGATTCATGATCATCTGGGAATGGGTCACTCACTTATTGTATGTAAACAGAAATCATAATAAAATAATAAAGAAAATGACAAGACAAGAGATTGAAGAAAAAGTAAAGGCATTCCTCATTGACGATTTGGAGATTGACGAGGAGAAAATTTTCGACGAAGCAAAATTAAAGGATGATATGGGTATTGACAGCCTCGATTTCGTAGATATCGTTGTTATCGTAGAAAAGAACTTCGGCTTCAAGATAAAGCCTGAGGAAATGCAGGGAGTTACAACGCTGAGCCAGTTCTGCGATTATATTGAAAGTAAAGTAGGATAAACAGGGCGTGGCAGACAGGAAGTGGGATGGCACAACATATGGAAATAGTTTGATGCATCATTGTCTTATCAAGCTATTGAAGTATATAGACATTAGAATTGCCTATATCTTTACTTATATATTTGTTATTCCACCATGCCTGTTCCGTTCAGGCTTCAAGCCTATATACCATTATTTTCGTGAACGATGGGGCTATGGACCCATAAAAGCTTTTCTGAAAACTTACCAGAACCATTGTATGTTTAGTCAGGTAGTTATTGACAGATTTGCAATGTATGCAGGAAAGCATTTTAAGGTAGAAATCGATGGACTTGAGCACTTTCAGAACCTAACTCTTCAAGAACCTGCTTTTGTTCAGCTTAGTTCGCATATTGGGAATTATGAGGTGGCAGGATATACGTTGGCCTCACATGATAAACCTATCAATGCCGTAGTATTTTATGGTGAAAAACAGACTGTGATGGAGAATCGTATGGATATGTTTGCCGGTAAGAACATTCGTATGATATATGTCAAGAAGGATATGGGGCATTTGTTCCTCATAGACCATGCACTACAACAAGGCGAGATTGTCAGTATGCCTGCCGACAGGATTTTTGGTTCTCAGAAGTCTGTTAGTACAAAATTGTTGGGTGCAGAAGTAAAACTGCCATTAGGACCTTTCAGTGTGGCCACGATGAGAGGGCTTCATGTGCTTGCAGTCAATGTGATGAAAAGTACCACAAATACTTATAAGATATATGTTACGCCGCTTGACTATGACAGACAGGCTCCACGCAAGGTTCAAATCAATCAGTTAGTTCAAGGTTATGCAGCAGAATTGGAGCGTATCCTCACCATGTATCCCACACAATGGTACAATTACTTTGAATATTGGAAATCATAGATATGGCAACAGATTATCAGCACCCAAATGAGGCGTTTCTTCGCAACATTGACATCCACGAATTGCTTCCACAGCAGGAACCGTTTGTGATGGTTAGTAGAATAGTGCATTTGGATCATGTAAGGACTGTTTGCGAAATGGACATTAAGGCAGATAACATTTTTGTTGAGGATGGCCATCTCAGCGCCTCAGGAATGATAGAAAACATCGCTCAAACATGTGCTGCGAGGATTGGGTACGTCAATAAGTACAAATTTAAGAAAGCTGTTCAGATAGGCTTTATAGGAGCTATTCGCAATTTGGAAGTGATAGATCTTCCAGAGGTTGGACAGCAGATAGAGACGATCGTAGATGTAATAGAAGATGTGTTCGGCATGACACTTGCTTCAGCGGTTGTAAAACAGGGAGATCGTACATTAGTGACTACAGAGATGAAAATAGCAGTTAAAGGAAAGTAAAGTCTATGGAGTTAAAGGCTTCAAAATTATTAGATATCCGATTCAGTGAGGTTGATTCGATGAATGTGGTGTGGCATGGCTCATATATGCTATACTTTGAGGATGCCCGTGAGGTGTTTGGTGAGAAATACGACCTTACCTATATGGGATACTTCAATCATGGCTATTACGCTCCACTGGTAGAGATGAACTTTCAATGGAAGAAACCCATCAAATACGGTATGCATCCTCGCATAGACATCATCTATCAACCAACAGAGGCAGCAAAGGTGGTGTTCGACTACGAGATTCATGACACGACCGACGAGAGCCTGATAGCTACAGGACATAGTGTACAGGTATTCATGGACACGGATTATCAGTTAGTGCTGTACAGCCCAAAGTTCTATGAAGAATGGCAAAAACGCTGGAACGTGTTTGAAACGTACTAATGTGACTATCAATTAACAACAATAGCAGATGAAGTTGCTCAATAATCTATATATGATCTCTAAGAGAGAAACAACATCTCTCTCTGCGCAATATGGCATCTTTCTCAAAGGCGAAAGCTTTATCTACAAAGCCCACTTTCCAGATGAACCCATCACACCTGGTGTATGCATTATCCAGATAGCCAAGGAATTGTTGGAGGATTATGCCCAAAAACACTATGCGATTAAGGCCGTCAAAAACGTTAAGTTCCTGAATGTTATATCGCCAGTGATCACACCTTACGTCACGTATGTCTTGGACAAGATTGTTATTGATGAGGCGAACAAGACCTGCAGCCTACAGGTTCAAGTACTTGCAGAAGAAGTACTATTGGCAAAACTGTCATTCACCTGTCAAGAAATATGAAGCAAACAGACAAGGACAAACAACAGCAGACACTTCACGACCGCGGAATATGTGCCGTGATTCCCACATATAACAATGGTGGGACGATAGCTGCTGTGGTTCGTGAGACGCTGAGTGAGTGTCGCGATGTCATTGTCGTCAATGATGGCTCTACTGATAATACGTCTGTAGAGCTCCGCTCAATAGAGGGTATCACTCTTGTAGAATATACCACCAATCGTGGTAAGGGCTATGCACTAAGAGAAGGTTTTAAACGCGCATTAGAGATGGGATTCTCGTATGCCATCACGCTCGATGGCGACGGGCAGCACTATCCCAGCGACATATACCGTTTTTTAACTGCTAATCAAAAGCATCCTGGCGCACTGATTATTGGAAGCCGACAGTTAGAAGGTGTAGAACGTTCCGAAGGCAGTAAATTTGCTAATAAGTTCTCAAATTTCTGGTTCTGTGTACAGACTGGCCGCAGATTACCGGATACGCAAACAGGCTTTCGCCTCTATCCACTGAAGAAACTTCACGGTCTTTATTTCTTGACATCACGCTATGAGGCAGAATTGGAATTGCTGGTTTTTGCCTCATGGCATGGAATAGAACTGGTACCTATCGACATCAATGTATATTATCCGCCTCGTGAAGAGCGAGTCAGTCACTTCCGTCCAGGAATTGACTTTGCCCGTATCAGTGTGCTCAATACAGTATTATGTATCTTTGCTGTCGTCTATGCTTTGCCGTTGAGTCTGTTTCGCCTATTGTCAAACGTCATCCGTACAGCTTATTCGTTGCTATTTGTACTGTTTTTCTGTTTCTGTATTTTTACACCAGCCGTTTGGGTATATGTAAAGAAAGGTAAAATGACTGAAAAGAAGCGGTTTAATCTGCATCGGCTGATATATCATGCTACGCGTTTCATCATGCTGCATCATGGAATTCCTGGCACTCGTTTCAAATATAAGGTTTCTGAAAGCGTTGACTTCGACAAGCCTTCGGTGGTAATCTGTAACCATCAGTCGCATATTGACCTTGCTTGTCAGCTTATTTTTACGCCCAAAATAATCTTCTTAACCAATCAATGGGTATGGAATAATCCTCTCTATGGACTGATCATACAAAATGCAGAGTTCTATCCTGTGGCTGAGGGTGTTGACGAACTGATGCCTAAGTTGCAATCTCTTGTTGAACGAGGTTATAGCATAGCAGTATATCCTGAGGGGACACGTTCTAAAGACTGCAACATCGGTCGTTTTCATCAGGGGGCATTCCATATTGCAGAACAGTTAGGTTTAAATATTGTTCCGATGTATCTCTACGGTCCCGGAAAGATATTGCCCAAGAAAACATATCATCTACGTAAAGGCCCTATATATATAGAGGTTGGTGAGCCTATAACAAATGCTCAATTGAAGGCAATGGGCGATACGAAGTCGCAGGCCTCACAGTTGCGTAAGCATTATATCGGGAAGTACGAACAGATAGCAAATCAGATTGAGCAGAATGTCTAAGCAGAGAGTCATCATAATAGGAAGTGGTATGGGCGGTTTGTCATGTGGCGTCATTTTAGCAAAAAATGGCTACGACGTTACCATATTGGAACAAGGTGCTCATATAGGTGGCTGTCTGCAGTGCTTTACTCGCCGCGGAGCACGTTTCGAGACGGGAATGCACTTTATTGGCAGTGCATCCGAAGGACAGACCCTCGACCGCCTTCTGAAGTACTTGGAGATAAAGAAAGACATACGACTGTCACCATTGGATAGTAACGGATATGACGTTGTTGCTCTTAACGGACGATGTTATCGTTTTGCTAATGGTCGTGAAAGATTCCTTCAGCAGATGACTAGCTATTTCCCTCATCAGGTGGAAGAGTTAACCCGATACTTCGATTTGGTGGAAAAGGTCGCTGGTGCTTCATCACTTCATTCCTTGAAACACGTGGAGAATGATCCTACCATCAATGCGGATTATCAGTTACGTTCCATTAACGAGGTAATAGATAGTATCATCTCTGATCCGGAACTTGCAAAAGTGTTAGTGGGTTCGCTGCCGCTATATGCTGCCGAGCGCGATAAGACGCCTTTCTCTACCCATGCCTTTATCATGGACTTTTACAATCAGAGTGCATATCGTATAATAGGAGGGAGCGACGCCATTGCAAGGTCTATGGTAAGCACCATAGAGCATTATAGCGGTCGTGTGCTTTCATCCAGCAAAGTCACCCGAATATTATGTGATGATAGTCATGCCATAGGTGTTGAAGTCAATGGAAGTGAGTTTATGCCTTGCGATTTTGTGATTTCTGACACTCATCCTATGCGGACCTTGGAACTGACGGACTCAAAACTTATTCGTCCTGCATTCCGTAATCGTATCAATACAATGCCTCAAACTGTAGGTGGATTCTCTGTGTATCTTGAGTTTAAGGATAATTCTGTGCCTTACCAGAACTATAACTTTTACGGATATAACTATGGGACACCTTGGAATTGTGAACAGTATGATGCGGATTCGTGGCCCAAAGGCTATTTGTATATGCATTTCTGTGACAATGCTAACCAACTTTTTGCCAAAACTGGAGTTGTTCTATCGTATATGCAAATGAAAGATGTGGAGCAATGGGCTGGTACAAAAGTTGGTCACCGTGGTGCCGACTATGAAGCCTTCAAACGACAGAAAGCAGAGTTGCTATTAGAATCTGTCGAAAAGAATTTTCCAGGTCTGCGTTCACATATCAAACATTACTATACCTCAACTCCGTTGACATATCAGGATTATACAGGCACTGAGGGGGGCAGCATGTATGGAGTTGCACGTGACATCAATTTAGGTGCTGCATGCAGAGTTCCTCATCGCACCAAAATACCCAACCTACTGCAGACGGGGCAGAACATCAATTCTCACGGAATCCTCGGGGTCGTCGTAGGAACGATTGTCACGTGCAGCGAGCTGCTGACATCAGAGAAGATTTACCAACAAATTATGGGAGCGAACAAGATATGAAGCAACGTGTCATCATCATAGGTGGAGGATTAGGAGGTCTGTTTACTGGTGCTATACTTAGTAAAGAGGGATTCCATGTCACCATCTTGGAGAAAAATGCAATNNGTGGCATGCAACCTGGTGGCAATATCTGGAAGTTATGCCGTTATCTTGGTATTCTCGATGGAGTAAAAATCCGTAATGTAGACGATGAATGTACTGATAGACTGTATTTTGCAGAAGATAAGTCATACTATACTATTGCAAAAGGTCGTGATGGCTTTGTCAGTTCGCTTGCACGGTCGTTCCCTGATGAGCTGGGCAACCTGGAACGTTATGTCGATGCTGTATTAGATATTGCAGACAAGGTGGACCTGTTCAATTTACGCCCTTCTACAGGTCAGATGAGTCTCTTTGCTGAGACAAATGACTTCCTGATGGCGGCTGATGACTTCATTGCCAAATATATCTCAGACGAGCGACTACGTAGCGTGTTGGCATATATGAATCCGCTTTATGGCGGGCTCATGAGACCCCCGCCTACGTTCATGCCATCATCAGTACACTTTATATCAAAGGTGCCAGCAGGTTTGTTGATGGCAGCTATCATTTCGCACAACTTCTCGCTGAGGTGATAACAGCCAACGGTGGTCAGGTGATAGCTGGCGATGCTGTCGAGTGGATTCATGTGGTTGACAGGAAGGTGGAGTATGTTCGTACGAAGAGCGGTAAGCAATATACCGCTGACTACTACATTTCCGATATCCATCCCTGCACACTCTTGAAATTGATGGACGAGAAGACATTCCCCAAATCCTATCGTGAGCGCCTTGAAAGCATTCCCAACACCCATTCTGCTTTTGCACTCTATATCAAGTTCAAGCCGGAGACGTTCCCCTATATCAATCATTCGGAATACTATATGACTCGTTATGCAGATGTGTGGAATTTCAGTCGTGCGGATAAGCCTTGGCCTTTGGGATTCCTGTTGATGACGCCACCAAATAGTCATCAGGGACACTATGCGACAAAAGCGATGGTAACAGCACCTATGCCTTTCGACATGGTAAAGCAATGGGAGAACACTACTGTTGGGCATCGTGGTGCTGAATATGAAGCATGGAAAACGAAGTGTGGGGAACTTCTTTTGAACCAGATAGAAGAAATTCACCCCGACTTCCGACAGTGCATAGAAGCTGTTAACACATCGTCACCGTTGACTATACGTGACTACTATGGGGTTAAGGATGGTAGCATCTGTGGCTTTGCCAAGAATTGTCACAATATCATATTGTCTCAATTGCCTGTAGTTACAAAGGTAAGCAATCTTTTGCTGACTGGTCAGAATAATAACCTGCATGGTTTCTGTGGTGTACCACTGACGGCCATCACCACATGTGAAGCTATATTAGGTGTCAACTATATTATTAATAAGGTGAACGTAGTGGAATAAGAAAAGTGGCCGAAAGTTTGGAACTTTCGGCTTTTTTGCGTACTTTTGCCAACGAAGTTAATACGATATGAATGCAAAGAGGATATTGAAATACCTGAGGCAGATAGCGGCTCATAACAACCGGGCTTGGTATCTGGAGCATAAGGCTGAGTATGATGTTGTCAGGGCCGATTTCGAGCAGGGCATAGCTCAGGCGTTGGAACGTATCATCACGTTCGATCCTGAGGTGGCCCATCTGCAGGTGAAGGACTGTACCTACCGCTTTAATCGCGATACACGATTCTCACCAGACAAATCACCTTACAAGAATCATCTGGGTGCCTATATCTGTGCGAAGGGTAAGAAGGCGTTGCGGGGAGGCTATTATCTTCATCTGGAACCTGGCCACTGCCTGTTGGCTGTGGGAAACTACTGGCTTCCCACGAACATCCTTACCTCATGCCGTAATGAGATGATGGGGAACACGGATGCGTGGCTGCAGTGTGTGGAGAATGAGGCGTTTCTGAAGTATTTTGAAGATACCGGTTCGCTGAGTATGAATGAGAGTTGGGATCGGCCCCAGGGGTTTGGGCTGGAGAAGTTGAAGACCTGTCCTTCTGGTTTTCCGCGTGACTGGCCTTATGTGCGTTATCTGCGTCTGAAGGACTATTGTGCCTGGCATGCAGTGCCTGACAGTTTCTTCGAGGGAGATGCCTGGCTCGACGAGATGGAGCGCATCTTCCAGGCCGCCAAGCCCATGATGGACTTCATGAATGCCGTAATAGATGACTACGAATAATGATATCACTCAATAAAATGGCCGAAAGTTTGGAACTTTCGGCTTTTTTGCGTACTTTTGCCAACGAATGAAGGATGTTGATGTCAGACAGCAGCTATTTCGTAAGCTTAAGAAAGAGAATTGCTTTTGGTCTTACGATGTATCGAAAATGAAATCCATTTCCGATGAGGCACTGATTGAGTATGTGATGCTTTATCTTGATATAGATGATATCAACAGACTTTTTCCACTTTTTGGATATAAGAAGGTGAAACGAGTTTGGTTGGATCGTGTTGCTCCTCAGGGAGAGATGTTCAGACCATTTAATATCCTTTATGCATGGTATTATTTTGGTGCCAAGCGTCCTGAAGCATACGTTAAGGGGATTGAAACTCGTCATATGAACAAAGTAATGGATGCATGAAAATGGAATTCTCAAAATCTTTGGCTCCACATACAGGTAAGGTTTTTGAAAAGATATCCAAGTTGGAATGTATCAAGCCTTTTACGTTGGCAGGAGGTACAGCTTTGTCGCTTCAGATTAAGAAGCGACAGAGTGAGGACTTAGATTTTATGAAGTGGCTGACAAAAAGAAATGAGAAACCTGAGATTAATTGGCCCGCAATCAAAAAAGAGTTGGAGAGTGTTGGCCATGTCGCTAATTACGAAATTGGAAGTTTAGACTATGTCACTTTTGATTTTGAGGGGGTAAAATTATCGTTTTATGCAGCTCCTCGTAAGGCTATTCCGTCCATGCAGAGAATCCCATACCTCAATAATCTGTATTTAGCTGATATTGAGTCGATTGGTGCAATGAAGATGGAAGCGATGCTAAGGCGTTCTCAGTTCAGAGATTACTATGACATTTATTCTATTCTGAAAGAGGGGAAAGATATTCAAAAGATGATAGATACTGCGTTAGAGCATTCTAATCATAAACTGCGTACTCGTGGGTTATTGGCTATGCTGACAAATGGTAGTCGCTTTATAAAAGAGAAAGGATTTGAAGAGCTGCAACCTGTTTACAATGTATCGGCTACTGACATCCAGGAGTACATCAAACAGAAACTGCTAGAAGTGAAGAAATGAATGCCGTAATAGATGACTACGAATAATGATAATTGGAAAATAAAACTATGGCAGCAGGAAAGTGGATTGGAGGATTTGTAGGATGGATGGCTGGGGGACCGTTGGGGGCGCTGGCTGGCTATCTTGTCGGCTCACTGTTTGATTCGATGCTCGATGGGGTGAACACCCCGGATAACTCAGGCACCTGGGGCGCAGGCTCCCAGCGCAGTCAGGGCTATCAGGACTACAGTCAGATGTATCAGCAGGCCTATCGCCAGCGTCAGCAACAAGGACAGCGCAACAGCTTCCTCTTCTCGTTGCTGGTGCTCTCCTCTTATATTATTAAGGCCGACGGCAAGGCGATGCACTCCGAGATGGAACTGGTGCGCCAGATGCTGCGCCAGAACTTCGGTAATGAGGCCGTCAGTCAAGGTAATGAGATCCTGAACAAACTCTTCGACGAGCAGAAGCGCGAGGGTTGGCAGCAGTTTAAGCAGACCGTCCGCCAGTGCTGCGCCCAGATCAGTCAGCAGATGGACTACTCGCAGCGTCTGCAGCTGTTGAACTATTTGGTGATGGTGGCCCAGGCTGATGGCTCTGTGCCCCAGAGTGAGATCACGGCCCTGAAGGAGTGTGCCATCTGGATGGGACTGCGCGAGACGGAAGTCGATTCGATGCTCCATCTCTCTGGTGACAGCCTCGAAGATGCCTATAAGGTGCTGGGCGTGAGTCCGGATGCTTCTGACAACGAGGTGAAGAAGGCCTACCGCAAACTCGCCCTTGAGCATCATCCAGATAAAGTGGCAGCCCTTGGCGAAGATGTTCGCAGGGCTGCCGAAAAGAAGTTNNGCCCTTGGCGAAGACGTTCGCAGGGCTGCCGAAAAGAAATTCCAGGAGATCAATGCCGCCAAAGACCGCATCTGGAAAGCACGCGGCCTTTAGAATAACCAACGGCTGGGCATCTGTCTGTCTGGCCAGAGATGCTTGGCATACTGGTAATGATACAGTTCAAAGAGTGCTGTCAGTCGTGTCAGTCGTTCCTTAAAGGCTTCATAATCCTTACGTTCTGGTTGTGTCCACTGCACTTCTGAAAGTGCCGACATCCGTGGCAGTGCCTGATACTCAAGCATCGCCTCGTTGGTGATGTACTCTGTCCAGAGGTTAGCCTGGGTACCGAGGATATGCTGACGGGCTGTCACAGAGAGACTGTCAGGGGCAGGATCGAGGGAATAAACCTTCTCGATGGGGATAAAACCGCCACAGCGACTGGGTTCGAACAGCGGATCCTCCACCTGTTGGTAATCGAAGTAACAGTAGGTCGTGGGCGACATGACGACATCGTGACCTGTCTCTGCAGCCTTCGCACCAGGTTCCGTCCCTCGCCACGACATGATCATCGCATCCTCAGGAGAACCGTCGAGAATCTCATCCCATCCTAAGGCCCGACGCCCCTTGGAAGTGAGGAAGTCGAAGACACGCTGGGTGAAATGATGTTGCCCTAATCCCTGACATCTGGGGCACTGGAGCCACTGGTCTGTGGGAGCCTCGTCACCACCGATGTGGATCACCTCAGAGGGGAAGAGATCCATGATCTCCGTCAGCACATCCTCGATAAACTGATAGACGCGCTCGTTGCCGATGCAGAGCACATCTTTATAGATACCCCAGTAGTGCCCCACCTGATAAGGCCCGCCCGTACAACCCAACTCCGGATAGCTGGCAAGGGCTGCGAGCATGTGACCAGGCATATCGATCTCAGGGATGATGGTGATATGGCGGGCAGCGGCGTATGCCACAATCTCCCGAACCTCGTCTTGTGAGTAATAGCCTCCGTATGGGATGCCGTCGTCGATGTCGGAGTTCGTGCCGATGATGGTGCCTGTGCGCTGTGAACCTACTGATATCAGCTTGGGCCACTTCTTGATCTCGATGCGCCAGCCCTGATCATCCGTCAGATGCCAGTGGAAGCGGTTCATATTGTGGAGTGCCAGCAGGTCGATGAACTTCTTCACGAAATCCGTAGAGAAGAAATGACGCGAACAGTCGAGGTGCATGCCTCGCCAAGCGAAGCGCGGAGCATCGGTAATGATGGCTGCAGGCAGAATGGCCCCTTCCTTGACCGCTTTCCTCAGCGTCTGGATGCCATAGAACACACCGGCGGCCGAACCGCCCTCGATGCGGATCCCCTTCTGACTGACGGTCAGCGTGTACTGCTCTTGGTCGGCAGTAGATTTGGCAATCGCCAGTTCGATATAGCGCTGTTTCTTTTCGCGTTTATCGGCTATGTTTAGTGGCATGCCAGCAACCTCGCGCAGGTATTGCTGCAGG
>LXOW01340971.1_pt1 | contig 14293 bp, 8 predicted proteins | sample 1368591 | NCBI WGS metagenome assembly LXOW01 (sample SAMN04884650, study PRJNA319009) | bovine gut metagenome | isolation source: Cow rumen | host: Bos taurus | place: Italy: Legnaro (PD) | collected 2014-07-09
ATGGTTATAGAATTCGAGAGGAATAAAATCACTAAGGTTAATGTGTTCCTCAAGCAAAGAAAGAAACTGAGGTTTGTCTTCTTCAAAAATGTTTTGGCAATCTTCAAAAATATCTACCAAGGTTAGTTGTTTATGTGGTATCATATAAATGTCTCCTTTCGGGGCTTGGTTTTTAGTTTCTAGGCAATTCTATTATACCATAACCCGTGAGGAGATATTTAATTTTGTAACAAAAAATGTGCCGTATTTATGCGGCTTGTAGCGTTTCGCAAACGCCTATATTGACTTAATATCGAAAGGAGTGGTGTGAAAATGAGATTTTTTGATTGTAATGAAAGTAGAAGAAAAAGGAAAGTTGGCAGATTTATATTGGTAACTATCGTATGCCTGTGTTTAATTTGTTTTATTAATTTTATACCTACTTTTAATTTAGAAACAACTAATATGTCTTTGTTAGAAGGAAAGTGGGTAAATGTATATTATGAGACAGAAAAAGATGCGGCTGAGGATGTGTTTCAATATGCAGATGCTGAAACAGAGGATATTGCTGAAAAGTTGGGTTTTGACAAAAAACAAAATATCAATATATACATATATGATCACCAAAGCACAATGCAAAAAAAGAAATATGGTTATATCGGTCCGTTGTTAGGTTTGGATTGGTATATTGGGGATAATATCGGTACAGATGTAATCTTAACATCACCAGCAAATCCAGGAAAGGTACACGATTATGATAATAACAAATATGCTGTTCTTCATGAAATAGTACATGCATACATTAGTGTGAAAAATCCTAATATTCATTTGTGGTTGACCGAAGGAATGGCTTTATATTTGAGCAATGGCGAGGAGTTTTATAAAGAGTATTTAGAAGAAATGAAAATTCCGACATATGAAGATACGTGTACAAGGAATCCTATTCGCTTTTCAAATTGTGGAGGATATACATTTGCAAATACCTACATAGAATATTTGGAATCAACATATGGTTGGAGTAAAGTTTTAGAATTAATTGAGACGGAAAAGTATGAGCAAGTATTTGGGAAGAGTTCAGAGGAGATATATGATGAGTGGGTTTTGTATTTGAACAACTATTATCAGTAATTCTCTTGTACTGGAAAATAAATTTGTGATACAATATAGTTTCTAGGCAATTCTATTATACCANNTTTAATTTTGTAACAAAAAATGTGCCGTATTTATGCGGCTTGTAGCGTTTCGCAAACGCCTAACTAATTTTAGAATCAAAGGAGAGGAAAAAATAAGCGGTGAATTAGAAATCTTTGATACCTCGGTGTCTGGTGGATTTGATATGCCACTGGAACTGTTTTAGCACAACAGTCAATGAAATAACTAACGGAACAACCAAACAAGAGGCATAGCCCAAAGCCATGCCTCTTTCCTATTACATAAAAAGTTCTTTTACATCAACTCCACTGCCTCTCTCATTACTGTTGCAATATCATCATTGATGGTAAGATTTGCAATATTATCTGCAGAAGTTGCTGTTTTATTAATCTGTACCAGTTTTCTTCCTCGGTAATAATTTACCAGTCCTGCTGCCGGATACACAATAAGTGACGTACCTCCGATAATCAACATATCCGCCTTAGCAATAGCGTTAATTGCACCAGAAATCACCTCATCATCCAGACCTTCCTCGTACAAAACTACATCCGGTCTTACATCTCCGCCACATTTTTCACACTTAGGTACTCCTTTTGCTTTCAGCACATAATTTGCGTCATCATAGCGCTTTCCACACTTTACGCAATAATTTCTGTGAACAGAACCATGAAGCTCATACACATTTTTACTACCTGCTGCCTGATGAAGTCCGTCAATATTTTGCGTCACTACAGCTTTTAACTTACCCATTTCCTCAAGTTTCGCTAATGCAACATGACAGGCATTTGGCTTTGCCTCCGGATAGATGAGATTCTTTTTATAAAACTCATAAAACTCATCCGGATAACGCATCAAAAATGTATGAGAAACCGCCTGCTCCGGCGTAAACTGTTTATTCAACTTCTGACTGTATAATCCGTCTGAACTTCGAAAATCGGGAATATTACTTGCAGTACTTACCCCGGCACCTCCAAAGAATACAATATTATCGCTTTCTCTTAACATCTGTGCTAACTGCTCGATTTTATTATCCATATCATTACTCCCTTCTATACAACTATATCCAGCTCCTGACACTTCTACTTTCCGTAAACTTGAACCTCCTGCATACTTGGGGCAAGGGTATCATCTGTACAATACCTAAATACCACCTTAAATCCCTCCATATCCTTCGGTAAAAAATCAAAGGATAATTTCGTTTTATTTTTTCCAAGAACTTGCTTTCCCATGAAAATGCAGGTTGATTCCGTCAAACTATGGGAACTGGAATTCTTCTTTACAATTCCCTGTAACGCATACAGTTCAATAGTTCGTTCACATTTTTCTTTTTCAAAGTAGAGGTCGATTTTAGAAATCACCCGATTGACAAAATCCTTATTGTTCAAATTATCATCCTTACGGAACATAATTGCCAGATATTCATCCGAACCAAAAGTCTGTTCATCTGCCACCCATGAATCTCCCCACAGGTTATCAATCACATATTTACTCGTTTTTCCAGATGCAGCAGAAGTTCTGGCTGTCAAAACATAATCAGGATTCTCATCACCATTTTGATTAAATGTAGTGTCATAGTACAGATTATACCTCTTTTGTTTCTTAACATGAAATACAATTTTACCAACTTCACGATTTTTCTTGTATTCACGACTATTGAAAATACCTTTTACTACCACATCGCCTTCCATATCCCCGGCTATAAACGTAGAAGCAAGAATTGCACACTTTTCAAATCCAGGACTACTCTCCTCCTCTACAATCGCCCATTCAAGACTATCTCCATGCATAACCCTTCTTTTTTTGTTTTCATCTGTAACGGCTATATCTATCTTTTTCAAAGAATACATTTCATCACAAATAACCTCAACTTCTTCTTCTAAAAGAGTCATACTTGCATATTTCTCACCGGAAATATTTTCAATATCACAATCAATTTTTTCAATTTCCCTATCCAAATCTGTGTAAGGAGTCGATTCTATTGTATTATTTGATGCATCAAACAAATAAGTAGAATCTCCCTCCTTTAATTCACCATCATTAAGGAAACTGTCTTCTTCATAAACTCCGAAACTAGTGTGTACCGGAATCCCCGATATAATAGCCGTTTCACTTCCTTTAAGTTCAATATACCCATCCTTAGCTTTGTACTCTATCATATTACTTTCTTCGTCGCATATTATTTTTCCATATGCATCCTTTTTATAATACGAGCCATAATACTGGGTATGATTTGTCTCACCTCCAAACAGATTGTAAAACAATACTTTATACCGGCAAGTCTCATCATCCTCACATTCCTTTGCCTTCACTTCCAAACTTGCTACTTTGATCTTGTGTGTAAATATGGCAGAAATCGATGTATCATGCTCAATATCATTTCCAACTTCCTGGTTTTGGAATAAAAACGCCCCTGTTTCTTCACCACTTACCCTGCCGTCATACACAGGAATATCCTTTTTATCTTCTGCTTTTTTCGAAATTAGATTCGTACCATCATTACGATTTACAATCACTCCATAAGCATCCCTAAGTTCCCAGGTAGTTTCAAAATAGTCGCTGGAATAATCATAAAGTAGTTCCCCATTTTTCTTATAAATACCTCTTTTTTCATTTAATTTAATTTCATTGCCACTTCTAAAATAGTTAAAATAATTCGCAACCTGATCATAAGTAAGGGTAACCCTTCTATTCTGCATCGTTTGAACAGACCATTGCTCATTTAGCACCAAAAGATCACGTAACAAATAATTCTCTATAGCAATTGGTTTAAATTGTCTAAAATACTTTTTAAGATTTGTCTGGGTTTCTTTCTTTATTTTTCCAAACGTCCCCAATGTATCTTTATCTCTCGTTGCCATAATGTTACTGGTTAACTCCTCTGTTTCATCTGTCTGCTGTTCTTTACTCTTTAAATATTCCTCAGACAAAATAACATCTTTTTCCCAAACCGTATAAAATGCCATCTTATGCTGGTTTTCCGTTGGCATAAATGAAACTTGCACATGATTATCATTTTGAATCTTCCATCCTGCTAAACGAAATCCCTGAATTGAATCCACAGACAACTCTTTTTTTCCATCGATAGATAATAGCTTTGAATTTGTTCCAGGAAGAGCACCTCGTGTTCCTATAGTATAAATTCCATAACCGATTGGCACAGCATTCTCCAAATCATTTGTATATCCGGTATCGTAAAATTGAACTAAAATATTTGTTAATTCCCAATACCCTACCAAAGTAGCTTCCGGATACTGATTTGAATATGGAACACGTTTAGAAACATTGCCAAGCTGATAGTTTCCTCCTGCCCAGATAAGGGTTCCGTATTTCAATTCGTAAAAATGCTCCATATCATTTTTGTAATCACCCGCAGATAATTTTTTCCACAAACTTCCAGTTTTAGACAGATAACTACCTATAGTTCTTCCCGGAATCATTTTTAATCGGATTGTAAAACCGGTTTCGTCTTCTGTCCATCCTGCGGCTTTTGCACTTTCGGAATCCCACTCATTTTCTACCTTTTGTTTTTGGCTTATTATGACGCTTTTTTCAACAATTACCGTTAATTCTGTATATACCGGTTTCCATATAGCATACAAGGTCATATTTTTCGTCACTTTTGTATGTTCCGTCACCGGATGTAAACGCCTTTTGTCCGTCGACCATCCTTTCACTGCATATGCCATATTATTTATGTATACATAATGAGTAGTATTATCCTGCGTTCCTACCCTATCGTAAGGAGCCTGCTTTCCAAAATCCTCCAGGCAAGGAAGTTTCAGTTTCTCATCTTTCGAATAATAACAAGTAACTACATGTTCTTTTGACTTATTAAGTCCCTCGATGTTTTGTTTTTCATCTTGAAAATCAAAAGATATTTCAACCTTATTATCAGTCTTTTCTGTAGGAACCAAATAGTTTTCTCCTATTTTTTCCCATTTACCTGTTAAAATTACATCCTTATCAGGAGACACCCAAAGGCTTTTCTCATGAGTTTCTCCATTTGCATCAGTCCAATCCGTCGTATAGTACTCTGTCATTTTTCCCGGTGCCAGGCACTTTATATTTTCAAATGGATCATCAGAATTCGGTGCCCTCCTTGATATTGCCTCATACGCTGTCAATTCGCTCTCTTTTTTCCACATAACTACCCCATATCCCTTTAACTCCGGATATTGGTTTGCATTTAAAAATCCATTTTTCAAAAAATCAAAACAACTGACACCATTACTTACTACAGTAAAATCACCATGTTTTGAATCATAACGCATAAACGGTAATATTCCCAAAAAATGTTCCGGTACATACTGAATTTCCGACTGCCATTCTCCCACAGAAGTTCCTGGGATTGCTTCCGTCTTAAACATGACACGATATGCTTTTCTTGTCCAGTCCGCGTATAAATTTACATTACACATTGGAAGGAACGACTTCGAATCTGCACTGTAAATATCTCTTTCTATCAATGTTGCTTTTCTTTCCTCACTCCAGCCATTTAATGTAAATCCGCCTCTTGTTTTATCCGTATTCCACGTTTCTCTCGTTAATATGATAGAAGAACGCTTATCCGCAAGATCACTCTCTGCCCATAATCTGGTATTTACGGTATCTGCATTTCGGACAAAGATTTCAGTACCAATCAACGCTCTCGTGGAATCCTTTTCATCTACCTCAACATCATATCCAAGAGGTGGATCTACATCTACCTCGTCATAATAGGAAATTTTCACTCTCTGTTTGATCCATACCGCATAATATTCCTGATTTTCATTTACAACAACCTGCGTACCCTCCACCCTATCCGGTGCTGTTCCAATATATTCATCCGTGAGAATCTTCTGGAAATTGTATTTGTACGTAACATCTGTAGTCCATCCGATAAATACATAATCTATGCCATTGTATCGATACACACTATTCTTATCCGTGAGTTTCTTAATGTTTCGTATCTTATCCTCCTGTGATAAATCAGGTAACTTAACTTTTGTACCGTTGCTGACCATGGCACAGTAATTCTCTCCCAAAAAGGTATAAAAACTAATCTTTTTTAATGCCGTTTTATTTTCATTGTTTGTGTTACGATACTCAGAATCCAATGAAATTGGCGTAAATCTTACCCTATCCTCGGAAGTAGTTGCAGCTAACTCATCCATTTTAGCATTCTGCTCTCCTCGTGCGTAAATATCATATTGAAATTGATAGGAATCACACACTTTCCACAAATCATCACCTTTGAAAAATTCATTTACATTGCAGTCCGACAATTCATTTCCAATGGACAATTTTGAAATCGTCTGTAAATTAGTTTTGAGTTTCAATACAGAACCACTTTTTCCACGATTTACATAAAAAACAGATACCGAGTGATTCTGTGACAAATTTTCCAGACTTTTATGGAGCAGTTTTCCATTATAGTCACTAGATTTCTCACTAAAATCAAAAGTACTGCTCTCATAGCTATAACTTCCCTCAGCATTTTTCTTCTGTACACAATCAACTGTGACTGTCTGAGTTGCAAAATCAATAATACCGTGGGTAGTCTTATGTATTCCTCCCATATCCAAAGCTAAATAACCATCTACAAATACCCACACATCATCGCTTGCTGAAACTTCAAAAATCAGATCTTTTCCGTTATTTTTTCCGTCAAGAGGCATATTGCAGTTTAATTCCATCTTCGTTGCAAACCCGAAGTTCAAAGATTCTTTTTCCGAATCCTCTTGATTGTTAAATGGGAAAAATCCCACAACCCCATTGGCATCTTTTACCTGGTGGTCATTATAATAATAATCCAATGTATTTGTTTTCGCATCAATACTGATTACATCCTGACTGCTGTCAAAATAAACGTAATCTTCATCTTCCTTTTCTCCCTTTGCATCCATGTATATTGTCTGACTACTGTCACCACGATGAAATGCCAAAGATGTATTTTGAACTACCATTCCAATGTCAGAAAAATCCTGTTTCAATTTTTGCCCTAATACATCCTCATCGAAAAAAGGAAGTTTTCGTTTCTTATTCACCTGCCCCTGAACAATATTGCCATTCTGATCCAACTGTGAGCTTACTAATCCCTGAGAAACAGCTCCTATTTTTCCGTCTTTTAAGAAACCATGTTCATCATAAACAGAATCTGTGGTATATGTGTCCATATTTGCATATGCTGTCCACCCATTATAATTTTCCGCTACACTTTCACGATTCCAACGTTCTCTTGAAGTCTGGTCAGCCAAAAAATCTCCTAAATACAAAGGATAATAATTAGCACCCTCTGCACCAAAACTCGCATAACTTAACTTAGAAGTACCCTTATATGCAGCCGACATTTCATTAAACCAAGTAAAAGTATTATCCCTTAGTTTCAATGCATCCGTAATTTTTCCCGTATCTTTATACATAATACCGGATTTATAAAGCTGATCATTAGAAAAAAAGTCAAAATAGGATGCTTTCACTTCAAAAATCTCCTGCTGGGAATGGTTTGTCACTCCCTGAGTTGAGGAAACATTCATTTTTGTCCAGTATTTTTCATTCTCCACTCTACGCAGCATCATATAACAATAAGTGTTGATAATCCCTATCAAAATAACCAAAATTATAAATACGATAATCAATAACTTTTTTCTCTGTTTAATTTTTGCCCACATAGTATGCCCCCCTTATGTCTCGCACAAAAACTGTGAATACCTTTTCTTTATATATAACCTTTAACCCCATGGTTACATTTTTCCCATACTACTCTAATATTATTTTACCATCAATACGGGTTATGAAATGATAATTCTTTGTTAACTTTTAATTACAATTTTTCCCATTTAATAAATAGTTTTTCTTAATATCAGCCAATTCCACTACGATTTCACATAATAATTACCTTTTACCCCCGTAAAATGCGCATTTTCAAAAAACAATGACCATAATAATTTCTTAAAATATACACAGGATATTCACACATATTACACAACATCACAGTAATCTATTCATGAATTTAACTTGCCAAATATCCACAAAAAGAGGTAAAATAAAGGTAGGTATTATTGGGTTAAATTTATGCGTCGGTTTCCACGATCTACGCAAAAAAGACTAATGTTATGGCATTAGGAGGGATGACAATGAACAAAGAGGACTATCTGTTTTACGGAGCCTATGCTCCTATTCTTGAAATTGCCGAAAACACTGTATTAGAACAGATTGACGCCATTCTCAAAAAAAACGTCAACGAAGGTGTACATAATCCGGCAGAATACATTATCAGTCGTGTAAAAAGCGCAGACAGTATGAAAGAAAAGCTGGTTCGCAAAGGTATGGACACCGATGTTTTATCAGCCATCAAACAAATGAATGACACCGTAGGAATACGTATTGTCACTCATTTTATCGGAGATGTTTACACGATTTCCGATTATTTAAAGCAGTCTGACGCCTGGACCATCGAAGAAATCAAAGATTACATTTCAAATCCCAAACCTAATGGCTACCGTAGCCTGCACATCATTTTAAAAATGCCTCTACACGGTTCAGAACTGGATTTTTTACCGGTGGAGATTCAAATCCGCACCATTGCAATGGATTGTTGGGCAAGCTTGGAACATCAGTTAAAATACAAAAAAAATATTCCAAACGCTGATTTGATTGCTACGGAATTAAAGCGTTGTTCCGATGAAATCGCATCTACCGATCTCTCCATGCAGACGATTCGAGAGATGTTAGCAAAATAAACCACATGTCAGTTCACAGATTTGTGAACAATTACATAAATGCAACTGCTCCCTGATAATCCAAGAGAGCATCGCAAAAGAATAGGAGGGAGACACATTTGAAACTTCTATATGCTGAAGACGAACTACAACTTTCCATGGCTGTGTCGGAAATATTAAAAATCAAACAATACGAGGTAGATTCTGTATTTGACGGAACTGCTGCCTGGGAAAAACTCCAGACAAACACATACGATGCCGTGATTCTGGATATCATGATGCCGGGACTAAGTGGTATTGAAGTCACACAAAAAATGCGAGAAAATAACATTGATACTCCTGTCATTTTATTGACTGCCAAAAATGAGACAGAAGACCGCATCACCGGACTTACCAGCGGAGCAGATGACTATTTAGGAAAACCTTTCGCCATGGGGGAACTACTTGCAAGAATTGCAGTCCTTATCCGAAGAACTGCAAAACCTTTAAAACCTTCCATTTTACAAACAGGCAATATCAGTCTGAATTGTGAAACTTATGAGTTAAAATCAGATTGTGGAAGTTTAAGACTTAGCAACAAAGAATCTGAACTTTTGGCACTATTTCTGCAAAGTGACGAAAAACTCATTACCTCTAAAGAGATACTTTCAAAGCTTTGGGAAGATCAAACAGATGAAAATGCTGTGGATTTATACATTTCCTATTTGCGAAATAAATTAAAACAAATACACAGCAATTACAATATTCAAAACGAAGAAAACGGATTTTCATTACAGGCGGAATAAGTATTTCGCCTGTATTATTATAGTCAGGAGGGATTGTTTTGAAAAAATTAAGACGAAAAATGATACGAACCGTGTTTTTATCAGCTATTTCCGTATTCGCATTGCTGATGATCGTAATATATACATCCATTTCTTATTACTTTTCCCACCACTCAGACACAATGACTGCATTGATTGCAGCCAATAATAATGAAGCACCCGATTATCAGGAATATTCCAGTATGAAAGAAGATACTGCCTATAGCTTTTTCTTCCGATACGATCCTGAAACATATACAAGAACCCGTTTCTTTACCGTCATTTTAGACAAAGATTCTAATTTTGTCAGATGGGCACATTCGAAAATCGCATCTACCTCCATTGCCGAGAAAGATGCCGTAAAACTAGCTTCCAAAGTCATCAAAAAGGATAGAAAAACCGGTTATATTGACACATATCGCTATCGTATAACATGGAATGGCTCCGAAGGCACGTATTCCATTATTTTCTTAAATTGTAGTGATGATTTGCTGATAAAAAACATAATCGTACTCTTTTCTATGTTCGCAGCGATTATTCTTACACTGCTGACAACGATTATATTTACCTTGTTTTCCAACCATTTTATGAAACCATTTGTGGAAAACTCCCATCGTCAAAAGCAATTTATCACCGACGCCAGTCACGAGCTAAAAACTCCACTTTCCATCATCTCAGCCAATGCACAGGTGTTGGAATTTAAAACCGGAGAAAATGAGTGGTTGCAAAATATCATTCATCAAACCACACGCATGACCAATCTCATCAATGAGTTGACAACCCTGTCAAAAATGGAAGAAGTAAGCGACGATTTAGTTTTGGAAACTTTGAATTTCAGTCAGATTACCGTTGATACACTTTCGCCTTTCCAAGAACTCATTGAAGAACACAACGCCACTTTACAGCTATCCATTCAAAACGATATTTATGTAAATGGAAACAAAGAGCAGGTAACCCGTTTGGTATCTATTCTTGGAGAAAATGCATCAAAATATGTAAAATCAGGGGGTACCGTAATTGCAACCCTGACTGCCAATCGTAAAAATCTCATATTACGCATTTTCAATACGGCAGACCTTCCAAGTGACTTTAACCCAAACCGACTGTTTGACCGATTTTATCGTCCGGATTCCTCAAGAGCTTCAGCAACCGGCGGACACGGTATTGGTCTGTCCATTGCAAAAAAAATCGTCACCACCATGGGAGGAACCATCGAAACCAAGAAAGAAAAAGACGGAATCACTTTCGTGGCTTTCATTCCACGTATAAAAAAAGACCGACACGATTCGTGGAGCGTTTAACTCAGTCGGAGCCTAAAGATTCATCGCTCCCATGTACAGCTCTTGAAATCCTTCTGTATCAGCCAGCGAAATATGCTGGCTTTTTTTGATAATGTTTGAAATCTTTTCTCGATCAGTATCAAACAAAAACATAGTTGCTCCAAGCAATGCCCCATTTCCAATTACCTTTATTCGTTCATTCAAAATATCAGGCAGTAACCCTATAGTTTTTCCCGCCTCCAAATCCAGATATTTTCCAAAAGCTCCTGCTAAATACATATGTGAAATCTCATCCTTTTTTAGACCACATTTTTGCAATAACAGCTTACAACCGGTAATGACTGCTGCCTTTGCCAGTTGAAGTTCCCGAATGTCCTGCTGGGTTAAAACTACATTTTCATTGCACCAAAAATCATTTCCGTGTGAACCGACTTTAATTCCCTCAAGTATCGGTTTTACACATCCTGCATTTTTCGCTTCCAGACCATTCATCAAATAGCCGGTATCTAAAATCACTCCTGCTTTTTTAAGTTCAGCCACCAAAGAAACCAGACCGGAACCACAAATTCCCTTCGCCTTTGTCTTTCCAATTACGTCAAAGGAAATCTCTTTCCCAATAGTGACTCCTTGGATTGCCCCTTCTTCTCCACGCATTCCACAGGAAATCGACGCCCCCTCAAAAGCCGGACCTGCTGCCGTAGAGGAAATATAAATACTGCCATCTTTCACTACTGCCAGTTCTCCATTGGTTCCTATATCCAAAACAAGACTACGATTTAAGTCCTCTTCCTTTTGCAAATACAGAAGAACACCTAACATATCAGCCCCTACAAATCCTTTTATATTTGGAAACAGGATAATCTTTGCTTTTGGCAGATGAAATAACTCTCCATCCTCCTCTTTCCAATCCTTACAACCACTGACAAAAGGAGCCTTTGTCATTCCATCAATAGATTCTCTCCTAAGAAAATGCATCATCACCCCATTGGCAACCACAGAAACAGTAGTTACTTCCTCACTTTTTTCACCCGTCAGCACTTTTAGCATCTCTGTGATTCCATTTTGCAGGCAATCGCAAAGAGTTTCAAATTCTTTTTGTCCGCGACTTGCATAAGTCAACCTTGAAACCACGTCACTTCCGTAGGTTTGTTGCGGGTTTGGTGCAACTACTCTTGCCACACATTTCTTTAACTTCATATTCCACAAAAGAGCTTCCATATTGGTAGTTCCAATATCTACGGATATTCCGTAACTTTCCTTTACATCTCCGTCAAAACCATTCTCCGAAACCTTTTCTTCATTCTTATCAGATGTATTCACGATTTTTTCCATCTCATTCTGCCACGGCTGTAATACTTCCTGTCTGTCTGTATAAAACGTGCTCATTTCAGGCTTTGTTATGTTACCTTTGTCGTCTTTTAAATTCCTCTCGATTTCCACGCTTCGATAATACTGTTTCGGCACAAGTTTACAAGCTAAACGCCATCCCTCATCCAGTTCCTCTTGTGAAAAGAAATCCTTCTCTTCCTGACTTACCTCATTAAATTCTCCCACAAGGACCTTTACCTTACATTTCCCACAGGTTCCATTTCCGCCGCATGGACTTTCTAACCACAATCCGGCAGTTCTGGCAGCTTCAAGAACTGTTTCTCCTGCTTTATTGATATATGTTAAACCTTCCGGCTGAAATAAAATCATAGTTTCCCCTTCTTTCACTCTCGTAGTTATTCCCAGTATCGTTTACCAATTATTACTCATTAAATTTATGATAACACAAAACCCTCATTACTCCAATTATTAACTGAAAACACCCAAAGCGCAACTTTTACGTCACACTTTGGGTGTTTCACAACTATTTTTAGAAAAGGATACCAATACTAGGCTGCTTCGTTATTATTTGTAATCTGAGTTCCTAAATCAACACTTCCTGAATTGCCATCTGCACTGGTAGTTATCTCCTCAGTTACGGTAGTCGCCCCATCATTTCCACATTCAGCATAAGTGTCATAACTTCCGCCAAATGCTGCTTCCAATGCTTTATCAATCTTCTTATAGTCTTCTTTCTTCAACTCAGACTTCTTTGAATTGTTATCATTTGAAGAACCATAATAATTTACAAATACCGCTAAAACATAACCATCATTTCCGTCATCATACCAACTAGCATTGATACCGTAATTCTCATAGTCACCATTGTAAGTTACCTGTTGAATATAATTGAACATTACATTTAATGATTCAACCTGTTTATCTGAAAGTTTTTTCTTAAACTTATAGTACACTCCATCAGATTTCTTTTTCTTAAGCATCTTAGAAACAGTCTTTGGAATCTTATAAATATCTTTTAAATACTTAGCATTTTGAACTGCATAAGAATACTTTGTTGAATTTGCTTCCGGAAGTGCTGTTTTATCCCACTCATGACCGGCACTGCTACACACATCATCTGTCATATTAAAGTTCCTGTACATAGCGTTACCTGCATCAGAATATACATCTACATGATACCATTGTCCCTTTTCCAACTCTACTAAATCCCATGAATGATAATCATTGTGTACAATATGACAATCCATTCCTAACATATTCATAAACATACGGAATGTAGTTGCATATCCTACACAAACAGCTCCGCCACCGTTTAATACATCATTTGGTGTATAAGCATTCTCACTTGTACCCGGTTTTGGAATTACCGTACTATCTCCATGTCCAATATTCTCTACCATCCAACGGTAAATTGCGAGTTCCTTATCATAATTTGTCTTGCACTTATCTGTAATAACTTCATCAATTACCTTCTTTGCAAGCTCTAAAGTTTCTTTATCTTTACCAGACAGTTTGCTGTCATCTCCGCTAATATAAGCATCTGAAATCTCTTTTGTACTTCTAATTTCGTAACTTTCTCCTACAACAAATCCGTCTTCCTTATATTCGTTTTCTTTCTTTTCTTCCTCTGCCTGTCTCTTTAACTGACCGTCAATAAATGAGTTTACATTTGCCGCATTATTCTTATTTGTAGAAATCTGATATGCTCCTAATCCTAAGTTTCCTGCAAGACATGCTGCAACAAGTAGTCCTGCTACAATTTTGATACCTTTACCTGCCATTTTTATTTCCTCCTAATGTGTGATATGTATTCTTGAACCCAAGAACATTTCTTTTGTTTGTTTTCTAAAATTAGAATATCATAAAAATAGCTTTTTGACCTTACACACTTCTTACGAATTCTTAAAAATTTTTGAATGATTCTTTCAGAAAAACTAACATCTAATTTTTCCATCAATGTTGTTTTCAGATAAAATTACGTTTCATAGGATATTTCTTTTTTAAATAAATATACGAAACACTGAAAACCAATATCATCCATCCAAATAAA
>LXOW01025573.1_pt1 | contig 14286 bp, 10 predicted proteins | sample 1368591 | NCBI WGS metagenome assembly LXOW01 (sample SAMN04884650, study PRJNA319009) | bovine gut metagenome | isolation source: Cow rumen | host: Bos taurus | place: Italy: Legnaro (PD) | collected 2014-07-09
GCGTCAGATGTGTATAAGAGACAGCAAGACAGGTTTTGACAAGAATGCTGTTCAAACCGTGGTTGAAGCCTTTATGACCAGTGTCAAAGGCTCTTTGGCAAAGAATGAAAATGTCTATTTGAGAGGTTTCGGTAGCTTTATTGTAAAAGAAAGAGCTGAAAAAACCGCTAGAAATATCTCCAAAAAGCAGACTATTGTGATCCCCGCTCACAAAATCCCCGCTTTCAAACCTTGCAAGACTTTCGTGAACGTAGTTAAGAAAATCAAATAAACTAACCTTAAAATCATTTCACTATGCCCAGTGGTAAAAAAAGAAAAAGACATAAAATGTCAACCCATAAGAGAAAAAAACGTCTCAGAAAGAACAGACATAAAAAGAGATAATTTCTCTTATGGTAGTTAAAACCTATGAAAAACTAAATGGTGTGCAACAGACATGTCATTTAGTTTTTCATTTTATTGAAAACATGCCATCCACATTGCACTGAAAAGAGAGGTCAAATCCTCCGCAGTGCCTTATACACATAGAAAATTTATATGGATAACAACGAGCTTACTAAAGAATTAATCATCACTTCTCATCCGAATGAAGTCCAGCTTGCATTGCTGGAAAACAAGAAACTCGTCGAAATTCATCGTGAAACTTCCTCTGACTGTCACTCTGTTGGCGACATCTATCTCGGCACTGTCCGAAAAATCATGCCTGGCCTGAACGCCGCCTTTGTCGATGTGGGAAGTGAGAAAGACGCCTTCCTGCATTATCTCGACCTGGGTTCCAATGCACGCACTGTCAACGAGTTTGTCAACCAGGCTGTCAACTTCAACAAAAAAAGCATTGCCAAATTCCAGAACCTAGAGGAAGTGGAGAAGAACGGCAAGATTGGCAATGTGCTGACAACCGGCCAGAAAATACTGGTACAGGTGGCCAAAGAGGCCATCTCCACCAAAGGGCCGCGGGTCACCACCGAAATCTCCTTTGCAGGCCGCTATCTGGTGCTTGTGCCTTTTATGGACAAGATAAGTGTGAGCCAGAAAATCAAGGGCAACGAGGAGCGCAAGAGGCTGAAGAAAATTGTGATGGGCATCAAGCCCCGCAATTTCGGCATCATCATACGTACCGTCGCCAAAGACAAGAATATCGAAGACCTTACGGCTGATATGCAGCAACTGAAAAGCCGTTGGGATACCGCCGTCAGCAAATTGTACAAAGCCACCGCCCCATCTAAAATCGCCGATGAATTAGACAAAACCTCCGCCCTTGTGCGTGATATGGTCAACGATTCGTTCCACGCTATCTACATCGACTCGCAGACCATCTACCGCGAAGTGGTGGACTACCTCAACAGCTTCTCGTCAGAAAAAACCAACATCGTCAAGTTCTATAACGAGAAACAGCCCATCTTCGAGCATTTCAATGTGGCCAAACAAATCAAGGGCTCATTCGGCAAAGTGGTCACCATCAAAAACGGCATCTACCTCATCATTGAGCACACCGAGGCGATGCATGTTATTGATGTCAACAGCGGCAACAGGGTCAAATCGAGCCAGTCGCCCGAGGACAACGCCTTCGATGTCAACCTGCTGGCTGCCGAAGAGATTGCACGCCAGCTGCGTTTGCGCGATATGGGCGGCATCATCACCTGCGACTTTATCGACATGCACACCCCCGCCCACAAGTCCATGCTTTACAAGAAGATGCAGGAGTTTATGGCCAACGATAAGGCAAAACACACCATCCTGCCTCTCAACAAGTTCGGACTGTTGGAAATCACACGGCAAAGGGTGAAAGAGGCCACCATCATCGAAACCACCGAACAGTGTCCCGCTTGTCACGGTACCGGCAAAATCAAACCTTCAATCCTGATGCAGGAGGAAATTGAGAACACATTGGAGTTCCTGTTCGACAAACAGGGAGAGAACAATATCACCGTTGAGACACACCCCTACCTCCACGCTTATCTCACCAAAGGTTTTCCCTCCATCCGCATGAAATGGCAGCTTAAATACCACAAACGGATACACCTGCGTCCCAACCAGGCCTATTATCTTACTCAGACGAAGTATTTCAACAAGAATATGGACGAGATTATGCTCTGGTCAACTCCCTCCGAAAACTAAAAAAAATGGCTCTCAGCGAAATACTCTCCAAACTTGAAAAATACTGCGCCTATCAAGACCGATGCACCGGTGAAGTGATGTCTAAACTACGCACCCTGCAAGTCGAACAAAAGGAGGCCCGACAGATTGTGCAGCAACTGAAAAACGACGGATACATCGATGACGAACGTTATGTGAGGAGCTTCATACGGGGCAAATCATCGCTGAAACAATGGGGCAAACGCAAAATCCGTCTCACACTGCTGCAGAAAGACATCGATGCCAGCCTCATTGACAAGCATCTGGAGAGTATCAACGAGCAACAATATACAGACAACCTGCAAACCGCTGTCCGCAAATGGACACAAAATCACGGAGAGATCACCCAAGAAAACATCCCCAAACTCTACCGCCACCTGATGGCGAAGGGGTACACTTACGAGGAGATAAAGGGAGTGGAACTAAGAATTAAGAATTAAGAATTAAGAATTAAGAACTAAAAACTAAGAACTAAGAACTAAGAACTAAAAGCATCACTCGCGCCTTTACTGAAACCTGAAACCTGAAACCTAAAACCTAAAACCTGTAACCTAAAATGGTCCAAGCCGAACAACTCAAAGAAATCAATGCCCGCCTCGTCGAGCTGAGGAGGTGTCTTTGACATAGACGGAAAATTAGCCGAAATACAAGCCAAAGAGGAAATCACCCATCAAAACAATTTCTGGGACGACCCCAAGGAAGCCGAAAAGCTGCTTAAAGAAATCAGCGGTATCAAATCCTGGGTGGAAGACTACGACAAAGCCGTTGCCGACTACGAGGATTTGAAAGTCTTATTTGAATTTTTCACAGCGGAAGAGGCCACCGAAGAAGAGACTGACAAGCAGTTTGCCGTCTCCATGAAATCGCTGGAGAAGCTGGAATTCCGCAATATGATGCGTGAGGAAGAGGATCCCCTGAGTGTTGTGCTCACCATCAATTCGGGAGCCGGCGGCACCGAAAGCTGTGACTGGGCCGAAATGCTGCTCCGCATGTACATGCGCTGGGCCGAACGCAATAAGTTCACCATCAAGGTACTCGACCGTCAGGAAGGCGATGTAGCCGGCATCAAGCAGGCTACCATCGAGCTGGATGGCAGCTATGGCTACGGCAACATGAAGAGCGAGATTGGCGTTCACCGCTTGGTGCGCCTGTCGCCTTTCGATTCCGCCAACCGCCGCCACACTTCTTTCGCTTCCGTGTTCGCCTACCCTATCATCAACGAGGATATTACCATTGATGTCAATCCTGCCGACATTTTCTGGGATACCTACCGCTCCAGCGGCCCCGGAGGACAGAATGTCAACAAGGTGGAAACAGCGGTGCGACTGCACCATAAACCCACCGGCATTGTGGTCTCATGTCAGGAGACCCGCTCACAACTGATGAACCGCGAGAAGGCTATGCAGATGCTCAAATCGCAGCTGTATCAAATCGAGTTGGAGAAAAAGCGGGAGAAAATTTCCGAAATCGAGAGCAGCAAGAAGAAGATTGAGTGGGGTTCGCAAATCCGCAGTTATGTGATGCATCCCTACAAGATGGTGAAGGACCTCCGCACCCAGTACGAGACCTCTAACGTCGCCGCCGTCATGGATGGCGAGCTCGACGGCTTCATCAAAGCCTACCTGATGCAGTTTCATTAATGATAACAAAAACGAGCCGCATCTGCGGCTCGTTTTTGTTAGTAGGCTCTAGCAAACAACACCCGTTGTTTCGAGGGTTTGCCGGTGAGGATGCAGCGGCCTTCCTCCAAGGGGTTGTTGAAGGGGATGCAGCGGATGGTGGCTTTCGCCTTCTCCTTAATCAACTCTTCGGTTTCGGGGGTGCCATCCCAATGAGCATACACAAAGCCCGCCTGGTTGTCGAGAATATCCACAAACTCTTCCCAAGTGTCGGCCTTGCGGGTGTTCTCTTCGCGGAATTTCACCGTCCTCATAAACAGATTATCCTGAATCTCTGCCAAAAGTGCTTCCACCTCAATATCCAAGGTTTCCAGCGGCATGTTGACTTTCTGCAAAGTGTCGCGGCGGCACACCTCAGCCTGATGGTTCTCCAAATCGCGGGGTCCCACTGCAATACGCACAGGCACACCTTTCACCTCGTATTCGTTGAATTTCCATCCTGAGCGTTTCGAGTCGTCATCGTCATATTTCACACTGATACCTTTCGCTTTCAGTTTCTGAATCAGCGGCTGTATCTTCTCGGTAATCTGGCCCAGTTGCTCCTCACTTTTATATATAGGTATAATCACCACCTGGATGGGTGCCAATGCGGGTGGCAACACCAGTCCATTGTCGTCAGAATGGGTCATAATCAGTGCACCTATCAGTCGGGTGGAAACGCCCCACGAGGTAGCCCACACGTATTCCAACTGGTTTTCCTTGTTGAGGAACTTCACATCGAAGGCTTTTGCGAAGTTCTGACCCAGAAAGTGAGAAGTACCAGCTTGCAAGGCTTTTCCGTCCTGCATCAAAGCCTCAATGCAATAGGTGTCGTCGGCACCGGCGAAACGCTCGTTTGGCGACTTCACGCCTCTCACCACCGACATGGCCATGTACTTCTCGGCGAAATCGGCATACACATTCAGCATCTTGCGGGTTTCCTCGATGGCCTCTTCGCGAGTGGCGTGGGCGGTGTGTCCCTCCTGCCACAAGAATTCGGCGGTACGGAGAAACAGACGGGTTCTCATTTCCCATCTCACCACGTTGGCCCATTGGTTACAAAGGATGGGCAGATCTCTGTACGACTGTATCCAATTTTTATAGGTGTCCCAAATGATGGTTTCCGAGGTTGGACGAACAATGAGTTCCTCTTCCAGTTTGGCCTCGGGGTCCACCACCACACCACCGCCGTTAGGGTCGTTTTTCAGTCGGTAATGGGTAATCACCGCACACTCTTTGGCGAAACCTTCCACGTGATGAGCCTCGCGGCTGAAGAAGGATTTCGGAATAAATAGCGGAAAATATGCATTTGTGTGTCCAGTTTCCTTGAACATTTTGTCTAATGCATCGTGCATTTTCTCCCAAATAGCATAGCCGTAAGGCTTGATGACCATACAACCTCTGACGGCTGAATTCTCCGCTAAATCAGCCTTTTTCACCACATCATTGTACCATTGGGAATAGTTTTCTGCTCTTGTTGAAAAATCTTTTGCCATTATGATTGATATTTGCTAAACTTTTTAGTATTTTTGTCGTCTATATTTTTGAGTTTGCAAAGATAAAAAAATTATGGACTTAAAATAAAAGGAGGTTCGTCATGAAAAAGAAAATTTTGTTATCGGTAGTTTCACTGGCATTAATCCTGTCAGCCTGCAAGTTNNATTATGATGACGTCTATACCACTTCAAGTGACAGACAATATGCGAAAGCACCCGCCCCAAAGCCAGCCGAGACCTACGACAATAGCAGTTCGTATGACAACACGGTGTACGAGGAAAGCTATACGGAAGCGGCTGCCGCTCCCACCTACTCCTCTTCGGAAACCTATACCGATGATGGCGGCACCACCTACATCACCAACAACTATTATTATGACAGCGACGACTATTACGACTATGCCTACACCGCCCGCATCCGTCGTTTCCACAGCCCAGTGACCTATTGCTGGAGCTACTACGACCCCTACTATACCAACCTCTACTGGTATGACGCATATCCCGGCAACTGGGGTGTGAGCATTTATCTGGGCTACAACTGGTGCTGGCCTTCAGTATATTACCGTCCCGTTTACAGCTACTACAGCCACTGCAGCTATGGTTTCAGATACTCATGGGGATGGGACAGCTACTACTGCGGCTATCCTGGCTACTACAGACCCTATTATGGTCCCGGCTACTACGGTCATCACGGCTACAGACACGGTTTCCACGATGGTTACTGGAGAGGCTATCACGACGGACTCTATGCCGGTTACTATCACAACAACTACGACCGCAACAGATCGTTCACCTACGGTCACTTCAGCCGCAACGTGAACAACGGCAAAGCCAACGACCGTGACTACGACAGAGGCAACCGTCCCAACGGCAGCGGTAGCAGCGGCATGGGTGGCGGCAACTACACCAACAGTCCTTACGCCAACTATTACGGTAGCGGTGTGAACGCAGGCGCCAACGGTGGAACCACCACCAGTGGAAGAGGAACCAGTCCAGCTTCTTTCAGCGAAAAATACGATGCCCTCGTAGCCGCTGGAAAGAACACTAGCAGAGACGAAAGCAGAAGACCCACTACTACCGGCTCTACCACCCCCACTCCTGTAACCACTCCTACTACCACTAACAACAACGCTTCCAGGACTCCAAACACTCCTACTACCACTAACAATAACGCTTCCAGGACTCCAAACACTCCTACTACCACTAACAACAACGCTTCCAGGACTCCAAACACTCCGGCTACCACTAACAACAACGCTTCCAGGACTCCAAACACTCCGGCTACCACTAACAACAACGCTTCCAGGACTCCAAACACTCCGGCCACCACTACTCCCAGCAGACCCAACACCAGTGTCAACGGAGACCCCTACTCAAGCAAAGCTCCTGCCAACAATGGCTCCCGCCCCGCCAACAATCCTAACAACAACAGAACCAACCCTCCCGCTAACACTACTACCAATACCAATAGGACTCCCTCCACTTCGACTACCACCAACAACAACTCTTCCAGAAATCCCTCTGCACCAAACACCCAGACTACCCGACCCTCAAACAACAACGGCAACAGCTACTCACGCCCCTCAAACAGCAACAGCAACAACAACAGTTACTCACGTCCCTCCAACTCCACCCGCTCCAACAACTCCAGTTCAACTCCCAACAGCTACTCACGCCCCTCAAGTTCTTCCCCATCCAGCGGTAGCCGTCCCTCAGGTGGAGGGTCATACTCAGGAGGCAGCCGTCCCTCAGGTGGAGGTGGCTACTCGGGAGGTGGTGGCGGCTCAAGAGGTAACGCCCCCAGAAGATAAAACAAATGGAAAAAACCACAGGGCTCAACGGCTGACCTCGATATCCCAAACCACTATCTTTCGCTGAAGCACAGCCTGACGCCCAAATACCGAATCACCCTGAATCTTTCCCGCCATAGAACTGCCGAAAGGCAGTTCTTTTATTTTCAGTTGTCCCCGCTCGATGTACTTCTTCAGCAAGCCGTTTGAGTATTCCTTCAACTCGTTCAGTAGCGACACGATGCGTCGCTGAGACAGGTGGCGGTTGTAGTCACCCTCATGCAGCTGGCTGGCATAGCCCTCTATGCTCAGTGTCACCTGCTGTCCCTGAGCCAGCCGCATGTCCAGAAAGACCATCAGTGCAAGCACCCCGCTCCTACAGTGGACCAGACTGTCGTCAAAGAAAGCTTCCATCCACTGCCGTTCCACCTCGTTTTCAGCCTTGTTCAGATAGGCTGTCTTTTCGAGACAGTAGGATCTGTTCAGCGACAGGTAACGCAAACTAGTGGTATCAGCGATAGTGCGGGGGTTGGGTTGGTCGTTGTCAAAATACAGATTGAGGGGGAAAATGCCCTTAATGGCCAGCAAGCCGGAGTCCTGAGGGGCAAGCGTGGTGTCTGCCTTCTTCTCAGGCTCCGTAGCTTCCCATCGGTATAGGTCGTTGCAACAGGTGTCTTCTATGTGCTCGGGATCTACAATGCGGTTTGACGAGAGGTAGCCACTCTGTCCGTCAGCATTCACCGAGAAGTAGATGTCGTTTTCCTCCGAATTGAGGGGCGTGCCCAGATTCTGCGGCGGGGTCCAGCTGCACAGTCCCCCTTGACTGTTAAAGATATCATAGCCGCCCTTTCCAGGCCACTCGTCTGAACTGAAATAGAGGATGCCGGCAACCACATCGTAGAAAGGGGTCACCTCATTGCCCGCTGTATTCACCCCACTGCCGGCATTGATAGGTATCTCATATTGGCCGTTTTTATATACCGAAAACCAAATGTCCATCTCTCCCTGTCCATTAGGACGATTCGAGACAAAATACAACACCGCATAATCGTCCAGTTCGGCCAGGAAGGGCTGGGTGGTACTGAAGCCGGGACCGTTGATGCCGTTGCCCAGTGCTTGCGCCTTCCCCCACTTACCGTTCTTCAGGCGGCTTTCATACAGGTTGCACACCAGCTCTTCGTCCGCCGTCCTATAGCAGCGCGAGAACACCATATAGTCGCGGCTCTTGTTGAAACAAAAGTTAGGATGGTAATAGCGGCTCTTGTTAATCGTCACCGGCAGGGTTTTCACCCCATAATAATTTCCTTCGGAACAATAGGCCTGATAAATCCGGCTAGACCAGTGGGTGTCAAAAAACAGTTCGTTGTCGTCGTCCACCTCCGACCTCATTGACGAGAAGTAAAACAGCGTATCGCCCACCAGTAGCGGGTTATATTCAGAGAAAGGACTGTTCACCACCTCCGGCAGCCGTTCCAGCGTCACCCCCTGTCCCCTCACACCCACCATCCAACACATCACCATCACCCCTATCAAAAGCCTTAATCTGAAATTCATATTTTTAACCTTAACGTTAACCTTAACCATAAACTCCCTAAACTCCTAAACCTCCTAAACCAACTATCACATCACCTCAAACGGACAAGGTTCCTTACCCAACTTGGTGATGCGTTTACGCTTAAAGGTGTAGTTCAGCGATAATTCCAGTCCGCCCCTGCCGTGATTGGCTGGCAGCAGGCTCGACAAAGTGATATCGTAGCTCACCCCCAGACGCAGCCGCTGCCACTCGAAAAAAAAATCCAATATCAAAGCGTCGTTCCAACGGTAGAAGGCACCACCTCCCAGCGAGAAAGCCACCGTATAACTGTTTTTCATCTGGAAATACTCCACGTTTGTCCCAAACACCACCTCGAAAAACTTCTGCTGAAACTCGGCATAAACCGCCGGCTGCAAGGCGACGTCGTCCACTAACCTGATAGTCGATAGAAAATAGCAGTCCACATTCACGGGCAGACGGGTGGCACGGTCATTAAAGGCTTGGTTGGGCTGGGTCAAGTGTCTGGCACTCACCCCCAGGGTGTAACGGTCAGTCTTATTGGGAGCAAAACTCCACAGAGCTCCCGCCCCGCAATCAAAAAAAAACACCCTGTCCTTTCCGAAACTCTCCGAGATGGGGTTGTCAGCGTTGAAGATGTTATTCACAAACTGCTCATCGAAGGTCATGCTGTTGTAGCTAACGCTACGCTGGATGAAGCCGAAGTAGGCCCCTATGCCTATCTTGTGGCGGCTCCTGCGACCAAGGGCTTTCAGGTAGGCCAGACTCACGTAAGGCTGTACGCTGTTGTAGCGCGAGTCGCCAGTGTAGTCGCAGTTTACGTTCACTCCTATGCTGAACTGCTGGCGATGTTGCTGGTCTCTGACCACGGGCAAATCGCCCCAAACGCTGAAGTGCACGTAGGGTTTGGTGAGCGACAGCCACTGAGTTTTCTGGTTGGCTCCGAAACGGAAGAGGCCATCGTAACAGCCTGTCTGAGCAGGATTCATCTCCAGCGGAGCCTGGTAAAACTGCGAGTAGTGCAGGTCTTGGGTCCAGCAGAAACGCAGGCTGAACAGCGATATCAGCAGCAGGATGATGTATTTGTATTTCTCTTTCCAGCAATTTTTCAGGTAGCGGCGCAGTTCGTTCTCACGGGCATTGTTGCCTGGTTCGTAGAATTTCTTGCCGCTGATGGCGTCGGGCAGAAACTCCAGTTCGGTGAAATTGCCAGCATACTCATGGGCATATTTGTAGCCGTCGTGATAGCCCAGTTCCCTCATCAGTTTAGTGGGGGCATTGCGCAGATGGAGGGGTACAGGCAGGTCGCCAGTGCGTTTCACCCAGGCGATGGCCTCATCTATGGCCATATACGAAGCGTTGCTCTTGGGCGAGCAGGCCAAATACACGGCAGTCTGTGCCAATACGATGCGGGCTTCGGGCATCCCTATGTGATGAACGGCTTGAAAGCAATTGTTGGCTAACAGCAGCGCATTGGGATTGGCGTTGCCAATGTCCTCAGAGGCCAGTATAATCATACGACGAGCGATGAAAAGGGGATCCTCACCAGCCACCAGCATGCGGGCCATCCAATATACCGCTGCATTAGGATCGCTACCCCTCAGACTCTTGATGAAGGCCGAAATGATATCATAGTGCTGTTCACCTTTCTTGTCGTAAATAGCCAGGTTCTTCTGTATCACGCGCGTCACCAGCTCGTTGTTGATTTCCACAACACCCTCTTGCGGTGGGGTGGCCATCGTCACCAGCTCGATGGCGTTGATCAGCTTGCGGGCATCGCCGCCCGAATAGCGCATCAGCGCCTCAGTCTCCCTAAAATCGATGCGGCAGTGCAGTTGCGCCTCCAGATAGCTGCGGGCCGACTGTATAATCTGTTCCAAGTGGCGTTTCTCCAGCGATTTCAGAGTATAAACCTGACAGCGGGAAAGCAGAGGAGATATCACCTCAAACGAGGGGTTCTCAGTTGTGGCCCCTATCAGGGTCACAACACCCCGCTCCACCGCCCCCAGCAGCGAGTCTTGCTGGGATTTGCTGAAACGGTGTATTTCATCGATGAAGAGAATCGACTTCCGGTCACTCTTCTCGGCTTTGTCCAGGATCTCCCTGATATCTTTCACCCCCGAACTGATAGCACTCAACATGTAGAAGTCGGCGCCCGTCACCTCAGCGATAAGCAATGCCAGAGTGGTTTTTCCCACCCCCGGCGGGCCCCACAGAATCATCGAGTAGATGGTGTCGTTTTCCAGTGCCTGCCGCAATACACCCCCCGGTCCCATCAGGTGTTCCTGCCCGATGTAAGCGTCAAGGGTTTTGGGTCTCAGTATTTCGGCTAAGGGCTGCTGCATGGGCTTGCTTTTAAGGAGATTTTATTGGGGGAGTTTCTTTTTCTTCAGTTTTGAAAACGAGTTGATGCCTATTCTCAACGAGAAGATGTGCGAGTACATAGCGATAGACAGGTCGCCGATGTCGGTGAAAGCGTAGTCAATGGCCACAATATCTTTGATGTTCACCCCCACTCCCAGATTGATCTGGCAAGTCACCTTGGTCTTCTGGTCAAAGTCGGTTTCCTTCTGGAAATTGCCGATGCCGGCTCTCACGGCCACTATCTTCTTGTAGGCGAACTCCATGCCAAAGTGGGGATTGAAGGTGAACACGCTGGTACTCATCAACTTGTCTCTTCTGCCATCAAAGCTAAAGTCGGTATTGAGGGCAAAGGTGGCATTGAAGCCTTTGCCCAGCTCCACATACTTGGCGACGCCCATAATCAGTTGGGGTACGGTCACCTCCAGGCTATTGTCGGGTATTACGTTGCCAGTTTGTTCAAACACCTCCTTCATCCTGTCGCTCAGGTTGTAACTCCAGGCATTGAAGGTGCCTGTACCATCCTGCAGCATCACACCTGCTTGCCAGCCTTTGTGCTCATACTGCAGACCTATATCCAGCCCGAAACCCCAGGCTCCCGCAAAGTCGCCGATACGGCGTCTGATAATTTTGGCATTGCCGCCGACGCTTAGTCCTTTCACCCGCTTGAAATTGTAGGCGCAACTCAGCAGGAAGGCGTTGTCAGCAGCCGAGAAGTAGGTGATACGGTCGTAGTCGATATTACCATTGTTGTCTATCAGCTCGGTAGTGTTCATGATGTTGTCCACCCCGAAGCGTATCCAGCTCAGGGCTACGGTGAACTGGGTGTCAATCTTATAGGCCGCACCCACATAGTCATATTTCGAAATACCGGCGAAATATTCAGCATGCATCGCCGCCAACTGCATTTTCTGCTGCATGCGCCCCAGCCCCGCAGGGTTCCAGTAGGCTGCACTCACATCGTCAGACACAGCCACCATCGAGTTGCCCATCGACAACCCGCGGGCGCCAATTCCCAGACTCAGAAAGGCATTGCTGTACTTAGCTGTTTGCGACTTACCCGTCACAAACAACACCAAAAACAGCAAAATAATCCCAAAATACCTCATGAAAAAAATTTTTTCATTAGAACGGCAAAGATACGGAAAAATTATTACTTTTGCACTTTAAAATCAATAAAAACATCCACTCTGATGAAAAAGCTCCTGTTCTACAGCCTCTTCCTCGTCCTGAGTATCTGTTTTTGGGCTTGCGGCAAGGAAGGCGAAGGAGGACGCGCCACCCTGGAGGGCTACGTCTTTACCGTCAACCATCCCGACGATAACTACAACCTCGACACCGACACCTTCAGCGGACTGGCGAGCCTTATTTTATCGACGACACACGTGTGGGACTCGACGGCACCTTTGCCTTCCAGAAGGTCGAACCTGGCGACTACATCGTCTTCACCACCTCCGCCTCCACCGACGGCAACGAAATCCCAGGCATTGTCCAGAAAAACGTCTCCGTTTCCTCTGCAGGCGAAATTGTGGAAGTTGACGAGACGTTTTATGTTTACATCAAGCCGTAAAAGTTGAAAGTTTTAAGTTTTTCCGTTTTAGTATTTAAACTAATAGTTTTATGAAGAAGATTAAGGTAATTACAATTATAATATTATGCTTAAGTGTCGGTGGCAGCGCTTGGGGTCAGGTGTCAAAGGCCACACAGGAGAAACGCGATGCTAGGAAGAACCTGGTGGTGAAAGAGTGGAACAAGCCTGTAGGGGCACAAACGCCTTTCCTCGACCATGTGACCACCTACGACGACCAAGGGCGCAAAATCGAAGAAGTGGAATACTCATCCTACGGCCAGAAGTACCGCATCACCTACGAGTATGGCGAAAACGGGCGCGTCAGCCGCGAGGTGGAGTACAACGACCGCAACAAGGTGTTCCGCATACGCAAGTACGAATACAACACCGACGGCACCAAGAAGAAACAATATAACTACAACCCCAACGGCAAGCTCGAAACCGTGAAAACCTTCGAATACATCAACAAATGAACCGGCTGGAACCCATCCTGCAATCCATGATTCCCATCTCTCTTGACGAGGTGCAGACGGTGAAGCTCATGAACCGCATAGACAGCAAGTACCTGCTCTGCAAAGACCAGCTTGAGCAATTGCTACTGCTCGCTGCCAGCCAATTCCGCGTACAGACCATCGACGGCCTCCAGCTTGCCCCCTACCACACCCTCTATTTCGACACCCCCGCCCTCGACATGTACACCCAACACCACAACCGCAAACTCAACCGCCAGAAGCTGCGCACCCGCTGCTACCGCAGCAGCCTCACCACCTTCTGCGAAATCAAAAATAAACTCAACAGTGGGCGCACCCGCAAGTTGCGCGTCCCTATCAGACCCGACCAGTTCGCCAACTGCCTTGACGACTCCACCGTGCAAGACTTCATCACCACCCACCTCCGCTTCCCCCTCGACAGTCTGTTGCCGCAGGTGGAAAACCAGTTCTACCGCATCACCCTCGTCAACCACGAACGCACCGAGCGCGTCACCATCGACGGCGACATCCGCTTCCTCAACCGTGCCACCGGCCTCAGCGCCGACATTCCCCAGTTGGTCATCATCGAGGTGAAACAAGACGCCCATGCCCCCTCGCCCTTCAAGACCCTCCTCCATCAGCTACACATCCGTCCCCACCGCGTCAGCAAATACTGCCTCGGCACCCTCCTCACCAACCCCAGCGCCAAACGCAACCGTTTCAAAGCCAAACTTCGTTACATCAATAAAATAACCCATAACACCCCCACCCTATGAACCCTATCCTTTTAGACCTCCCCGAGTTCGACCCCGACATCGCACGCGAGTTCGGCGGCTCCACCTCCACCACTGATGCCATAGCCAACCAGCTCTTCGGTGTCCCCTTCTTCGACGCTCCCAGCCTCCTCCACCTCCTCCTGCGCTTCAGCCTCAACCTCCTCGTCTGCTGGATTATCATCGGACTCTTCTACTACCGCAAAAGCCGGCGACGCGACTATTATTTTACCTTCATGCTCTTCTCCGCCACTGTCTTCCTTCTCATCTTCCTCCTCGACAATGTAAGCCTTCAAATTGGCTTCGCCCTCGGACTCTTCGCCATCTTCGGCATCATCCGCTACCGCACCGAAACCGTGCCTATCCGCGAGATGACCTACCTCTTCGAGGTCATCGGCATCTCCGTCATCAACGGCCTCGCCATGACCGTCAGCTACACCGAGCTCCTCGTCACCAACCTTCTCTTCATCCTCCTCACAT
>LXOW01344195.1_pt1 | contig 14285 bp, 14 predicted proteins | sample 1368591 | NCBI WGS metagenome assembly LXOW01 (sample SAMN04884650, study PRJNA319009) | bovine gut metagenome | isolation source: Cow rumen | host: Bos taurus | place: Italy: Legnaro (PD) | collected 2014-07-09
GGAGATGTGTATAAGAGACAGGAATAGTGCTGGCGGTGCTGCACCGCACAGAGTGGCTGTGGGGAAATAAAAATTGAAAACGATAAAAATAGATAACCATGAAACAGAAAGCAGGATTCAAATTGCGCCAAATATGCGGTGAGAACATCATCACCGCCGAAGGTATCAACCACGTCAACTTCAACAAACTGATGGTGCTCAACCCCTCCGCCGCCTTTCTGTGGAGCCATGTGGAAGGTGAGGATTTCGACAACGCACGTCTCGCCGCGCTGCTAACCGAAGAATACGGCATCGACGGCAACATCGCACTCCACGACGCCGAAGCCATCGCGAAGCAGTGGTTGGAGGCTGGATTGGTTGAGGAGTAGGGATTTCAGTAGTTAAGGAGGTAAGTAGTTAAGTAGTTAAGGCAAATGAGTGGTTAGTGGTTATGGGTTATTGAATTTAGTTGTTAAGGTAATACACAAGATTATGTAGGGGCGTACCCCTGTGTACGCCCGATTCATTAATAGGATAATACTGCTGCTCGGTAAAATTTAGAGAAATCGACTACGACAAAAAAGCGTATCTTTGCAGTGGGCAAGGTGGGCTTCACCGATGCCGAAAGAATAGTTATGGAGATAAAACTGAACACAATAGAAGAGGCCATTGAAGACTTCAGGGCCGGAAAATTCGTCATCGTCGTCGACGACGAAGACCGAGAGAACGAGGGCGACTTTATCATTGCCGCCGAGAAAATCACACCCGAGCATGTCAATTTCATGCTCAAGAACGGCCGCGGCGTGCTCTGCTCGCCTGTCACCGAAGAGCGCTGCCATGAGCTGAACCTCGACATGCAGGTGCACGACAACACCTCGCTGCTGGGCACTCCTTTCACCGTGACCGTTGACCTGCTGGGCAACGGCTGCACAACAGGTGTGTCGATGCACGACCGTGCCGCCACCATCCGTGCCCTCGCCGACCCCAAGACCCAGGCAGCCGACTTAGGTCGTCCTGGTCATATCAACCCGTTGCGAGCCCGCAACGGCGGCGTGCTGGTGCGTGCCGGACACACCGAGGCGGCTGTCGACCTGGCACGATTGGCAGGACTCTACCCCGCTGGTGCCCTCATCGAAATCATCAACGACGATGGCACCATGGCCCGTCTGCCACAGCTGATGGAGGTGAGCCATCGTTTCGGCATCAAGATTGTCACCATCAAAGACCTTATCGCCTACCGTGTGGCGCACGAGACACTCATCCGCAAAGAGGAAGAGGTGTTCCTGCCCACCCGCTGGGGCAATTTCAAACTCACCGCCTACACCCAGCTGGACAACGGCACCACACACATGGCGCTGTCGAAAGGCGAATGGAAAGACGATGAGCCCGTGCTGGTGCGTGTGCATTCCAGCTGCGCCACCGGCGACATCTTCGGCAGCTGTAAATGCGACTGCGGCGACCAGCTGCACGAGGCCATGCGCATGGTAGAGCAAGAAGGTCGCGGCGTAATCCTCTATATGAGTCAAGAGGGGCGTGGCATCGGCTTGGTCAACAAACTGAAAGCCTACCACCTGCAGGAGCAGGGCATGGACACCGTCGACGCCAACCTCGCCCTCGGCTTCAAAGCCGACGAACGCGACTACGGCATCGGCGCCCAGATGCTGCGTGACCTCGGCGTGAGGAAGATGCGGCTGCTCACCAACAACCCCGTCAAACGCAGCGGCCTCGAAGGCTACGGACTGCAGATTGTGGAGACCGTGCCCATCGTCATTCAACCCAACCAGTACAACGAACGCTACCTGCGCACCAAACAAGACCGCATGGGACATGAGCTGCACTTGGGAAGCAAGAAGTAAGTGTTAAGAACCAAGAAGTTAATATAGATGGACAACAATTTCAAAATAAAGATTGATACGTTGGTTGGGGAAATCAACCAGGTGAATGAACTCAACATCAAAATCGACATCCTCAACTACCTGGAGCAGCAGGCTGCCTATATGCTCTGGACGCTGGAAGAGGAGCAGCGTATCGACAACGACTCACGCGACTATTAAAACTAAAAAGTAAAAGCTAAAAACTAAAAGGGTGTGAGAAGATCACAACGTTTTACATGGTCACTTGTGCTGGTGTTGCTGCTGACGGCACCGCTGTGGGCGGCCTGCGTGGGAGGCTATAGCTTCACGGGTGCATCCATCCCTGCCGATGCCAAAACCCTGTCGCTAAAACCATTCCCCAACTACGCCACCACCGTCAACCCGCAGTTAAGTCAGAAACTATACGACGCACTGCACACCCTCTACGAGTCGCAGACACGGCTCAGCGTGACCAGCAACGACGGCGACCTGCAGGTGAGTGGCGAGATTACTTCCTACGCCACGCAAGCCTCGTCGCTGTCGAGTGACGACAACGTGGCCACCAACCGGCTCACCATCACCATCAAGGTGAAATTCGTCAACCTCATCAACCCTGCCGACGACTTCGAACAGACCTTCTCGCGCTACAAGGACTACGACGCCACACGCGACTTCTCGGCGGTGGAGAGCGCCTTGGTGGAGGAGATTGTCACCGAGCTTAGCGAAGACATCTTTAACAAAACCGTCGTCAACTGGTGAAATCCATCAACCGTTGCGGATGGCTGCTGGCAGTGGCCGCCACCACTGTCTACCTGCTCACCTTGGAACCCACGGTGAGTTTCTGGGACTGTGGAGAGTTTATCGCCACGGCCTACAACCTACAGGTCCCCCACCCTCCTGGAGCACCGCTCTACCAACTGATCGCCCACCTCTTCTGTCTGCTCGCCGGCAGTCACACACAATGGGTGGCAGCCTGCTGCAACGCCCTGTCGGCCGTGGCCACCGGACTGACGGTAATGTTCCTCTACTGGACACTGGAGCGCATGATACGACGCAAAGGGGAGACGGCGCGCATCCACCTGGGTGCTGTCGTGGGTGCGCTGTGCTACCTCTTCTGCCACACCGCCTGGTACTCGGCTGTCGAGAGTGAGGTCTACGCACTGGCAATGTTCATCGCCGCAGTCATCGTTTGGGCCACCTGGCGCTGGCGCGACAGCGTGGAAAGCGGCGACAGCAGCCGTTGGCTGCTGCTGATAGCATTGCTGACAGGCATGGGCATCTGTGTACACCAGATCACCCTGCTGACGCTGCCTATGGTGGTGGCCGTCGTGGCAGCGACGCTGCGCAGGCAGCGGAGCCGACCGAGTTGGCGTCACCTGCGCCACATGACGCTGCTGGCACTGCTGTTTTTCACTATCGGACTCACCCCCTACCTCATCGTCCCCATCCGTGCGGCAGGCCATCCGCCGCTCAATTTCGGCAACCCCGACAACATCGAGCGCTTCCATGCCTATCTGACGCGCGACACCTATGAGAAAGCACCGCTCTATCCACGTATGTGGCGCCACCACAACCATGACGACGAAAATGCCGCCGTCTGGTCGGGCGGTGACGACGGGCTGGCAGGCAACCTACGCTACTATGCCACCTACCAGCTGGGCTATATGTATGGCCGCTACCTGTGCGACAACTTCATAGCGCGACACAACGAGCGGCGCGACACAACCGTATGGTATATACTGCCACTGCTGTTGGCCCTCGTCGGACTGGCGGCCATGGGCAGACGTCGTACCCTTTTCTGGGCCACCTTGCTGCTATTCTTCACTGCGGGGCCGCTCCTCAACTTCTACCTCAACCACCCCTGCTACGAACCCCGCGAACGCGACTACGCCTACATCCTCTCCTTCTATGCCGTAGCGCTGTGGATAGGCTACGGTGCTGACAGCCTGCTGCGGTGGAGCCAAAGGCGCTGGCAGCGCAACACGGTGGCGGCACTGGCGGTGGCGGCACCCCTGCTGATGGCTTGCGGCAACTGGGACGACCACGACCGCTCGGGACGCTGGGTGACACACGACGTGGCCATGAACCTGCTCAACTCGTGTGACGAGGGAGCGCTGCTCTTCACCTTTGGCGACAACGACACCTTCCCGCTGTGGTATGTGCAGCAGGTGGAAGGGGCGCGACCCGATATGCGCTGCGAGAATATCAACCTCATCGGCTACCAACGGTTCCTGAAACTGCTCGACGAGAACAGGGGTCAGCGTCCCTGCTACCTCACCCAGTATGCCTACGACTACCTGCACGAATGGTTCGGCAACTGCCTGCGACTGGAGGGCATGACCTACCGCATCACCGACACGCCGGGTGCCGAGATTGACACCGCAGCTTGTATACGTCACTTTTCCAACAACATACGTTGGCACGACACCACAGATATTTTTATTGATTACGTAGGGCAAAGTTTCCTGAAACAGTACGAAAAGAACAAGGGAAAAATCGTACCTTTGCACTGCGAATGAGTAAGCAATATTCAGACAGAAACCGAGGAGTGAAAATACTCTTCATGACCGTCGGCCTCATCTTCATTATCAGGCTGATGGTGTTGCAGTTATTCTCATCGGAATACCGTGAGCTGGCCGAGATCCAGGCCCTGCGCCACCGCACGCAGTACCCCGCCCGCGGACTGGTTTACGACCGCAATGGGAAACTGTTGGTCTACAACGAAATTGTCTACGACCTGATGGTCATCCCACGCATGGTCAAAGGACTCGACACCGCCTATTTCTGCCAGCAGGTGGGCATCACGCGGGAGGACTTCGAGGCGCGCATGGACAAAGCGAAAAAATACTCGCGCTATGCGCCGTCGCTCTTCATGAAGCAGATTACCAAGGCGGAATATGCCTGCTGGCAGAACAAGCTGCATTGCTTCGACGGTTTCTATGTCCAGCAACGTACCCTGCGCGTCTACGACCGCCCCATCGCGGCGCATGTGCTGGGCTACGTGGGCGAGGTGAACGAGAACGACCTGAAAAACAACAGCTACTACAAGCGTGGCGACTACATCGGCCGCAGCGGTCTGGAGAAATCCTACGAGGAGCTGCTGCGCGGCATCAAAGGCGTCAAAATCATGCAGGTAGACGTCCACAATCGTGAAATCGGCTCCTACCAGCACGGACAATGCGACACGCTGCCGATCGAGGGCATCAACCTCTACACCACTATCGACGCCGACCTGCAGGAGTATGCCGAGAAGATTATGGCCAACAAGCGCGGCTGCGTGGTGGCCATCGAGCCTTCCACCGGCGAAGTGCTGGTGTTGGCGTCGGCCCCCACCTACGACCCCAACCTGCTGGTAGGCAACGCCCGTGGAAAGAACTACAACACCCTCTCCAACGACATCTCCAAGCCGCTGTTCAACCGCGCGCTGCAGGGACAATATCCGCCGGGATCCATCTTCAAGGTAGCACAAGCCATGACGGCGTTGGAGGTAGGTGCCATCACCCCCTCCACCGGCTTCGCCTGCGACAAATCATTGGTAGGATGTCACAACCACCCCAGCGCACGATCGGTACAGGAAGCCATCAAGATGTCGTGCAACCCCTACTTCTACCAGACCTATCGGCGTGTCATCCAACAAGGTAAATACAAGAGTGCCGCCAAAGACAGCCAATACGGTCTGACCGTATGGCGCGACTACATGCTGAAATTCGGCTTCGGCCAACGACTCGGCATCGACCTGCCCAATGTGAGCACCGGCATGATACCCGACACCGCCTACTACAACCGTTGGTACGGCAAAGACCGCTGGTCGTTCTCGACCATCTACTCCAACAGTATCGGACAGGGCGAGGTGCAGGTGGTGCCGTTGCAGATGGCCAACCTGGCCTGCATCGTGGCCAACCGCGGCTACTATATCACCCCGCATGTGGTGCGTTACTACGGTCCCGACTCGACCCGCAACGAGGAATTCATCCAGCGTCACGAGACCGGCATCAAGAAAGAATACTTCGACATCGCGGCGCAGGGCATGTACGACGTGGTACACCTGCCCGGTGGCACGGGACGTCGCGCCAATATACCCGACATCGACGTGTGCGGCAAGACCGGCACCGCCGAGAACAAGGGCAACGACCACTCGGTCTTCATCTCTTTTGCACCGATGATCAATCCCAAGATTGCCGTGGCCGTCTATGTGGAGAACGCCGCCGGTGGCGGTGGCAGCTGGGCGGCACCTATCTCGGGACTCATCATCGAGAAATACCTCAAGGGCGAAGTGCAACGCAAAGACGTGGAACGCCAGTATATGGAGGCGGCACCCTGCCAGAAGCTGCCGCTCCCGCATAAAGCTCCGAAAACCAAGAAAAAGAAGAGAGGATGAAACTGAAATTTGACAAACTGACCATCATCCTGTATCTCATCTTGGTGGTTTTTGGATGGGTGAACATCTACGCCGCTTGCTACAACGAGAGCCACGCCCTCATCTGGGACATGGAGCAGCAGCACGGCAAACAGCTGTTGTGGATTGGCATCGCCTTGGTGGTGGCTATGGCCACACTCTTCATCGAACCCAAATTCTTCGCACAAGGCTCCTATATCATCTACGGATTCACCCTATTGCTGCTAATAGCAACCCTGATAATTGGTACCGCCACCCACGGCAACCAGGCGTGGATCAACATCGGTCCATTCAAGCTACAATCCTCCGAGTTCGCCAAATTTGGCACGGCGCTGGCCGTGGCGAAATACATGAGCGGATTGGACATCGACATCAAGAAACGCAACGTGCAAATCGCCGTCGCACTGCTGATTGCCATACCCATGGGACTGGTGTTGTTGCAGCACGACACGGGATCGGCACTCGTGTTCCTCAGCTTCGTCATCCCGCTCTATCGCGAAGGATTGTCGCCGGCACTCTTCGTCATCGGTGCGGTGGCTGTGATACTCTTCGTGCTATCGCTCCTCATCAACCAGTACCTGCTCATGGGCATCGTGCTGGCGTTATGCCTCTTCTATTTGTTTGGCTGGCTGAACAAACGCACCCGACGCCACTACCTCTACACGCTGGGTGTGCTGGCTGCCTGCTGCCTGTTCATCTTCTCGGTCGACTTCACCTTCGAGCATGTACTCGAACCGCATCAGCAGAGCCGTATCTACGTGTTGCTGGGCAAGACCGACGATATCAAAGCGGCGGGCTACAACCAGCACCAGTCGAAGATTGCCATCGGGTCGGGTGGCCTCATCGGCAAGGGGTTCCTGAAAGGTACCATCACCAAAGCCGACTTTGTACCCGAGCAGGAGACCGACTTCATCTTCTGCACCGTGGCCGAAGAATGGGGCTTTGTAGGCAGCACCCTGCTGCTCGTCGCCTACGTCGTGTTGCTGGTGCATCTTGTCACCATGGCCGAGCGACAACGATCGGCCTTCGCGCGGTTCTACGGCTACTCGGTAGCCGGCATCCTGTTCATGCACCTGTTTGTCAACGTGGGCATGGTACTGGGGCTGCTGCCCGTCATCGGCATCCCGCTGCCTTTCTTCAGTTACGGCGGATCTTCGCTGCTGGCATTCACACTCATGCTCTTCATCTTCATCCGTCAGGACGCCGAACGGAATAACTTGTTATAAAACTAATTAGTCCAATAGGATTCCCTCACTAACACACTCCCACATTAACGCATTCCCTCATGGCCAAAACACCCCGCAATACCAACTCTGAAAACCACTGCTCTTTCTGCGGCTGTCCCGAGTCGCAAGCCAAAATGCTCCTAGCAGGCCTCCACGGCTTCATCTGCGACAGCTGTGCGGAACAGGCACACCAGATTGTGCTCAGCAACAAGGCCCAGTCCACAAAAAGTTTCCAGATAGAACAGAAGGACATCCCCACACCGCAGCAGATCAAAGACGTGCTGGACCAGTATGTCATCGGACAGGAGGTGGCGAAGCGGGTTCTGTCGGTGGCGGTCTACAACCACTACAAACGACTCAACTACAGTGCCACGCACAAAGAGGTCGACGATGTGGAGATTGAGAAAAGCAACATCATCATCGTGGGCGAGACAGGCACCGGCAAGACCTTGCTGGCGCGCACCATCGCCCGCATCCTGCACGTGCCCTTTGCCATCGCCGACGCCACCACACTGACCGAAGCGGGCTATGTGGGCGACGACGTGGAGAACGTGCTAGTACGACTGCTGCAGGCTGCCGACTACGACGTGGCGGCAGCACAGCGCGGCATCGTCTTCATCGACGAAATCGACAAGATCGCCCGCAAAAGCGACAACCCCTCCATCACACGCGACGTCAGCGGCGAAGGCGTGCAACAGGCACTGCTCAAACTGCTCGAGGGGGCTGTGGTCAACGTGCCGCCCAAGGGTGGCCGCAAGCATCCCGAACAGGAGTTGGTGGCGGTGGACACGCGCAACATCCTCTTCATCTCGGGTGGCGCCTTCGACGGCATCGAGCGTCACATCGCCTCGCGCGTCAACGCCAACATCATCGGTTTCAACGGCACCAAGACACGCGACGAGATAGACCGCGACAACCTGTTGCGCTACTTGAAGCCTGCCGACATCAAGCACTATGGCCTCATTCCCGAGCTGGTGGGACGCTTTCCCATGCTCACCCACCTCGACCCGCTGGACCGAGACGCACTGATGCGCATCCTCACGGAGCCAAAGAACGCCCTCGTCAAGCAGTACCAGATGCTGTTCAAGATTGACGACGTGACGCTGCAGTTCGACGACGACGCGCTGGAGGCCATCGTCGACACCGCCATCGAATACAAGCTCGGCGCCCGCGGCCTGCGCTCCATCATGGAGGACTTGATGACCGACTTCATGTTCACCCTCCCCGACCGCCGCGGCACCACCCTCCGCATCACTGCCGAAGAGGTGAAGAAAAAGACGCAATCCGGCACGCTGGCGTAGACCTTGGGGTGTCGTAATCGCGTGATTACGGAATTACATTACGGAGAAATCCCGATAGACGAGTTTTTTTTCGTACTTTTGCAACCGAAAAACCGACCGGAGCGCTATTGTTTTTCCGCTCCGTAAACAAAAAATCTGAAAACACCATGCGCACTAAATCCGAACTGGATCATCTCCATTCTTTGGGCAATAAGCAGACCGACTATCTGAGCGACTATTCGCCGTCGGTATTGGAAGCCTTTGAAAACCAACATGCCGACCACGACTATCTGGTCTCGCTGGATTGCCCCGAATTCACCTCGCTCTGTCCCAAGACCGGACAGCCCGACTTCGCCCGCATCGTTATCAATTACATCCCCGACAAGCTGATGGTGGAGTCGAAATCGCTGAAACTTTACCTCTTCTCGTTCCGCAACCACGGCGATTTTCACGAGGACTGCGTCAACATTATCCTGCGCGACTTGGTGCGGCTCATGCAGCCGCGCTATATCGAGGTGATAGGACTCTTCGTGGCCCGTGGCGGCATCAGCATCCACCCCTTTGTCAACTATGCCGACGACGCCCATCAGTCGCTGCTGCACAGTCGCATGATGGCACAAATGAACAGCACCATCCAATGAGCCGCGACACCCTCCTGATATACAGCGGTGGCGTGGACTCGACGACGATGCTCTACGAGTACCGTGACCGCATTGCGCTGGCACTCAGCTTCCACTACGGCAGCAACCACAACGATGCCGAGCTGGCCTGCGCCGCCTGGCACTGCCAGAAACTGGGCATCCGTCATGTGGTGATACCGCTGGAATTTATGGCACAGCATTTCCACTCAGCCCTGCTCGAAGGTGCCGATGCAGTGCCCGAACAGCAATACGACGAACAGTCGATGCACTCCACCGTGGTGCCGTTCCGCAACGGCATCATGCTTGCCATCGCCGCCGGCATGGCGGAGAGCGAAGGACTGCAGCATGTGATGATGGCCAACCACAGCGGCGACCACAGCATCTATCCCGACTGCCGTCCCGCCTTTGTCGACGCCATGAATGCCGCCATCAACGCCGGCACCTACAACGGTGTGACACTCAACGCCCCCTATACCCACCTCACCAAGGCCGACATCGTGCGGCGTGGCGCCCAGCTGGGAATCGACTACAGCCACACCTGGTCGTGTTACAAGGGCGGCGACCGCCCCTGCGGCGTCTGCGGCACCTGTGTCGAACGGCGCGAAGCATTCGCCGCCGCAGGAATCGAAGAGAGTTGAGAATTGAGAGTTGAGAATTGAGAATTATTGATAGCCGCGAATTAAATTAGTAGTACTAGTTGAACTAGTTGAACTAATAGCACTAGTAAAATCCTCTCGAACCTTTCATCGAAGCGAACCTTTCAAACCCCTAAAACCCTCACCATGTATTTTCTCAAGAAAACCTTTACCATATCGGCGGCACACCAGCTGAAACTGTCCTACGAGAGCAAGTGCTCCATGCTGCACGGTCACAACTGGACCATCACCGTGTATTGCAAGTCGGACACCCTCAACAGCGACGGCATGGTGGTCGATTTCAGCCACATCAAGCATGCGGTGCAGGACAAACTCGACCACCGCTGTCTGAACGAGGTGTTACCTATCAACCCCACCGCCGAGAATCTGGCTCATTGGATCTGCGAACAGATACCGAAATGCTACCGCGTCGATGTGGCGGAGAACGACGAGAGTCTGGCCATCTATGAAAAAGACTGAAGGTGTGTGTTAATGCGTTATTGCGTTAGTGTGGGAAGACTTTTTAGCTTTTTACCTTTTAGTTTTTAGTTATTCATGAAGTCCTATCGCGTCAACGAAATCTTCTACTCGCTGCAGGGCGAAGGGGCGCACACCGGCCGACCCGCCGCCTTTGTGCGTTTCAGCGGCTGCAACCTGCGTTGTCCGTTTTGCGACACCGACTTTCACAGCCTCACTACAATGAGCGGTAATGAGATACTACAGCAACTGCTAAATTATCCCACCCGCTACGTCGTACTCACCGGCGGCGAGCCGGCACTGCAGGTCGACGACGACCTGGTGAACCTTCTGCATCAGGCGGGCTACACCATCGCCATCGAAACCAACGGCACCCATCCCCTGCCCGACGGCATCGACTGGGTGACCGTCTCACCCAAGGAGGAGAGCACTGTGGTGCTGACCCATGCCGACGAGTTGAAGGTCGTATATATCGGACAAGAGGTGGAACACTACACACAGACTATCGACGCACCGCAGCACTTCCTGCAACCCTGCTCACAGGAGCGGGACGGCATTATCTCCGACAACCGTGAAGAAGTGGTGGACTACTGTCTGCAGCATCCCCACTGGCAACTCTCCCTGCAGATGCATAAAATCCTCAACATTAGATAGCTCTCCAAAGCCCCACCTTCAACCAAAACGACGAACCCCTTGGGCAAAGATGCCCTTCACAAAGCAAATTTATTTGTATCTTTGTCGCCCAGTTTATCACCCCTCCGCATGTTGCCTACCGTGACCTATACCGCTCCAGCGCTGCGCATCCTCACCATACGAAGTGAGCGAGGCTATGCCGATTCTTCACTGAAAGTGGAGCGTCCCGTCGAGGCCGAAAACCAGCCCCAAGGCAACGAGAACAGTGTCTACGAACACGAAAACTGGGAGTGGTAGCGACTCCGAAACCTTTCTGAAACAACCCTCGAGTTAGCCTGTGCGCGCAGGTGTATCACGACAAGGGTTTTATGCGTTTGACTTTTTTTTCGTATCTTTGTACGTTAATTGCATATTGTATGCTGTTTAGAGATATTGCAGGACAGACCGATTTGTGTAACCGACTGACGGAGAGCGTCGACGCGGGTCGCATCGCCCATGCGTCGCTGCTGTGCGGCCCCACCGCGAGCGGCAGTCTCGCCGTGGCGTTGGCCTACGTGCAGTATATCTACTGCGAGAACCGGCAACACCATGACCCCGCCACCGACCCCCACGGGCTGCGTGCCGACGCGTGCGGTGTGTGTCCCCACTGTCGCAAAATCGAACAGCTGCAGCATAGCGATGTGCATCTTGTCTTCCCCAGCGTCACCTCCACCGAGACGACCAAAGGACTGAAATCGGCAGCAGACCTGCAGGAGGAGTTCCGCCAATTCGTCATGCAGAACAAGGCTCTCGGCACGATCGACGACTGGTACGCCTTTCTGGGTGTCACCACCCAGCAAGGACAGGTGCGCGAACAGGACGCCAACGACATCGTGCGGATGTTAACCCTCAAATCGTATGAGGGTAACTACAAAACGGTGGTCATCTGGATGGCCGAGAAGATGAACGCCGTTACCTCCAACAAACTGCTGAAGACACTGGAGGAGCCTACCGACAAGACCCTGCTAATACTGGTGGCCGAGAACACCTCCACGATATTGCCCACCATCCTGTCGCGCACGCAGCAGATAGACGTTGCCGACAGCAGCCAGCGTGCCGAATGGCCTGAGGCCTTTCATTCGATGTTTGTCAACTGGATGCGACTGCTCTTCAAACTCAACATGGCCAACCTGTCGAGTATGGTGGACGAGCTGGCAGGAATGGGACGCGAGATGCAGAAACGCTTCCTGACCTACACGTCGGAGATGATGCGCCAGTGCCTGTTGCACACGTTGGCCGGCATGCCCAACGGCCTACGCACCGGCGATGCCAAATTTGACGCCGCCTTCCCGGCGATGATTACCCCGCGCAATGCGGAACAGATATACAAGGCGCTGAGTGACGCCACCTACGCCATTGAGCGCAACGCTGCAGCAAAGATAACCTTCATGCAGCTCTCTTTCACACTAAGTAAACTGATTAAAAACCGATGAGCAAGAACGAACATACAGAACAGCCTATCAACGATAAACCGGAGCAGACCGGAGCAGACCGCCAGCAACAGCCACTGCCGGAGCAGCCGACACGCACAGCCGAGACGGATGACGACGACGTAGCCACCGCCGAGGATATGGCAGCCTTTATCCGCGACCGGAAAGCCAAGAAAGAACAGAAGAAAAAGAAGGACGAGGACGAACGCGATATCTTTGGCGAGTACAGTGCCCCGGAAAAATCGATAGACCCCTATCTGGAGCCCGATCCCACGCTGCCTTGGCCGGCGCATCACCCCAGCCCGTTCCTTTCTCGCGGCTGCCACAAATGCCCCAAGTCGTACATCCCCATCAGCGAGACCGAGATATCGGCCTGCTCGAAGGTGACGGCCTGCGACTGGATGCGTGGCATCCGCCAGCCCACCGAGGTGCCCTTCGACATCGTGGAGGTGCGTTTCAAGAACAACCGCAAAGATTTCTATCGCTTGCCCGACGGCATCAACGTGGGTGTGGGCGATGTAGTGGCGGTGGAGGGCACACCGGGTCACGATGTGGGCATCGTGAGTCTGGTGGGCGAAGTGTGCCGCCTGCAGATGAAGAAACACAAAGTGGACCCCGCCGACGTCAACATCAAGAAACTGTTCCGCCGCGCCAAGGTGAACGATATCGAACGCTGGGCACAAGCCATCACCGAAGAGGACGACGCCCTGATCAAGACGCGACAGATTGCCTCCAGCCTGGGACTGGAGATGAAAGTCAACGATGTGGAATACCAGGGCGACCACGCCAAAGCCATCTTCTACTACACGGCCGACGACCGTGTGGACTTCCGCGACCTCATCAAGCTGCTTGCCGAAGCATTCCATGTGCGCATCGAGATGAAACAGATCGGCGTGCGCCAGGAGGCAGGCAAGGTAGGCGGTTTGGGCACCTGCGGCCGCGAGCTGTGCTGCAGCACCTGGCTCACCAACTTCCGCTCGGTGACCACCAACGCCGCCAAGACACAGCAGATACTGCCCAACCCGCAGAAGTTGGCGGGACAGTGCGGCAAGCTGAAATGCTGTCTCAATTTCGAATACGAAGTCTATGCCGACGCTTTGAAGGCTTTCCCGCCCGCCGGCACCGCCATACGCTTCCAGAAAGGGCTGGCACTCTACAAGAAGACCGACGTGCTGCGCGGCATCATGTGGTACGCCTATGAGGGCGAGAACGACCTGTATGCCATCCCCGCCGAGAGTGTGAAGCAGGTCATCGAGATGAACCTGCGGCAGGAATACCCCGAACGGCTGGAAGACTTCCAGGTGGAGCTGATGTCGACCGCAGCGTTGGCACAGGAGACCTCGAACGCCGAGATGGAACGCGAGCTGATGCGTATGGCCGACACCGCCACCGGCAGCGACAACGGCGAACAGCGCGAAGAGAGTCCGCGCGGCGACCGACGCGGCGGCGACCGTAGACGCAACGACCGCAGACCGGAACGCGGTGAACGTAACGACCGCGGCGAGCGAGGCGAACGCAGACCCGCCAATGGGGAGCGCAGACCCGCTAACGGCGAACGCAAGCCGTCCAACGACGAACGCAGACAAGAGCGGGGCGAACGCAGACCCGACAACGGCGAGCGCAGAGCCAACGGCAACGAGCGCAAGCCCGAACACAACGGACAGGAGCGTCCTAACGGCGGCGAACAGCGGCAGCC
>LXOW01000711.1_pt1 | contig 14279 bp, 12 predicted proteins | sample 1368591 | NCBI WGS metagenome assembly LXOW01 (sample SAMN04884650, study PRJNA319009) | bovine gut metagenome | isolation source: Cow rumen | host: Bos taurus | place: Italy: Legnaro (PD) | collected 2014-07-09
CCTCTTCTGGCTCATCCTCTGGGAGATCCTCTTCTGGCTCATCTTCAACGGGCTCATCCTCTGGGAGATCCTCTTCGGGTTCATCCTCTGGAAGCTCAGAGCCATCAAATTCATCATCCTCTTCGACTTCATCTTCATCGCCATCATCACATGTGCAAGGATCATCACCACAATTTGGGCAAGTCTCCTCATCATCCTCTTCTGGCTCATCTTCTGGAAGCTCAGAGCCATCAAACTCCTCATCATCCTCGGCAATTTCATCATCACCCACAACTGGCTCGTCCTCTGGAAGATCCTCTTCGGGTTCATCCTCTATTGGCTCATCTTCTGGAAGGTCGGAACCATCATCCTCTTCTGGCTCTTCCTCATCATCCATAATAACGCCTTCGTCAGCGCCCTCAGCGAGATCCTCTGCAAAGTCCTGTTCACCAGTAATAGGATCTTGGTACTCACCATCAGGATCTGAGTTTGTAACCTCGATCTCCTGGACCTCTGGATCGTCATTCTGCTTTGGCAGATCAACGCTCACCTGTGCCTCACCCTGTGCAATGTTCTCGTCATCAGAGTCTGTTGCCTCTGTGATAATCTCATTGTAGTCATCCTGTGCGGCGTATGCACGTCCANNCGTTTCCATTGTCTCTGGGTTCGAATTCAGAACTTTGTCAGCGGGTGTCTTGAAGTTCTGCATTCCTGCTATATTGACGAGGGACTCGACAAGCATAGCTTTATATGTGTTTCTTTTCATGTTAAAATCCTTTTTTGTTAATGATTTTTACGAACTATCCCTAAGAAATATACTTTTGTTCTATTTTAAACCCCACATCGATACAGTTAAACAAAACCATCCGTCTCCATACTATCATCGTCCATATAATTACCGTTTTGTATCTCCGTCACCCTATCAGAAACCTTCGCCAACTCAGCCTGTTCATTCAAATCCGTATCAATATCCAATGTAGAATCCTTGTGTAGTTCCTCAAACTTAAACTTGCTAAACGTTGTTTTAAATGGCACACTAACGTCTTTTCTCCCGAATCTACTCTTTGTAATCAACAAATTCATTATGTTTTCATCGGAATTGTAAACTTTATTGCCGGTTTTCTCCGATTCTACATCTTGAGGTTGCATCATGCAGATCCAATCGGCGTTATCCACCTTTTTCATAGATTCACCTATGTTTGTCAGGTTCATCTTTTGTTTTGGATCGTATCCCGCTCTGTTAACCTGTGTAGATGTTACAACCGGAACCCTTAACAAAACAGCCAACGTTTTCATATCAATGGCTACCTGTCCAAGTTCAAGTCTGTAGGCGTCAAACGACTGTGACCTAATGTTTGGCTTCATTAAGTCAAGGTAATCTATGTATATTGCCTTAATATCACAATTTACATCCTGGGCTTTAACCGTATTGCAGAAACTTAAGATATCAAAACAGTTCGTGTAGTTTGGTCTTCTGTATATAAACTTGATATCAGCGTTGTTGTCGTTTAACCAGCTTTTAATTGTTACTGGTATCAACTGTTTCTCTTTTTCGTAATTTTCAACAACGGACTGTGTTGTTTTTCCCGTTAAACAAGAATAAAGGCGAATTAGGGACTCATCAATAAGGTTTTCCAACGTAACGTAAACGTATACCCCGCGTTTCGTATCGTTTCTCGCAAGGTTCCTATCTACGGCGTTCTTAACGAGGTTTACCAACATAACGGATTTACCGCCACCAGATGGTGCACAAAACATGTAAAGTCTTGCTGGTGCAAAACCACCGTACATGTGTCTATCCAGCGAATCGTAACCAGTTGATATAGAGTTAACACCAGAGTAGCTCAACTTAATCTGGTGTATAACTGGCTCGTAATCATCGTTTAAAAGATCAAGATCCGTAATGTTGTGTAGGTTCTTGTTTCTTTCCTTATCGATAATATCCGTATGTACGTTCGATATAATCCTCTGCCATTCATCCGTTGCCTTGTCAACATCAGTGAAGCCGTTTGTCTTTAGCTTGTTTAGAAAGCTTTCAATCTGCTCCCCGTTCTTGTCAATGTTAATAAGACTTTTTCTTTTTGATATCGAATCTATACACTTGGAAACATCCTCATCACTCAACTCAAGTGTTGTTAGTCCGGTAAGGTAACTTTCAATATCCTTAAAGTACCCTGTTGCCAGAACAGAGTCCATTAAGAACGATTTGCCTGCTTTTGGATCGTTTGTTTTCAGCTCAATTAACGTTGTCAGAAGTTGGAACTTCTTTCTAAACAACAACGGAATGCTTTCCTGCTTTATAGATCCAACTATATCAAATATATCGCTAACAACACTCGGCGGTATGGATTTGTTATCACTTAGTATAATTCGACAACAGGTATTTACAAACTGTTCCGTAATCATATCATTAACTCCAAATTAAACCACCAACAATGTTTGTTAGAACATCAGAACGAAACATCAAATGGTAAGTTGCTCGGCATCCAACATCTCGGGGACGTCATCGTTACACATGTACTTGTTAACCAAATACTTGTTTCTGTCCACGTCACAATCTGTGAGGATGTCAAGTGAACGTGAAAGGTTGCTGCACTTTAGATCAAGTTTTTCAGACAATCTTCCGCCGTTAAACCTCTTAATAAACTTAACGCAACGTTCACCAAACTCTATAAACTTTCCCTGTGTGTAGTACTCGTAAAGTTCATCAACAACCTCCTGACAGTACATCTCAATTTCACGAAAGATTCTCATCTCGTGCAACATCAGGAACATGTGTATCGCCCTGTGGTACGTGTTTGTTTTTTCATCGTAAATTGGGAAGTTAACGGGATCAAGGTGTTTCATCCCGTAATGGTCGGAGATATCGTTTAAAAACTCGTATATGCAATCGGCCGTTGTTTTTTCCTTATCAAACTTAAGGTGCATGCTACTGCTATGCAAGTCCATTGGATAAAGGTTTCCATCCGATTTAAAAGCCCTTGTAAAACGCCCAACAGCAAGACCCTTAAACAAGGTACTGCTATCATACGTAATGTTTACGTCAATATCGTGTACCGCCTTAATGTGCTTTGTAAACATTTGGTGGTAAAAAATATCACTGTAGCTTGCACCCCCAAGAAGGTGAAAGTTAAACTTCTTAATGTTTTTGGACTTACAGTACTTAACAATATCACTTAACGGTATGCAGTACGTAACAAGTGGTATAATGTGATCGGATCCACTACCGGCAACAATTCCACCAACAGAGAAGTTTGTAAAACCATCGGCGTATCCATCATTCCACATAAAATCACTCCAGATCTTGTACAGTCTCGGGGTAATGAAGTGGTGAATGTAAAACACCTTGTCCTTCTGGTCCTGTGGGAGTGTTGAAAAGCGCTTGTAGGTCATTCTGTTTGTTTCCTCAAGCTGCTTGTACGTTTTAAATATGCCGTTTCTAACAACCGGAATATCCAAACTGTACGCCATCGTAAAGTCCTTGTATTTCCTACCTATAAAATCAACGTACAGGTCAAGGTACTTTGGGATGTCGTTAATGTCAATGTATCCCATGCACGCCTGGAATCCACCACTATCTATAAAAATTGTGGAGTCTGCTGTAAACGGGCATCCCCTCATGCTATCCACAACGTTGGATACCTTTTTAATTCTTGCCTCGGAAACACTGTGGCAGGTGTTTGACAGGCCGGATCCAAAGCTATACAAAAGTCTGTTAATGTTGTTGTGGAAGAACCGAGTTAACTTTTCAGCGTCAAAAACGTTTTGGTCGTTGTGCTTTGCCAAAAAACGTCCAAAAAAGTTAACTATACAGTCACCGCTGGCAACAACATAGTTACCGTATCCACGGTTGTAGTAATCTGTAATCATGTTTTTTCTCCAAAATCAGCATCTACAACTATTCTATGTTTGTTGTAGATGCTGATTCAAACAATCAATTGTCGGCGTTCATGTCAACAATTCTTGTCTTTGTATAGAGAGTAATCGGAATTCCAAAGTAGTTAAGCGTGGACTTAAACATGCAGTAGTCGTTGCCCACAACGTAACATGAAATTGTAAGGTCAGACGGCGTATCCAAAACAAACGAAAGGTTGTTAAGCAACGTCTTCTTTCCCTCAAGCTGTTTAAGAAGCGTTATTGTCTGAGTTGTCCTTGAAACGTTGTCCTTGGAGGTTGTCTGTGTACTGTACTGACACGTATCCCCGTTAAACTCAAACGTAACGGTGTTTGACCCAAATATATCGCACAACTTTGCTATACGCTTCTTTTCCATGCTGTTAATGGTGGTGTTAAAGAGAAGGCAATCCTCCCTGTTTGCCGCGTTGTCAATTGCTGCAAAGTCGTCGTCATCAATAAAAACGTTATCGAGGTACGTCGAAATCGGTCTACGGATAATAAGCCTCGAAATGGCATCAGAAAACTCAAAGTTGGACTCATTCGACTCAACAAGAACACTTGAATCCGCCGAGTTATCTGAAACAAGGCTAAACGTTCCGAGAAGAAGAAGCTTGTTCTTTAAACCACTAAACGCAATGTTCCTGGCACCGACAATGGACGTGAGATCCATAATAACGGCGTTCTTTCTATCATTTGTACGGCAGCGAATAACACCACCATGTATATCACAGTCATTGCAAATGTTCTGTATAAGTCCAAGTGCCTGACTAAACTTAACGAATGTATCCTTTGTCAGCGGAAGCTGGTATCTATCTGCATCTGTTTGTGCGTTTTCGGTTGCAACATCATCCAACGTTGCAACAGAGCTCATCATCTCTTCGTCGGTCATAACTTACTTATCCTTTTTCTTGTTAAAGATGTTGGATGGGAACTTGTTTTCTCTGTATATGTCAATGTAGATCAATCCGTCGCCAAAATAAAGCTTACAGTAATCCATGTAAATGAAATAGGACTCAAACATCTTAACGTATCCCATAATCGTATCGATGTTTTTTGTCTTAACGTTATTTTTTACGGGAACCTCAATAAGAAGTCTAACAAAGTCCCGTTTGTCCATGGTAAAAGAGTTAAACTTGGAAACGTAGTAGGACGCCTCCTTTGCCTGCTTGTAACATTTCACCGTTTTAGAAGTTGTAACAGCCGATTGTATATCCTNNCATAGTAATAATCCCCACAAAATTCGTTAAAATTATTACTATTTTTTACACATACACCTAAAAAAGTCTTTTTTAAAACAATTTTACGGCACGTTGTGGACTCATACCAAAGTCCTTCCCGTACTGGTTATAGTAAATATTCATACTATTTACATAAAACTCACTATTTTTTACAAAATATTTATATTTTTCCTGACTTTTATCAGAATCACTCAATATTACAACATCTGCCCTGTATATGGAGTAATCCAAACAAACGCTTTTTAAAAGCTCCTCGTACGAAAAAGTACATCCAGCGGCAAAAACCCTGGCTCTATCGTTTAAACTGAGTGTGTTAAATGCACGACACCCAAGTATATCAAAGTTTCCCTCACTTAAAACAACAAGGTTGGAATCCAAATGCCCGTTGTCTATGGCGTAGTAATCCAAACCTATGTCCTTTGCATCCGGTTGTAACTCAACCTTTTTAAACTTAATTGGAAGTTCTTGTGATATCGCCCTACAGTACAACATGGTCTGTCTCTTGGATAAAAACCCAACCATGGAGTTGTGCATATACTGAAGTTCCCAGCTGGTTACGTAGTTTCTTTCATCTAATCCGTTTAACCTAAAGAATCCGGCTATATCAAAAATAAGGTTGGGAATATCTTCCAAATCCAGTTGTCCAAACGTTCTTTTTTTCATATATGCCGCTTTAAGCGGATAAAAGTCCGTTTGTAAATCCGGAAGCTTAAACTCCCTTTTTGTATCAATTCGCCTTGTTTCGTAATCCCTTTTTGTTTCTACCGGAACAATAAGGTTATCACACCTATCACCAGTTAGATCAAAAAGTAGCTTCTTTACCGTTCCGGACTTCTGACAAAAGAAACAGTTGAAAACCGGAATTGTATCTACCTTGCTAACATAACAGTGTGAGTGTTTGTGGCTGGCAAACTTTCCTGACTTGTCACCACAATACGGACACCGTATAATGAAGTTTTTCGTGTTTTCCTTATCGTAAACACCACACCGTTTAAAAACTTCCCTAATTCCATCTACGTCAATCATTGTTTAATGTATTACGCCTGGATAAATATGACACCAGTAGTACAGCTTCTTTTCCGTTATTAAGCCATACCTGTACATCCTACTTTTTTCCAGGGCTTTCATTGTGTGGTCTATTAACCTATCCTCACACTTACCGTTTTCGTATATCGGTATGTACGTCTGGTCAACGTGGTGTTTTTCCAGAACCTCCTTAACGGAGGTACTTTTGTATATATCCCTCAGTATGTCACACACGTAGTTGTTCCAAACAAGGGCTCCACCGCAGATATCACCGTTGTAGTTGTTACAGCGTATTTCAGTGTTACCCTGATCAACCAAGTACATGGCTTTCCTATCACAACGACAACCACACATATCATCCTCCAGGAAGTTGTCTATGTAGTTAAGGTAATCCATGGAGTATATATCGTCATCGTCAACTTTTAGGTAGTAGTCGTAGTCCTTTTTAAACAACCTGTCTGCCATATCAATGCAGTCCAAAAGGTTACGAAGGAAGTTCCTTGTGTTGTCCTTGTACTGTATTAACAACCGTCCCGTGTTAATTTGATCGGAAAGTTGATCCACTATTGTTTCATACATTATCATATCAACCCCGCGAACGGTCACGCTCATGTCGAACTCAGACTTCATATCAAAGAACCTACGAACCTGACCCATTAACTCTATCGGACGTTTGTAGGAGTTCATGTTTACAAGAAACCTGTTTTTCATTTCTTACTGCTCTCCTCTGGCTGGTTTGTTGTGATTCTGTAAAACTTCGTACCGTCCTTTTCCTGGATAAAGACAAGTTCGTCCTCCTGTCCATCCTTGTCCCAGACAAGTTTGTACTTATTGTCCTCCAGTTTTGTTATTTTGGCTTTTTCGTCTTTTGTAAAAAGAACACCATCCCTTATAACAGCAGTCTTTCTGCCCTTCGACCACCTCTTGTTGTAGACAACACACAACTCGTCACAGTACTTATAGTCATCATCAAAAAGTTTATCCACAAAGTTCTTTGGTGGAATGCCGGATGTACAACCGAAGTTTTTTACCGGATGTGGATACCAGTACCTTTGACCACCCTTAACGGATATAATGTTGTCAACGCTAATGTTCTTTTGTATAAAGAGCATGGCCTCAAACGTTAAGACATACGGCTTGTACCTGGATTTCAGGTAGTGTTCCATACTCATTGCACCATCAGGAATTTTAACGTACATCATGTTCTCAATAAGCTCATCGTACATTTCGTTCCTGATTATGTAGGCATGTGATCCAAAAGCCACTCCACTTTTCATGAAACCAACAGCGGAATTAAGCTTTATAAACTCACCCCTGTAGGAGCTGTTGCCAAGTTTCAACAACCCACAATCCGGTGGAATGTAGTTTTGTATCTGCTCCCACTTCCAGAGTATATCCGGTCTCGGGTAGGCATCATCCTCGTAAACTATGCAATACGGAAGGTTCAACTCCTTCGCCATTCTTAATATTGCAAGGTGTCCAAGAACACAGCCCATGTTTGAACCGTTACCCCAACGCACACACTCGAACTTTACTGGTGGTCTAACGCCAACAGCGTCAAAGTTTCGACACATGTACGCAAATCTCTTGGGATTAATCGTCATACAAAACGAAAACTTCCCAAGAGATGCGTTGTAAAACATTTTAAACCCCCGCGTTATCTATGTTCTGAACTATGTTCTTTGAGTCCTTTTCCACCTCGTCAAACTTCATTGTAGCTGGGTATGGAAGTGGATCCTCCAGTCCGTTTCTACGGAAAGCCGTTCTTCTCATAAAACACGGTCCACACTCACCACACGGTGTTTCACCCTTCTTGTAACACGACCACGTTAGGTGAAATGGTGCGTTGTACCTGTTTCCAAACGCAACAATTTCGTGTTTCATAAGGTTTCCAACCGGAGTGTGAATTTTAACCTTCACGCCGTTTTGAACAGCACCATAAAGGCAACTATCAAAATCCCTTATGAACTGGTTTTCGTTATCCGGATACGCACCACCCTCTTCGAGGTTTGTTCCCAAGTATATGTTTGTGTACTTGTTTGCCTCGGCGTACCCAACAGCCAGAGACAACATTATCAGGTTTCTTGCTGGAACCCACTCGTACGCGTACTCTGAACCCTCAATTCCCTTGTGAATATCCTCCTCTGTTTTAAACAGGCTGGACTGACCGTTCATAAAGGACATGTCAATCTTTATAAAGTCAAGACCACACTTAAGGTACTCTGCAATCTTTTTAATGCAGTCTACCTCCTTGGACTCGGCAATACAACCGTAACAGTAGTGTATCAACTTAACGTTGTCCGGACCGTACTTGTGACAGGCGTACGCTGCAACAGCGGTGCTATCAAGACCACCGGAGCATATAACCAACGCGTTGTTGTAGTCCGTTCTATCTATATCAACAGTTTCCATTGTTTCCGTATCCAAAATGCTATATGGTCTTAACCTCTGTATATCAACGTATCCAGCGGAGTCCAGGTGTTCTTTGTAGCTTGAAAACACAAACTCGTGGTTTGTTATGGAGTAAAAAATTGGCTTGTAGTTGCAAGCAAGGTAAAAGTGTCCATTTGGCTTCAAAATGCCAATTGCGTACGATCCCTTAACCTTTTTTAACGACTCCTTAAGGGTATTTATGGTCTCACAGTTTAAAACGTTTGGCAACACACTGCTGTCTATTTCACCAGTTGTGTTTCCAAGCTCCTTATCGTTGGAAATTGTTCCATTGTGAACAATCTTGTAATCCGTTCCAAACGGCTGGTTGTGTTCCGGGTTCTTCTTTTCCGTTGTTGGAATTGCCCTGTGGTTACATATCCAAGATCCGTTTCTAAAGAAAAGGTTTGAATAATCCCTACCACGATCCCTTGACCTGTGGAAAACCTCCAACGCCATGGAACCAAACTTGGTTCCTCCGCATATTGTACACATATAAACTCCTTATTTTTTAATGCCAAACGTTTTAACGTAAATGTTTCCGGTTTGCAAAACATCGTAAACCATTGCCATAAAGTTGTACGGCTGGTTAAAACAACTCATGTGTTTATTTGCATACTCGTTAACCTTAATCTTTGCCCAAGCCGGAAGGGATGAACTGTTAAACAGGTTATCGTAAACCTTGTTCAACTCCACACCCTTCTCGTTTTTAACAATATCAAGAACCGTTGCCAAAACCCTATTAGATGTTTGAACAACATTCGGTGTTCCAACGCTGTCACACAACTCAACAAGAAGTCCAACTATCTTGTTTTCAATGGATATTAGATCCTCAACCTTGACCTTCTTTAAAGTCCCGTTGTCACAGTTCTTCTGAAGTGTGTTGACAATTTTGCGTACATCCGGTATAAGACTCTTGACAATTACCTCAACGTCTTCCTTTGAGTACTTTATACCCTCGTTCTTTAGTATCTTTTCGCAGAAACCAACAACAAAGTCAACAGGCATTTGCTTCATTTCAAATGATGTACACCTTGACTGTATTGGATCAATAATTTTGTAAACGTAGTTACACGTAAAGATAAACCTCACGTTGTTTGCGTACGTCTCCATTGCGTTACGAAGTATTGCCTGTGCGTTTGGGCTAAGGTAATCACTTTCGTCTATAAACACAAGCTTAAGTTTACTTGAAACTGGTGGAGTCTTTGAGAACTCAATAACGTTCTGACGTATGTAGTCAACGCCGTTTGTATCCGAGCCGTTCAGTATCATAACGTCCATTGTTGAACGAACCAGTTCCTTAATAATTATCCTGGACATCGTTGTTTTACCACTTCCAGGTGGACCGTACATCAAAAGGTTTGGTATTTCGCCACGTTGAAGGCACTTGCCAAAGAAAACCTTTTGATCATCCGTTAAAACAACATCGTTTAATGTTTTTGGTCTGTATTTTTCAATCCAAAGCTGGTTAAAAACCTCGTCTGCTTCCATTTACAACCCTCCTTGTTTTGTGGTTATGTATATCAACCAACAAAACATTTACAGTAAAGTCTATTCCACTATTGTAGCAAGGGCTTTGTAAGCCGTATCGTTAATGGTGTCAAAAATGTCGTCTGGAGCCAGACTCATTTTTGTATCAGATAGTTTCTCTATTTTCTCAAGGGCTTCTTTAAGAACCTTGATCTTTTGTTCCAGTGTTAACTTCATTTTTACCTCGTTATCCTAACTATGTCAAAATCTCCGTTTACAATGTAGTGAAACCTTGATACAAAGGAATCAATGGTCTTACACATCCTTAACTTAAACATATTAAACTCAACAAGCTGCAATATCTTTTTGGACCTAAACATATCAATGCTTTTTACATCGTATATGTCCTGGCTTACGGTTTTTCCAATTGTGTTTGAGTATATGGTTAAAAGTGAGTACACGTTTTTGCTAACCAGCGGTGTTTTTCTCATCTTTGTCTGAAGTTCCACAAAATCCCAACATCTGTAAACCTCAGAAAGGATTTTGTAAAACAAATCTCTGCACTCACAGGTAAATCCGTTGGCCTCAACCTTGTAAGATCCATCACATTTGTAGGTTTCCCCCAAAATTAAAGGCATATCAAACCCGCAGATGTTGTAACCAACAACCAAGGAGTTGTTTAGGTAGTTTTTTAAGTCATCAAGCTGACTAAACGTCCATATCCTGTACCTGTCCTCCTTTGTGGAATACGTTGTTGCTATGGACATCATTAAGTCCCAAACATGACTCTTAACCTTAAGCTCCTCAAAGTTTTTCTGAGGTTCACAATCAAAGTACACTACATCTTTCATAACTTAACAGCCCTAACTATCATTGATATCATAGCGTAAGCGCACGAAACATCAGCTATAAACGATACCACAACGGTGTTTCTAATCTTATTGACATCACTAAGTTCCAAGACAAAGGAAGCTACTCTACAAAAAACGTACACAAAGAAACACACAACGTACGTATACCACAACCAACCAGGAACCACCCAGTAACATATCCTATTGGAAAGCAACGTAACCAAAAGACAAAAGTATATCCACGGCTGTGACCAAACGTTTGTTGTTGGATTAATGGTTGAGTATACCACAAATGTCCAACTAAGCATTATTAACGTGAGTACAAGAACATAGGCAAAAAGTCCAGTAAACGGCATATTATACCTCCTAAAACAGTAAATCACTGTCGGATTCCGTCCAAAGTCCACTCATAAGAAGATCAGCTCTATCATCACAAGCGTACTTTATCGTTTTCTTAAGGTCAATAATAAAGTAGTCCGGAAGTTTATCCATTGTTTCCGGAACAACAATTGCGTTGATTGGGGTTGCCGGAAACTTAACAAGGTACTTTTTGAAGTAGTTGTCTGCAACGTTTTTTGGTGCCTTCTCAATGTCAATTCCCATAACGTTAAACAACTTACCCTTTGAACCGTACTTGAAGTCCTCCACCCCCATAAGAAGGTTCCAGGTTATCATTGCTAGTATGTGTTGTGGCATAACCTTGTAGTCCTCAAGCTTGTTTGAATACGACACAACCTTTGCTATGCTAACATCACCCTTAAGTGCAAGCTGCTCCATTTCAGCCCTTGCATCCTTAACTATCTTGTCAATCTTACCCTTAATTTCGTACTTTTTCACGGAGGCATCAAGTATTACATCAAGAATATCACGCAACATCTGTTGACTTCTTGCCGGAACCTCAGATCTTTTAATTTCAAGACCCTTAATGTCCACCTCGTCTATATCCTTGCCCTCCTGTGAAATAACGCGTGATGCATACTTCTTCTTAACGTTAAGGGCGTAGTAACGGTTCATAAGGAACTCGTTCTTAAGGTACATTTGGGACTTATTAAGCTTAATGTTGTGTTTTGTAAGAAGCGTTGGAAGTATTGTCTTGTTAATGTACGTTTGAACGTTGCTAACAGCTTCCAAAACCTCAGGACACTTCTTAACCGGAAGTTTTTTCTTTGTAAGGTAGTCCGTAAGGTAAACAAAGATGGAGTCCGTATCACCGTAAACAACGTTCTTTGTTGAGTTCACCTTATCGGCAAACCTTGGATCAATTGTAAACTCCTTGTTGTCGTACAAACCACGCATAAAGTAGTCCGTGTGAACAGCCGAGTACTTAATCATCTCCTGTCCCGTAACGGTAATACTTTCACCGAGAACAGGATTGAAAAACCTAAAGTGTTCCTGACCCAAAGCTCCATACAGCATGTTAGCAAGAATCTTAAACGCCAACTGTTTGTCGTTGTACTCCCTTGCCGTTTGTGAATCACCACTTTCCTTGGCCTCCAACATTTTCTTTTTGTACAAAGATCTGGAATCCATTAGGTTGTTTAACACCTTGTAGTTAATGGATTCCTTAATATCGTGACCGCAGAATATGGTTCCTATAATTGTAACCTGTGCGTTGTACTTCTTAATAAAGGTTTCCAGTTGGTTCAGGTCAACCATCATTGTTTTGTTTCCGTAAAGCGGATCTACAACCAACTTAATTTTCCTCTTGGACAGTTTATCCTTGTAGAAAACGTAATCACAGGCATCCTCCTCACTGATCTTTCCAATGTACGTATCCGGACCAATGTTCCACGTACAAATAATTGACGGATACAGTGACTTAAAGTCAAAGTCACAAACAAGTCCATCGTATATTCCAGGGCGTGCGTCAAAAACGTAAGCACCCCTAAACGCACACTGTTTTTCAACATCGTGTGTGTAGTTTCTGGCTATCAACCCCTGACTTTTAAGTTGTGTTGCATACAACCCGTTGGCTTCACCCAACGAGGAGTTTGCCGCCTTGTGTGAACACGTAGCAACACGCCTAATTTCACATTGTAGGGCTATATGACCCTGTTTTTGCTCAAGCTCCCAAACAAGATCCGTATCCGTTGTTGAGTACTTTAGGTACAAATCAATATCGGATGTGTACATCTTGTCAATGGACTTGTCCTCGTGTTTAACCTTTCCATGACCCAGTACATAGTTTGACACGTTCATAAGGGAATAGGAAGGCAGTATTCCATGATGAAACTCCTTAAACAACTTAAGCTGGTCAAGAAGTACAAGTCCGGGAATTGAACTTCCCCTATCACTGTTTCCGTAGGTGGAACCGTACGGGGTTATCTCTGTATCCTTTATACCAAGTGCTTTTGCCCTGTTTATGATAAACGGAAAGTCAAACCCAAGGGTATTCCAACCGCTGAGAATGTTAATCTTCTCCTGTTTTATTTTCATAAACCACGCCTTAAGCATGGTTAACTCATCACTAAACACCGTGACGTGTTTGTACTCCTTTACCTTCTCGTATACAGTTGGATCTATTTCACCCTTTAAAGCCACGAGATACACATGAGTGTAGTCGTCAGGCCTATCAGTTCGAAACGATATAGCTACGATTGGGTATTTTGCCTCATCGGGATCCGGAAACACATCATCACCATACTGATATGTTTCAATATCGAAGAACATAATGTTGTGTCTAACAACCTTAGCCTCCTCTATGTTGTTAAGGTAGTAGTCAACGCAGTGTTGTGTGCAGATGTCCATGTCACCGCCGTACCCGTTCTTTTCCTGGTTGCGGTTTTTGTACCTTCCGGTACACAACTTTACGTTTTCTATCTTCTCAACAATTCGGTTTGAACCGATGCTTTCGTACCAGTAAAAGTTATCATCCGTAGATGGATACTCGTACACAACTGGGTTGTTTTTATCATCCCTGAATATGTAGATTAACCTATCCTGGTACTTAATGTACTGAACATCAACAAGTCTGTACCTGTTGGTGTAGTACTCTGACGGTAGCTTGAAACACTTGTACTTCAACGGGGGTTTTTCCTCAGCCGTACTCTTAGACAGTGAACTCCGCAACGCGTCTGTGTTGTTGACCTTAATGAAGCCTGGCGTCTGTATATCATACTGCAGATTGTAGATAAAACTCTGCTTCGGATTAAGTTTTTGTACGAGCAAACTGAAATTGCCAAAGCAACACTTTGAAGCTGATACTTGGTCGTCGTCTTCCCCATGTTCACATAGTATGTGACTCATGATGACAAACTTTAGGTCCGGACGTTCCCGTTTAAACCAATCAAACAGGTTTGCTCCGTCTTTGCGGAGATCTGCAACAACAAAAACATCCGGGTTGTTGACGTTAGACTTATCACTGGACAATATGTAAGGGTTAACGGAT
>LXOW01185512.1_pt1 | contig 14277 bp, 11 predicted proteins | sample 1368591 | NCBI WGS metagenome assembly LXOW01 (sample SAMN04884650, study PRJNA319009) | bovine gut metagenome | isolation source: Cow rumen | host: Bos taurus | place: Italy: Legnaro (PD) | collected 2014-07-09
CCTACCCCCAAAGTCTCAACAAAGCCCTCTGTCCCCTCTGCCTGACACTCATTCTCCGACTCCTGGCTTCCAACAGATTACAAAAAAATACGAAGAATAACTTGCAAGGATAAGAAAAAGTTTGTATTTTTGCAGGGATAACCAAAACAAATGACTATCCATTAGTTGTTGAATAATAAATAATTCTATGATAAACTGTATGAAAAGAGCCTTATTTATTCTGGCATTCGTGGCATTGTCCACGGCCATGCTTGCACAGGGAACAAAAGCCAACCGTGTCGTCGTATACGACAGCACCATGGTGGTGATGGAAGAGTCTGGGCTGAGCCATGTCATCAACCATCAACGTATCCGCGCCAACAACTATGCCGGATGCAAAGAACTCACTACTGTCAAGGTGGATTACGACCCGCAGTCGGCTTATGTCGAATTCAGGAATGTGACCATCCATCATGCTAACGGGCAGACTGAAAACATCGCTCTCGATGTATACGACTATGTTGCCCCTGCCCGACTCATCTACTGGGGTGCCAGCAAAAAAATGGTACAGATAGGCCATCTTGACCCTGGTGACGAAGTGGAGTATACCACATACCGCAAGGGATTTACTTACGCACTTCTTGGCGACCAAGACGAGGACAGCAAGTATATCCCACCGATGCGAGGACATTTTTATGACATCGTACCTTTTTGGAGCAACGTTCCCGTGAATAATAAGTTTTACAGCGTCACGCGTCGGCAGCGTCAGATGTGTATAAGAGACAGGTATAACGGTGGTAACGAGACCGTCAAGGTCGACTCAACCGTCGACGGAGAACGGACCATCTACCGCTTCACCTGCAACAACATACAGCCTTTGAAGCATGAACCTCGTTCCTTAGCCGACAACGACATGCAGCCAAAACTACTTCTCAGTACTGCACCCAACTGGGAATCCAAATCAATATGGTTCTATGGCGTCAACGAGGATTACGGCAGCTTCGTCCCCACCCCTGAAGTGAAGGCCAAAGTTGATGAATTGCTGCGTGGTGCCAAGACGGAACAGGACTCCATCGCCATACTAACCCATTGGGTGGCAGACAACATCCGCTATGCCGGCATCAGCATGGGCGAAGGTGAAGGCTACACCCTGCATAATGCCCAAATGAACTTCACCGACCGTTGCGGCGTATGCAAGGACAAAGCCGGCATGCTCATCACCATGCTGCGCGCCGCAGGATTCAAGGCCTATGCGGCAATGACCATGGCTCATGAGCGCATTGACCGTATTCCTGCCGACCAGTTCAACCATAGCGTTTGTGCCGTGCAGCACCACGACGGACGCTTCGAGATGCTCGACCCCACATGGGTGCCTAACTGCCGCGAGCTATGGTCCAGCGCAGAACAGCAGCAAGGCTACCTCATGGGACTGCCCCAAGGTGCTGACCTGATGTATACTCCCCTCTCCGACCCCGAGTACCACTATGTGCGTATCAACGCCACTACTGTCATAGACGAAAAAGGAACGTTGACCGGCAAAATCACCATCTCTGCCGAAGGTCAAAGCGACAGGGCAGTCCGTGGCGTTTTCGGGGGACGTATGGCAGAATGGCGGACCAACCTTGAGACTGAGCTTCTGCGTATTGACCCCCGCGCTACCATCACTGGCATCACCCATACCGACAATGACCGCTACCTCGACCAACCTGTTACTATCGAGTACACCTTTGTCATCCCCAAATATGCCATTGTTGACAAAGGCACACTGGCATTCATCCCTCTCTCGGCCAGGAACTTTTATCGTCGAGCCATGAGCCACCTATCTTTCGATGTCACCCCCACGACACGCACCCAGCCTTTCGCCGACGCCACATCGAGACTGGTTGAAATCACTGAAAAAATCACTCTTCCACATGAATACAGCCAATTGCATTTCCCCTATGTATACGGTGTTGCCGACCCCGCTGCCAGTTTTGGCTGCCAGTACTGGATGGATGGCAATACCCTCACCTTTGCTGAAACCGTGATGCTTGGCAAGCGGGTATACGAGGCCAGCGACTGGACTGTATTCCGCCAGACCGTAGGCAACCAAAAGATGCTGGCTACGACGCCAGTTATTCTGACAAAGTGATAGTTACAATAGTAGTAATAGTTGTTATAGTTGTTATAGGTTCAATAGATTATGGATATGAAAAAGATATTATTTTCCCTGCTGGTTTTTCAATTTGCAATCTTCAGTTCACCGTTTGCATCAGCACAAAAGATCACACCGGATGCTGAATACAACCTCATCCGCCGCAGCTATACGGTGAATGCCGACGGAAGCATGGACATCCGTTTCCGCAAGGAAATCAAACTAATCCGCAACCGTGCCTTTACGGCATACGCTGACAAAGGTGAGACCTTTATCGAGTACAACCCGGCATTTGAGACACTCACCATCAATGAATGCTATACCCTACAGTCCGACGGCACCAAGGTTGTCACACCCAAGAATGCTTTTGTAGAGCAACTCCCTTCGTCGTGCAACGACTGTGGACGCTACAACGGCATCCGAGAAATGGCCATCGTGCATACGGGATTGGAATACAACTGCATCATTGTACTTGACTACACGCTTCATCGTAACAGCAACGTGCTGACAGAACGTTTCAACTGCACGATGGATTGCCCGGTGAAACGCTACGAAATCATCCACCCTGACGGCCACACACAAATCAAGACCGACATACCGCAGAGCGTCAACGACCCCTATATGCCTTCTGTCAAAGGATTTGATGTGGAATTCCAGATTGGTAACATTCCTCAGTACGCCACAGAGAAAAGTCTCCCCGAGGCAAAACAATTGATCGGCCACCTATGTAAAGGCAACGCCGTAGAGAATATTCAAGCCCTGCGCGACTGGGTGGTGGATTATGTTGTCCTAAACCCCATTGATTTAGCACGCGTTGACTATCGTATGACTCCAGCATCAGAAGTGTTCAAGAACAATTGTGGTACAGAACTAGACAAATTGGGATTGTTGGCAGCGCTTCTTAACGAAGCAGGATTCAACGCCCATATCTTGAACAACAGCATCTCCGTTTTTGGTGACAAGCCATTAGAACTGGATGTCGCCACGCATGACGGTAAACACTTTATTCTGAGTGCCTCCGACAAAAGAAGCCTTACTCAGGATCCCTCTACGAAAGAAAAGGATGAACCAGTTTATATCGACCGCAGAATGCAGTGGGGCACTGACCCACAGACAGGACTGGTAATAGACACTTTGGTTGACGGATATTGCCGTGTTACTCTGCCAAAAGAGAAGTCTGTATTCAACCTCAACCCGGCACTCCTCACCCCGTCGCGCAAGAGTGACGTGCAGGGGACGGCTGCACCCCAGTTCATCCACTATACCATTGAGTTACCCAAGAATGCCAAGTTGCTTGGCGGCGACGTGGAAATTGACTACACAATCGCAGAAGTCGGGAGCATCCAGATCATTGTCAAACAGAAAGGCAACCGCCTACTCATCACACGTAGTTTGCGCTTACGCAAAGCCATAATCGGTCAGAATGACTACAACAACTTCCGCCGCATCATGATGGATTGGAACAGCTACAGAGAGTTACTGATAAAACTCTGAGGATAGCCGTTTGGTCTTATTATTCAATTAGTTTCAGATATTCCTCTTCGGTGAGGATGGGGATTCCGAGAGTGGCAGCTTTCTTGCGTTTCTCGGGACCCATCTTGTCTCCCGCCAGAAGATAGGTGGTTTTGTTGCTGAGAGAGCCCGCCACACGACCACCGTACTCTTCGATAGATTGTTTGATGCCCTCACGCGAAAACTGCTGGAATATTCCGCTGACCACGAAGGTCATCCCTTTCAGGGGACCCTCGGCTGACACTGCGCTAGTCTGCATCTGAAGGCCGGCAACACGCAGACGCTCGACAACGGCACGATGCGCTGGATTCTGAAAATATTCATGGATAGCTTCAGCAGTGACAGTTCCAACATCCTCAACGGCAGCCAATTCTTCTATGGTGGCAGCCATGAGGGCGTCCATCGAGAGGAAGTGTCTGGCCAGCTTCTTGGCACCGACCTCACCAACATAGCGAATTCCGAGAGCAAAGAGAACCCGCTCGAAAGGTACTTGCTTGGAGGCCTCAACTGCGGCTAGAATGTTGTCGGCACTCTTTTCCTGAATAGAGGGGTTGTCCGAATTGTCGGCACCAATGCCTATCAGTTGATTGCGCCGCAAGTCGTAAAAGTCGGCCACATTGTTGAGCAGTCCAGCGTCATAAAGCATTTTGATACGCTCAGATCCGAGGGTGTCGATATTCATGGCCTTACGGGAGACAAAATGCTCCAAACGTCCAATAATCTGAGGCATACAGCCATCTTGGTTGGGACAGTAGTATCCTGTTTCCCCCTCTGCTCGCACTAGTGGAGTGCCACAGACGGGGCAAAGGGCGGGGAAGCTTATCGGGCGTGCATCTTTCTGGCGCATCGCGAGGTCGACACCCACTATTTTGGGAATGATCTCGCCACCTTTCTCAACAAAGAGGCTGTCCCCCTCGTGCAGGTCAAGGTTGGCCATAAAGTCGGCATTGACCAGCGTGGCGCGTCTCACTGTGGTGCCCCCGAGCCATACGGGCTGCATATTGGCCACAGGGGTGACTATGCCGGTACGTCCCACTTGGTAAGTGACCTCCTGGAGAGGGGTGCTGACGCGGGCGGCTTTGAATTTGTATGCAATGGCCCAGCGGGGCGATTTGGCGGTAGAGCCCAGTTCTGACCACAACGAAGTCTGGTTGACCTTGATGACGACGCCGTCGGTGGCGAAAGGAAGATTCCACCGTTCTTTGTCCCAGAAGTCGATATAGAACTTGATATCTTCAATTGTTTTACACTCCCGCATATAGGGAAGTACCTTGAAACCCATCTGTGAGAGATAGTTGAGTGTATCAGTGTGGGAAAGAGCGGGTGTGTCCGTGGCAGGCAGAATTACAAAATAGGGGCAAAACTGAAGTTTGCGTTTGGCGCATAGAGCAGAGTCCTGCAGTTTGAGTGAGCCGCTGGCGGCATTGCGGGGATTGGCAAAAGGCTCCTCTCCTTCAGCCTCACGTTGGCGGTTCATAGCCTCAAAAGCCTCGAATGGATATACCACTTCGCCCCTCACCTCAAGGTCGTCAGGGTAGTCTCCCTTAAGTTGCAATGGGATAGTGCGGATGGTGCGGGCATTGGCGGTGATGTCGTCACCCACGGTGCCGTTACCCCGGGTGAGGGCTTGCACCAGTTTCCCGTGGCGGTAAGTAAGTCCGATGGCCACTCCGTCATATTTCAGTTCACAGGAGTACGTAAAAGGTTGTCCTGAGGCGGTGCGAGTCTCAAGAAAACGGCGCGTGCGAGCCTCAAAGTCCTCTATCTCGCCTATGCTGTAGGTGTTGCCAAGGGAGAGCATAGGGAATCGGTGCGCAACCTGACGGAAGGTTTTGTTGACCTCTCCGCCGACCCTGCGTGTGGGAGATGTGGGGAGAGCCAAATCAGGATACTGCCGCTCAAGGTCCATAAGTTCACGCAGGAGAGCATCAAATTCAAAGTCCGACACTAGGGAGGTGTCCTCCATGTAGTAGGCGTGGTTGTACCTGTCAATGAGGCTGGTAAGTTCCGTTACACGCTGACGGGCACTGTCCGGGATATTGCTGCTGCTGAAGAGGTCCATGGGAATAAGGATTTACTAGGAGGGACTAGGATGCACTAGGATTTGGAATGGTTCCTTCAAAATTGAGGCTGACGGGCCCCGTGAGGAGGATGTCGGCAAAAACGGTTCCTGTTGGGGTGAAGGTGACTTTGAAATCGCCGCCACGGGTACGCAGTTTGTTGTTGCCGGAGACAATGGCGCACGCAGTGACACCCGTGCCGCAAGCCCACGTCTCATCCTCAACGCCACGTTCATAGGTTCTTACAAAGAGGCGCCCGTCAGGGAGGTTTTGGATGAAGTTGACGTTGGTGCCTTCAGGCCATAGGTCAGTGCGGTAGCGAATGCGTCTGCCCTCCCCTGCCACGTCGTAATGCTCAAGGTCGTCAACACGCTGTACATAGTGTGGCGATCCAGTGTCCAGGAACCATCCGTCGAGTATCTTACGGATGTCGGCGGTTGCCACAGGACGCATCCCGAGACTGACGAGTCCCAAGCGTTGTTCTTGATCCCACAGCAGCAGTGTGGCTGTATGTTCGCCATCGGGACCGATAAAACGAAACTGCTTGTCACCTAGCCCCAACAAATGGGCGAAAGCCACAATGCAACGACCTCCGTTGCCGCACATGGAGGCTTCGCGTCCGTCGGAATTATAGTAGCGCATCACAAAGTCATATCCCTCCGGGGCTGAAGCAAGTGTCATCAAACCATCGGCGCCGATGCCGAAACGTCGATGGCAAAGGCGGGCCACCGCCTCCTCTGTCAGTTGTGGGTCGTGCTGACGTATATCTATCAGGATGAAATCATTGCCTGCACCGTCGAACTTATAGAAATGCATAGTTTATCTTATTCGTTTTCGGTTTCGATTTTGTCCGTTGTACTGATGAGACGACGGCTGGTGATGAGCACCAACAGGGAGCAGATGCAGATGGAGCAGAAGATAACGGCGTAAGTGATGTTTTTGATCTCTTCGGCTTCCGGGAAGATGGGGGCTGCCGTGGGGTCGAGTTTCTCATGGACCGCGTTGGCCTGTTCAGGGATGGAGGCGAGGACGGCGGAGACCAGTCCTTTGGGTATCATGATGGAGACGGTGAGCCTGTCGTCAGCGGTGTTCTTGCGTCCCACAATTCTAATGAGAATAAAGCGCACGACAAAGAGGGTGGCGGCAATCACCAGTCCGTGGAGAAGGGCACAGGTGTCGGTGAAAGGAATGCAGATGCCGATATAGACGAAGAAGTAGGTTTTAAGGATGAACACAAGTTCTTTGAAGAAACTTTTCTCGTTTTCCTCGAGGTCGGTCATGGGGTGGAGCTTGAATTTGCCGAGGAATGAGGGACTGAAATATTCGTGATTGCCTAAGACTATGCCAAACGCAAGGGCCGAGAGTGCACCGCTGTAGCCCAGAGCTTCCGTGACGCCATAAATGACGAAAATGAAAGCCGGCGTCAGGAACATGGAGTTCTGCAGTTTGCGGATGCGGTGCATAAAGGACGACCAGATAATGCCACCGACGACACCGAGGATGAGGGACATGAAGATAATGGCAATGACACGCCCAATAGTGGGACCAATGTCCGTATTGCCGATTTGGGCGCTCTTGATGATGGCAAGTGCAATGACGATGCACAGCACACCGGAGATGGCGGATTCCAGCACAAGGACGACACGCGTTTTCTCGCTCACACGCATCTGGTTGACAAGCGGAATGACGATGGCGGCAGCCGTTCCGCTGACAATGGAACCAAGAAGCATCGAGCCGGGCAGCGTCAGACCCACGTAGAAATAGGCCAACAACGTAGTGAATGTCATTGCCGTGAGGAACGAGAGAATGGTAACCTGCACCACACCGGCCCAGTATTGCCGGATGGTGTCGAACTTCATGTCCAGTCCGCTGTCAAAGAGGATGAAGAGCAGCGTAAGGGCGGCAAAGACAGGACCTACCGACGATAGGGTCTCGGGTTTCACCCATCCCGTCACAGGGCCGATAACGATACCGATGACCATCAGCAGCAGCACATCCGGGATGCGCCTACGGCTGAACCACGCATTGAAAAGATGCGCGCAAAAAATCAGCAATCCAAGAACAATGTATGTCATATCAAAAGTCGATTTCGGGGAACAGCACGCGGAACGTGTCAAGTGTCGGGTTGATGGCCTGCAGCCTGTCGTACTTGTCGCGCGGAGCATAGGCCGACTTCTCCTTCTCCACATATACCACCCTCGTCTGGCAGTTCAGCTGGGGTCTCCTGGTGAGTTGGCGGAGCCTTTCCAGCAAGGTTACTCGGTGAGGCCGGAATTCCTCTTCAAAATAAGTGCTGTCGGCAATAATATCAAACCTGTCGTCGCCTCTCCATTCAACAGCATGACCCTCAAGGATGTCGTGCAGCTCCTTGTCACCCTCATCCAGCTGCTCCATGAGGGTGTCCCAATAATGTTGCAGCGTCTCCTGTGTCAGCGGCTTGCCCTCGGCTCCGGGCGTTGAAGGTGGAGCGTTAAGCTTCGAATGCTGGGGAATATGTACTGAGGTCGCCAGTCGCACCTGTCCAACCGGTGATGCCTTTGCCTCCGTCGACTTCGGCATACACGGCGATGCAGGGGTCGCCGGGCTGGTCTGCACAGTCTCTACGGATGCAGCAACCCTTGCCGTCTGCACCCCCTTCGTATCTTTGCCCTGTCCCGCCTCTGGCGACCTTGCAATCTATATATTCGTGATGGCCGCCATTTTCATCAGCGCCACCTCCACAAAAAGCCTTTTGTTCCCGGCCTCCTTATACCGGTACTCATAGTCCGACGAAATCTCAAGATATTTCAGCAGCAGCGCCAGTCCGCAACCCACAGCCTGCTCCCCATAGCGCTCTCTCACACCATCGCTCACCTCCATCAACTTATGCGTGGCAGGGTCTAGCGAGACCATCAGGTTGCGCAAATGCTCACTGAGCCCGGCAATGAAATGCAGCCCGTCAAAGCCCTTGCCGATAACCTCCTGGTACAACAGAAGCGCGCCTGCGAGGTCGCCTCCCCTGAAACAGTCAACCAGCCGGAAATAATACTCATAATCCAACAAGTTCAGATTCTCGTTGCACAACTGCCGTGTCAGGTTACCCTGCGTGAAACTGACCAGCTGGTCAAACACCGACAGCGCGTCGCGCAGACCTCCTTCCGCCTTCCGGGCAATGATATGCAGCGCCTCATCCTCATACCTCACACCTTCCCTTTCGGCAATCGTCCGCAGATGCCTCACAATATCCTCACTCGCTATCCTTTTGAAATCGAACACCTGGCAACGGGACAATATCGTCGGCAGTATCTTGTGCTTCTCTGTGGTCGCAAGGATAAACTTCGCATACGCCGGCGGCTCCTCCAGCGTCTTCAGGAACGCGTTGAACGCCTGCGGCGACAGCATATGCACCTCGTCAATGATATACACCTTGTACCTGCCCGTCTGCGGCGGGATGCGCACCTGCTCCACAAGTTCCCTGATATCGTCAACACTGTTGTTCGACGCCGCATCCAGCTCAAAAATATTCATTGAGCCACCCTCACTGAACGTCCGGCAGCTCTCGCACTCCCCGCACGCCTCTCCATCCGGCGTCAGATTCGTGCAGTTGATTGTCTTCGCCAGAATACGCGCACACGTCGTCTTACCCACACCACGCGGGCCGCAGAACAAAAACGCCTGCGCCAGCTGCCCCGTGCCGATGGCATTCTTCAGGGTTGTCGTGATATGTTCCTGCCCCACCACGCTGCCAAACGTCACCGGGCGGTACTTACGTGCTGATACTATGAAGTTTTCCATCAATAAACCTTTAAGGATTAACGATGCAAAGATACGACTTTTTTTTGAATTGCAAGGCAATAATTCCTCCCGCATCCCGTTTTTCAAACAACAAGCCCTGNNACCAATTGTCCCCCGCAAAAAAAACTTTTTAGTTTTTAGTTTTTACCTTTTACTTCTTTCCCTCACTCCGTCACAAGCACAGACACCCCTATCCCCCGACTACCCCTGTCGTCGCGACATCGAGCGCGGCAATTACGACCGCGTCGCCCAACGCCTCGAAAAAAAACTCGCCAAAGACTCCTCCGACGCAGCACTCTCCTACGCCGCCTACTGCCTCTATTTCTCCGACGGATACGTCGCCAGAAGCACCCCCCTCGCCTACCGTCACCTCCTCGCCTCCCTCAGAGCCTACATCCACGCCGACGCCAGGCAGCTTAATCGCCTCACACGCGACAACTACAGCCCCGCCCTCTACAACCAGGAACTACGCCTCGTCTGCCGCCGCGCACTCGTCGAAGCCGCCGACACAGGCACAGTCGACGCACTCCGACGATACCTCCTCCTCTACACACAGGCACCCCCCGACATCCGCGACAGCGCCGTCCTCCTTCGCGACAGCCTCGAATTCAACATCGCCTCACTCTCCGCCACCGTCGCCGACATCGAGGACTTCCTCACGCGTCGCCCCACCTCAGTCTACGCACCTCACGCCACCCGCCTGCGCGACAGCATAGCCTTCAAGATCGCTGACAACCAGCATACCGTCGAATCATACACCGATTACACAAACCGCTACCCCTCAAGCTCTTACTATCCACGCGCACTCGACAGCATACACCTCATAGCCTTCCGTATCGCCGAAAAACTCGATGCAGAACATCCCTACCGCGCCTACAGCGAGCGCTACCCCCTCAGCCCACTCGCCTCCGAAGCTACTTCACGGGCCGACAGCATCCAATACCTACGCTCCATCCACCCTGGCAACGTCTCCTCCTACCTCTCCTACCTCGACAACACCTCACCATCCAACCGCTGGCATCAGCGCGCACTCTCCGAACTCTCCGCAATCGCCATTAACTCCCGCAACCTCAACATCGCCGGCCAAGCACTCATCCGCTTCACCCCCCACCTCCAGACACTCCAACCCAACCTCCACCAACAGATCATCAACCTCATCCACGACGCCTACATGCTCCCCTCCGTCCGCAACTACCCCCTACTCTACAACAAATACGGCCACCTGCTGCCTGACACACTCCGCCAGCGCGACTCATTGGCTTACACCCTCAATGAGCGCTACCACTATGCCATCATCGACAGCTGCATACGCCTCATAGCACCATGCCACGAAGCCTACCTCCTCCTTCAGCAACTCATAGGCGACGACATCCGCTACAGCCGTTTCGACAACGCCCGCGACAAAGCACTCACCTACCAACACTGCTTTGCCAACAGCCATGAATACCAAAAACTCCTCTCACTCCTCGCCACACCCGACGCCGAGAAAATAAAGCCCACACCTCTTCCCCCCTCCGTCAACACCCTCAAAGGCGACGAATACTGCGCCGTCCCCTCCCCCGACGACAAAACTCTCTTCTTCGCCGCCAAAAACCGTCCAGATAACCTAGGTGGCGAAGATATCTTCTACACCCAAAAGACCTCCTCTGGCGCCTGGGGTAAGGCCCAAATCGAGATGTCCCTGAGCCACATCTACGGCAATGAGGCACCCGTGTCCCTCTCTACGGACGGCACACGCATCCTTACATTCCAGAGCGGCGCCCTGTATATGGCGGAAAAGTCGGCAGACGGCTGGCATCACCCTCAGAAGTTGCCGCCAAACATCAACATCAGTTCGTGGCAGGCGGATGCAATGATAGCCTCGAATGGCCGCGCGTTGCTCTTCGCCGCCTTCGGCGGCACTGAGCGCGACCCCGACAGCTCGGTGAACATTTACGTCTCTTTAAAAGACAGCAGCGGCCATTGGAGTGCGCCTATTGAATTGGGACCCAGAGTCAATACCCCCTTTGTGGATCGCTCGCCCGTGCTGCATCCCGACATGCGGACACTTTATTTCTGCTCCGAGGGCCACGGTTCGTTGGGTCAACTGGATGTCTTTGTCACGCGCAGGCTGCACGAGGACTGCTGGACGGAATGGTCCGAGCCCGTCAACATCGGCAAGCAGATCAACACCGTGGACGATGACTGTTGGTACCGCATCACGACGGACGGCACCAAGGCCTATTTCTCTCTCCGCAAGCGCTCACAGGACTTGTATTGGCTGTCGTTGCCCCAGGAGATGCGTCCAGACCCCGTCGCCATCATTACAGGCAGCATCACCAAAACAATAGCAAAAACAAAGAAGGAGCGGGTGAAGGACGCCCGTTTGGAATGGGTCGACCTGGCCACAGGCAAACTGATTGGAGAGGCGCACGTAGACCCTGTAAGCGGCAAGTTCTTCATCGTACTCCCCTTGGGACACCTCTACGGGCTGAAGGCCTCCAACACAGAGATGGAGACGGAACTCCAGGAGATAGACCTGCGCGAGGAGACGAAAGCTGTTACAAAGACACTTAACCTGTCAGTCCTGGATTAGCATCTGGTGGACCATCTCCACCTGGCGCCGACGGGGATTGCCTTCATAGTTGAGGATGACATAGTCGGCGCGTCGCATCTTTTCTTCTGCAGGGAGTTGGTTCCGCATCCGTTCCTCTATCAAATGCGGTGAAGTTTGGTCGCGATGTGCCAGCCGCCGCAGGCGTTCTTCTTTGTCGAGGTAGACGCATACCACCTTGTCGGCCAAAGTATCGAAGCCATATTCATAGGCTATCGCACTCTCGAAGAGGACGTAAGGCGCCTCGCGATGTTCTCCGGCAAAGATCAGATAGTCGTTCCACACACGCGGATGCACGAGGGCATTGAGCTGGAGCAGTGCTTGTTTGTCGGTGAATACCCTATGGGCTATGGCCTGTTTGTTGGCGCTGCCGTCGGTCTGGAGCATCCCCCCACCAAGGATGTAGTTGACCTGCGACAGGAAATCAGGGTCGTTGTAGTATTGACCTGCAACGGTGTCGGCAACGAAACAGGGAATGCCGAGTTGTTGAAATTCATGGACAACGGTGGTCTTGCCGCAGCCTATGCCACCTGTGAGGATGACGTTTTTCATGGAGAGAGAGAGGAAAAGTAAAAGGTAAAAACTAAAAACTAAAAGTTTTATCTAGGAGGCTCTAGGATCTAGAGAGGCTGAAACTAGGAACGGATGATAACATACTGGATATTGCTGGGAGAGACAGACTTGACGCGGGCAAAGGAGGGGAAGGAGGTGATGCGCACGGGGAGTGTGGTAGCCTTGTCGGAATGGGGACGCCCCTGTCCATATTCTTGAGCGGGGTCGTAAACAACCACAGCTTCCACCATGTCTGCCAAGAGGCGGCTGTAATCTTCATCGGCGACCCAGAAAGTCACGTCAACATGGTCGGGATAGAGCCTGGGAATGCCCTCTACCTCCTTGACCGAGAGGAATCTGACAGGGACTGAGAGTTTCTTCTCGGTATACCGCTTGGTGGGAATGACGAGTGTGACGTTGGGCGAGGAGACACGCAGATCTGGATATTTCTCCCAAACGGGTTCCAGGGGCAAAATGCATGTGACCGTATCGCTCACTCCCCCGATGGTGGCAGGAGCGGTATATAAAGACTCTATTTTAGCCAGCGAACTCTCTGAGCCGTAGAGCCATACGGTATCTGGTGTCAGACTGGGTTCTCCCGAAAGGCCGTGCTGGCTGTCAAATTGGAATTCAACATTGCGCATCTGGGGACGGAACGCCTTGCTGGCACGCGGCGATATCTTCAGTGTCAGATGGTCTGTGGCACTCTCCGCCCGCTGGATACCAGCAAAGTGGAGCTCCTGCATCATCTTGTCGAGCATCATCTTGTTGACGCTCACCACGGTGTCTCCCTGGGTGTGGATGACGTACTTCTGGTTTTTCAATTGGTAGTACCGCCCTATCGCCAAAAATCCATTGGAGTTGACAGTCACCTCCAAAAGGGTGTCGGCCTGTATCACGGCATTGCGCGACGTGTCGAAACCCTCCCAGGCAATACGCACCTGCATCGGGTAGTCGTTGTGCTCCGAGAGCAGATTACCCAATGCCACTGTGGCGGTAAACAGCAGGATGATCCAAAAAGGCTTGTGGCGGAACATTTATTTCTTCTGGGCCTCCGCAATGGGTTGGACCATGTTCTTCTCGACGGTGACAACAACTCCGTTGGAAATCTCGATATCCACGGTATGTTCCCCTATCTCATGGACTTTGCCATAGATGCCGCCGCTGAATGATACACGGTCGCCTTTTTTCATATTATCACGGAACTCTTTTTCTTTCTTGGCTTGTTTCTGTTGCGGACGAATCATGAGCAGCCACATGATTACAAAGATGGCGATAAGCATCCACAGCATTCCGCCACCGCCTTGTTGTGCTTGAAGAAGGGTCATGTTGTTTAAAGGTTTTAATGGGGTTAATGGGATTGATGGGTCTATTGTCAATGTGCCACTTGGGCAACGATTTTGAGGACGTAGCGTGAGGGCTGAGCGTTGGTGAGGACAGACACCTCCTGATACTGCTGTCCCGCCTTTCCTTGGGAGTTGAAGGTGATGGCGACGTAGCCGTCCTCTCCCGGGGCGATACGGTTCCGCGGATAGTCGGCAACAGTGCAGCCACACGAGGCGTGACAGCCGCTGATGACAAGGTCTGCATTGCCCGTGTTGCGGAAATGGAAGCTGTAGGAGATGCTCTCGCCCTCGGAGAGGCGTCCAAAGTCGTGCATATCACAGTCAAAG